>Ga0208042_1000628_pt1 | contig 11963 bp, 8 predicted proteins | sample Sb_taG_10_FD_187708 | JGI IMG/M metagenome (GOLD analysis project Ga0208042, IMG submission 187708) | Peat soil microbial communities from Weissenstadt, Germany - Sb_50d_7_NC metaG (SPAdes) (version 2) | ecosystem: Environmental > Terrestrial > Soil > Wetlands > Peat | place: Germany... | reverse complement strand
AGTTGCTTCAGCGCCCCAATCATCTGCGCTTCCGTGTGCCTGCTCCTCGACATACCTCTTCCCCTTCCCTTCGTCCGAAATCATACTCAGCTTCGTGCGGAAAGAGGGGATCAGGTCAGTATGATGCGGTTTTCTGATATCTGCTTTCAGGACGATAAAAACGACTCGTTCATTGACAATAGATTTTTCATCATGGATGAATCCTGCCATCACATTAAATTCGAGCGGAAAGGAAACTTCACAGTGAAGGACAAGGGCCATGCGGCCACGGCAATACTGTTCGACATAGGAGTGCCTTACGAAGGTCAATCGGTCATTCAGGCGCTGCACGAAATTGCCGAAAGCGTGACGCGCACGATTGATGCATTCAAGATGCTCCCGACGCTTACGGAGTGAGCCGGTAGCTAAGTTGGCATTCATGCGCCGATTTTAGGCATGAGTTGAGGATGATTAGGTTAGTCATAGATATTCGTACCTTTGCGAGGAAATTCCCGCAAAATCTTTGACTTTAAACCACTTACAGGCAAAATCTTGACATCAGAATAGCATAAGAATCTTATTTTTGTCAAAGTGTTTTTTGGGTGTGGTAGTGGTGCAAAGGATTTCAGCCAAGCGGCTGCCCGGATCGTGCGAGAAGCGACCGAAAACAAATAGGCTCATTTCACCGTGAGACCTTCGGCTGGGAATGGCAGGGCTTCCTGTGTGAATGGGTCAACATTGCTTCTCGGCTCGTGGTTGCGGCGATAAATTTGACTGAGCTTGTCGGAAGCCCGATAAAGCCTGCCTCGCGTTTCGCCCTCGGCAACCAAGAAACCGAGATCAACCAGCATGCGTAGTTCAATGCTAGCCACTTGTTCCGATACCTCGGCGGAAGTCATATAGTGCGATCTCCTGATGCGATAACCAAAGGCGGCATCAACAAGGGCTGGCAATGCTCTTTCGTTCACCTTCTTGCGTTGCAGTAGTGCTTCCACTTCATTCCAGACGCGCTGTGTTATGCGGCTGCGCTGCAACAACCATGCCCCTTGTCGGTAGTGAGCCACAAGATTGAATCTGATCCAAGCTCGGCAATCATTTTCTGGATGGAATTTGCCCTTGCCCACATTTGCCAAGACGTCATAGTACTCGTCAGTAAATCTGCCCAAGTACTCTTCGACGCTGCAAAATGGAGGTTGAATAATCTCTTCCCGAGCCAGTATCAAGGTTTGCAGACACCGCGCCATTCGCCCGTTTCCATCGAAAAATGGATGAATCATTACAAGATTAAGATGGCCCAACGCTGCTCGAATCATTGCCGGAACTCCTGTTCTCTCGTTAAGAGACTCCAGAAGCTCGACCATCAACTTCGGAACAAGTTCTGCGTCAGGGCCTTCGTAAACATTTTCTTGTTTCTTTTCATCGCGGACGAAGATAACCCCTGGCCGATAGCGCCCTGGGTGTTTCTCCAACTCATGCTGCATCATCATGAAGTGCAGACTACGGATCAGTCCTTCGCTATAGGAAAAGTGTGGATCATTCGCAAGTTGAAGGACATACGTCATCGCATTTCTGTACCCGAGAGTGGCAAGCCATTCCTTCTTTTCGGCAGTCAATGGCTCATCGTCTTGGATTGCCGCCATCACATCATCTCTAGTGACGTTGATCCCTTCAATGCTGTTTGAATATCGGATGTTTCTCGCAAAAGTAGCCCTACGCAACACCCCATACCAGCGGCCAGGCGTGCTAATGGAATTCTTTAAGGACTGCCGCATGGCGTTGATCTTTTGCAGGACTTCCATCTCGGTCGGAAGCATTTTTGGAGTCTTGAATAGCATATTGTCCTTTTATATCAATATGATAATAATATATAATAATTATGTTGTCAATACACAATTATTGTATTATAGTGTTCCGTGAATCGGCTAGCCATTGAAAAACGCGCCGCAGTGATCGCAGCTTTAGTCGAAGGTACTTCCATTAGCGAAAGCTCCGGCTGGCACCGGGGCTTTTGCATTTTGCATCAACACAATACCACGACACTTACGGCAATCACATTGCCACTTCGACTTCCTTTAAAATGCAAACTGCACCACTACCTTTTGGGGGAAATGTTTTTCGGGACACGTTTTTCGGGACACAATGACCGCGCCGGTGGGGCTCCGCCTGAGAATGGTCGCGGGTGCAGGCGCTAGAAGCTGAACATCGCCTGCAATTCAATTTTCCGATTGGCCGACGCGCTTGAGAACGGCCCACCTGCCAGAGCAATTGACTTTCCGAAATTGGATGGGGTGGTTGAATTGGGTGGGGGCAGGACGCCGATGGGAGTCGCCGCGTTCACCTTGTTCAGAACGTTGCGTGCATTTACGCTGAAGGTTAGGTTGTAGCGTCGAGTGGTCGCCGGTCCCATGCCGCCGAAACCGCCGCCGCCACCACCGGGCCCTCGTCCTAAGCCGCCGCCTCCCCCGCCGCCGCCGCGCGGACCACCTCCGCCCCCACCGCCGCCGGGGCTACCGACCGGCTGCGTTCCGCTTTTTCCACCAATCTCGGGCCCGAAGCCGAACGTTTTCGCCAGCCGCAGGTTGAGCGTGAAGTGGGCCGGGCCAGTCAGATAGTTGATGGGGACTAGAACATCCGACGCCGTGGGGGATTGGTTGTAGTGGCCCGCCTCAGTCAACGAAGGATACGCAGGATTATTTGAGAATGCGGGGCGATCGTTGAACACGCTGTCGTTATTCAAGTCCTGTCCCACGGTGACGTTATAGGGCGTTCCCGAGTTAAAGATCATGAACGGGCTTAGGCGGAACGCATCAGGGAGACCGATTGTGCCGCCGACGAACAGCCTGTGCCGGATATCAAAGGAAGCGCGTCCGAAGTCCGCGCCGAGATGGCGCGAATCCATGGGGAAATTCGAAGCGCCCGACGCGTCGCTGTTGGCATAGTTCAGAGTGTAGTAGCCGAAGAGCGACAGCTTGGTGCCCGCTCGGATGTTGAAATTCGTGATCAGCTGATTTTGACGGAAGACTCCATCCGATGAGTATTGATAGATCGGGGCCTCGCCCGTTGCGGGCGAGCCGGGGGTGCCCGGGGGTGGAGCGGCGATGTTGAGCGACACGAATTGGTGCACGCCGCGGGAATTCAGATAGGAGACCGTGACGTTGGCGATCTTTGTGACCTGTCTCTCCAGGCTGAATGCGGTCTGCATGATGTAGGGCGCGTGCAGGTTCGGACTGATCTGGTAGATCGAGGAAGCAGCCTGCGTCTGCGTTGTGCAGGTTAGAGCGTTCGGAAAACAGTCGGTGGGCGATGGCACAATGTACTGCTGCTGCGTTTTTCCGTTCAAACGGTCCGCATTGAGGACCAGGTCCTGGGTGAAGCGGTCGTAGAACAGGCCAAAACCTCCGCGCAATACGGTCTTCGGCGCGTTTTTCCCCCCTCCGCCGATGCCCCACGCAAAACCGAGCCGTGGCGCCCAGTCCGCATGATCGTGAATCGCGTTCTGCGTTTCAAAGCGCAGCCCGCCGCTCAGCGTGAAGGTGGGACGCACCTTCCAGTCATCCTGCACGTACAGCCCGGCATCCACGACGGTGACGGGCACGGTGGGAGCCGGACCGCCGGGCGTCGTCGTCGCATCGAGCTTAAGCTGGGTCGGAGTACCGTTAGCGAGACCCTGGAGCGCATTCTCGTAAGTCGTCAGGTCCGGGAAGGTGAAGATGCCATTGAAGAAGGCGCTGGATGTATTGACTTCGTGAACTGCCCGCAAACGTCCCCCGAATTTCAGGAAGTGCTTGCCCTGCGATATCGAAGTGTAATTCTGCAGTTCATAATGATTCTGGTAATCCGTCTGCGCTCCCGAACTGGCGCGCCCGGCCGTGAAAGCCCCGAGCACGATCATGGATGCCGTCGTCGTGAACCCGCTCGGAAACGTCTGAAACGGAGTCGTTACCGGGGTCTGTCCGCTGTTGTCGCGCAGGTATTGGAAGCGCGTCTCATTGACCGCCTTCGTTCCCAGGATCTGCGTATCGGTGATCTGCACGGTGTGTTCGGTGGACTTGGTGTCGTAGCCAGCCTCCGGCAGCACGAACCCGCCGACACCGTTGTTCTCCCATGTGTCACGGTAATACTGGTAGCGGGCGCTGAGCGTGTTGTTGGGGGTGAGTTGGTAGTCGATACGTGGGCTGATGTTGGTGCGGGTGCGCGGGTTGGGAACGCTCTCGTTCAGGTCCAAAGCCGGCGCGTCTACGATCGCGATCTCGTCGATGTTGCGCCGCTGCACGTCGAGGAAGAAAGATGCCTTCTTGTTGATGGGACCGCCGATGTTTCCCATATAGATTACGGAGTCGTATGGCTCCTGCGTAGCGTCGCCGAGGAAAGGATTGCGCGTGTTTAGTCCTGAGCTATTTCCTACGACTGAGAACTGTCCATGGAACTTGTCGGTGCCCGGCTTGGTGAAGATTTCGATTCGCCCGTAGCCGAGCTTGTCGTATTCGGCCGAGAACGGATTCTGATTGATGCGAATCTCGCGGATCGAGGATTTCGGCGGGAGCTGTCCCGCAGTGAATCCATCGATGTAAAGCTGACCGCCATTGGGACCGGCCGAAGGTCCGGCCAGCGCTTCCAGGTCAGACTGCAATTCATCGGGATCGTCGGGAAGCGCTTCCAGATCCTTGCCGCTCAGCACGATCGCACTCGCATTATTCGCGGGGTTGACGTCGACTTGAGGGGTCTCTTCCTGGACGTTGACCTTTTCCTGCTGCACGTTGATGTCGAGCGAAATGTTGAATTGCGCGACTTGGCCCGCGGCTACGGCCACGTCGTTTTGCACAAAGACGGCAAATCCCTGGGCATTGGCCGTGACTGTGTACTTGCCCGGCGCCAGATTTCCGATTTCGTAACCGCCGGTTTTGCTGGTGGTGACCGAATGCGTTTGTCCCCCGGATACCAGGACCGCAACCGTGGCGTTCGTAACCACCGCCCCCGAAGGATCGGTCACTTGCCCGCGCAAGGTTCCCGTCGTTGTAGGTGACTGGGCTGGTGACTGGGCCGGCGACTGCGCCGATGCAGGCGCGGCCAGCCCGACCAGCGTCACCGGAATCAGAATCGCCAAAGTGAGATTTGCCAGAACGAAGACTGATAAAAGCTTCAAACGCGCACCCTTTCTTTCCAGGCAGATCACATTGATTAAGAACATGGGTTGAGATTTGTTGGCTACTGGGCGGCTTCACCTTCTCCGCCGGGCGCGCCCAGCGACCAGGGGGAAAGCAGCGAGGATGCGCTGCGATTTGGCGCCGCCGTCAGGATGGCCTCCACTCCAGCCAGCAGCTTACTCGCTGTAACCGCGTCCGATTTTCCGCCCGCTGCCGTCAGGATCACCACGGCGTCGCCCTTCTGCAGGTCCGCCAGCTTAATGCTGGGCGAGCGGCTCAGCATGCGCTGCAAATTCGACGGACCATTTCCGCCTGGTGCGCCGCCCGGCCCGTGCCCGGTTTGCGATTGCGCCCCACCAGCGCCGGGCGCAGAACCCTGGCCGCTGCGCATAGTTTGGCCTTGGCCGTTGGCGCCGGGTTGATCACCGCTCGCGCCGCCTGCCGCGCCTTTCAGGAAAATCGCGATGCGTTGCGCCATTTCGGCCGGCAGCTTCCACATTTGCGAGTCGGGAGAGACCCTCACCACCACCGCGCTCTTGGCGATCACATCCTGCACCGTCATCGTATTGTTGGCGGAGTCGATGGCCTTGATGGTCCCCTCAATATAGCGAAATGTGCCGGAGACAACTTCCTCCGCCTGCACCTCGCTGCCATCCGGGCTGCGATCTCCGCGCGCGTTCAACTGATCTCCCGCCTTGATTTGATCGATGGGCGCCGGTTTCGCGTCTTCGAACTTCACCGAGTCGGGCGCGTAGCGGCGCAGGATCGTATCCTGGGCAACGTGGATGGCGATACTCCGGATCGCGCCCATTGCACCGGGCTTGATGGTGATGATGTCCGTGGCCGCGTCCACATTGGTGACGATGCCGTCCACCCCTCGTTTTTGCCAGTCGTCGCGGTCGTGCTGCTGTTTGGCAGCCAAATCGGCCGGCTTCACCACAAGCACTTCCAAGGCGTCGATGGTGTGTGCACCCGCCGCTGCCCATCCGCGAACGCGTACGCCATCTCCAGGCTGCAGGTCTTGCGGCTGCAGAGTGGTCGCGTTCTTCAGGTCCTTTTCTCCCGGCAGCACGCGCAGGATCTTGGTCGCGGGCAGCAGGCGTGCCGTTACTTCGCCACCGGACTCAGCCACCGTAATGGAATCCGCCTGGATGCTCTTGATCGTCCCCACAGCCTTGGCGACTTGTGGGCTGCCGGAAGCGGGCGTTGGTTTGTCCTGTGGTTTGTCCTGCGCCAGAAGGTAGCTCGGTTGCGCCAGAATCAGAGCTGCCAACGCCGCGAGCAGGCAGGTCGCAAGAAGGCGCGTGTTTAGAAGGCACGTCTTTAGAGGACACACGCGCGCGGGTCTCTGCCGGAAACATCGCATGATCTAACTCTAGCATCGTCAAATGCGCGAGATGTAGCCTTTACGAAATTTTACCCGGCATTGACGTTGCTTTTACAGGATGTTTGGCAACTGCAACTCCGTCGCCGCGCATCCAGTTATAAGTATCCGGCTGAGGTCGCCTTCCCGAGTTGGGCAGGTGCGATCCTAGCGGTGTATTCTTTTTCTTGTGCAGATTCAGCGCTCTAAGATTCGTCTGAGATAAACGATAACGGAGCATGTTAAACGGAGGATGTACGGTGAATGAGTCCCGGCCTGGTAATCCCCGTCCAAGTAGAGATAAAGGCAAAGAAACGATTGCGAAGAGATCATCAGGGCGCGCATCCTCATCCTGGTGGAAGCCGGTTGCCTTTGCGATGATCGTCGCGCTGGTCGCTCTTCCCGGCGTCGGCCCGTCGATGCAGGCTCAGGAACCCGCAGCCACCATCGCCGTTGACGTCAAAGTGGTCACGCTGCCTGTCACGGTTCGCGACAAACATGGCAAGATCGTCCGCGACCTCACTAAAGACGATTTCACGCTGCAGGAAGATGGCCGCCCGCAGACCATCAAATATTTTTCGCAGGAGACAAATCTCCCGCTCACCCTTGGTCTGCTCGTCGATACCAGTCGCAGTCAAGACAACGTGCTCGACGCGGAGCGCAACGCGAGCCGCAGTTTTCTCGATCAGATGCTGGTGCAGCCCAAGGACAAAGCCTTCCTTATTCACTTTGATCGGGAAGTGGAACTGCTGCAGGATCTGACTTCATCCCGCGAAAAGCTGCAATCGGCGCTCGAATTGCTGAAGACGTCATCGGACCGCGGGAGTTCGAACGATCCCAACGATCCCTCTAATTCCCCGTCCGGCTCAGGCTCGCATCGTGGCGGCGGTACGCAGCTTTACGACGCCGTTTATCTGGCGTCGAACGAATTGATGAAAAAGCAGCAGGGCCGGAAGGCTTTCGTCATTCTCTCGGACGGCGTCGATCGTGGCAGCAAGACCTACCTGGACGGCGCGATCGAGGCCGCGCAACGTGCCGACACGGTGGTCTATTCCATCTATTTCGCGGATTCTCACCGCAACGAGGGCCAAAGGCAGGGCGGCGGAATGGGGCGCGGAGGCGGGGGTGGCGGTGGCTGGCCGGGACCTAGTGGAGGCGGAGGCGGATATCCGCGGGGCGGCGGTCGCGGCGGTGGTCAACGTCGTACCGAGGAACCGCGCACCGATGGCAAGAAAATTCTTGAGCGGATTTCCAAAGAAACCGGTGGACGTTTCTTTGAAGTTTCTAAAAAAGAATCCGTCGGCGATATCTACACCAGCATTGTCGAGGAACTGCGAACCCAGTACAGCATGGGCTATACACCCGACAAAGACAGCACTGCCACCGGTTATCATCACGTCGTGTTGGCGGTGAAGAAGAAAGAGCTGACGGTGCAGACGAGAGACGGATACTACGCGGATCGGTAGTGGCGTGTCCCGCGCCCGATCGTTACTGCTGCGAGCGATGGTGGAGAGCCGGGCGTTCCCGCCCGGCTGGACGGGCGAGACGCCCGTCGCTCCATTGAAGAAGTTATTTTGCCGCGAGTTCCTCGCGCAGCGCCTGGCCCAGCGCCGCTTGCCGGTCGGCGCTCAACTTAGCTCCGCCTGAGGTCAGGTACAGGACATCAATCGCCATCTGCCCCTCGGTCTCGATCAGCGCAATTTCGATGTTGCACTCATGCTTCGAGACCAGCGAGCACATCCGGTAAAGCAGTCCCGGACGGTCCTGGGTCAGAACCTGCATCATCGTACTCTGCGCCGAGCAGCTGTCGTCGAATTCAATCTGCGTCGCGATCTTGACCTTCGTGCTGTTCGCCTTCTCCGATTTCAAGCGGTCGCGCAGCATGCGCGCAACGTCGGCTTCTCCTTTTACCACGGCCGCGATGCTCTTCTTCAAACGCTCCCATTCCTGCAGATTCATCTCCAGCGTTCGAAAGCGATCCGTGAAATAGAAAGTGTCCACCACCGTGCCCGCGGCATTCGAGAATGCGTTCGCTTTCACGATGTTCATTCCCCACGCGGCCAGCGCCCCGGAAACCGAGGCGAACAGGAAGGGCCGGTCGGTGGTAATCAACGTCAGCTCATACCAGTGACGAACTTGCTTCAGATTCAATTGGACGCTGTCCTGCCCCAGCCGGGCGGCCATTTCGGCATGCGCCAGAACATCGCTGGCGCCATGGATCCGCAGATACCGTTGCGGCAATCCTTCCAGAAGAACGTTGACTTTTTTCCCCGCCACCGGCGCCAGCGATCGCAGATGCGCGAGGCTGGAGCCATCGTCGGCAGTGTGAACGCGCTCATCGGCGCTTCGGCTCAAATAATTCGCGCACGCAATATAAAGTTGCCATAAGTTGTCCGCCTTCCACGGCGTCATGGCCTCCGGGTTCACGGCTTTGATGTCGGCATAAGTCATCAGGCAGAGCATCTTCAGCCGCTCGGGTACTCCCACTTTTTCCGCGAACGACTTCACATTCGCGGGATCGAATACGTCCCGCCGCATCGCCGCCGACATTTCCAGATGGCTGGCCACGAGATAGCGCACCGTGTCGCGATCCACCGGATCGAGATCCAGCCGCTCCGTGCAGCTGTCAGTCAGTTGCAGGCTGCCCTCAACGTGACTCTCGCTCGGCGTGGCTTTGCCGGAATCATGCAGCAGCAGCGCCAGGTAAAGCAGTTCCGGCTGTTCAAGTTCACTCAGCAACTCGGCAAAGCGCTGGTCCCATTCCGATTTCGATTCTTTCAGACGATGCAGATGTTCGATGGCCAAAAACGAGTGCTCATCCACCGTGTAGCGGTGGTAATAATCCCGTACCACCAGCGCCTCAATCCCCTTCAGTTCCGGCAGCAGAAGCGCCAGCAGGCGAAGCGCGTTCATGGCGCGCAGAGCGTTGGCCGCATGTGGCTGCACCAGCGTTTCCTGCAGGTAAAGCCACAACTCGGCGCCTCGCGGAGGCGTCGCCGCCAGCGCCGGCAGCGCCTGCTCGACTTTATATTCGGTGGTCGTACTCAGCTTCAGGTCATGTTCCGCCATGAAATGAAAGAGCCGCAACAGCATTTCCGGATCGCGCAGCCCGCCCGGTTGCTGCGGTTGTCGCAAAAAGATCAGTCCATCCACCACCGAGAAGTCGGCGCTTGCGACCTTCGACCGCCAGCCCTGGAATTGCCGGTACAACGACGACCAGGCCGCCGGAATCTCCTCCAGCAACTGCGTGCAGACCCGGTGCACGCTGCGCACGTGGCCAAAGTAGACGCGCATCCAGTCGCCGGCGTTCGCGATTTCCGCGTCGTTCGCTCCAATGCTGGCGCCAATCTTTCTCGCCGCCGCTGCGTCCTGCGCCTCCCAAGTGAGCGTGTTGTCGTGACGCCCGTGGCGGAAGTGCAGAAAGCAACGCACGGACATTTGGAAATCCAGCGCCGCGTCGAACGCACTCCGGGAAGAAACCGGCAGCAGCGTTTTCGCGTCCGGCCATACCTTCAACTTTTCCATCGCGGAAATCAGGGCCAGCCAGTTGGCGACATTGTAGTCGCGCAAACCGCCCGGCCCATCCTTCACGTTGGGCTCCAGATGAAAGACGGTATTGCCAAATTTATGATGACGCGCGCGCGTAATTTCGGCCAGGTTCTGGATCAGGATCTGGCAATCCCGCCCGACCAGACGAGGAACAGCTTTTTCGCGCAGCCGTGAAAAAAGCTCGCGATCACCCGCCAGGTACCGGCAGTCGAGTAGCGAGATGGCAAACTCAACATTGTTCGGATCCAGCCGTTCGCACTCCGCCAGATTTCGCGTGGCGGGACTGAGCTTCAGCCGCAGGTCCCACAACTCCTGCGAAAAGCGCCGGATGGGATCTTTGAATTTACTCTCGGAGTCACTCCCGGCGTGCAGAAAGAGCAGATCAATATCGGAGTAGGGGAAAAGCCAGCCGCGCCCGAATCCGCCGGTTGCCACCAGCGCAAAATTCTTAGGGCTGTCAGGCTCTGCATAGTTAGAACTGACGATGATTTCGTTCCACAGCCGCTGGACGATGGTATCGACCAGGGCCGTGCGCCGTGCGACCGCCGTGCGCCCTTCACCGGTAGCGGAGAATTCCTGCTCGATGGCAGCGGATTCCCGAACGTACAGGTCCCATAACTCACTGCGGACCGTGGCCACGGTGGTCATTTCGATGACACTCTCCCCACGAAGTATTTAGCCCCTGCTCCAGCCTTTAATCCGCTCCGCTCAGAAATGAGCAGATAAGGGGGATGTCGATCTTTGCTGGTCGATCTGCCGCATCGAAATTCGTGCGCTTACAGCACGCTATCGCCGCGTTCGTCGTTGCGAATCCGAATCGCTTCGTCTATGCGCGAAAGAAAAATCTTCCCGTCGCCGATCTTGCCCGTACGTGCCGCACTGGTGATGGCGTGCACGACTTTCTCCACCATATCATCGGCCACCACGATCTCGAGTTTCACCTTGGGGATCAGGTCCACGGTATACTCGCGTCCCCGATAAAACTCGGTGTGTCCTTTTTGCCGGCCATGTCCTCTGGCTTCAAAAACGGTCATGCCTTCGACGTCAACCTCGTGCAATGCGTCTTTCACGGCATCCAGCTTCGAGACCTGAATAATCGCTTCGACCTTGGTCATTGTCGTCCGTTCCCGGACACGATCGTCCGTGCTGATTCAATCACGCTGATGATACTCATTTCATGCCCGATCAATCCTCTAGCCGGATCGAACAACCGCATCATAACAGTAGTCGCTGGGCCTCGGTTTGCGGAAATTTAAACTATTTATGTTCGTGATCGGAAATCCTTATGTCCGCAGTTCGGTCTTCAGCCCCGCCCCTCCAGCACTGGAGGAAGCCGCCGTCCAATTGACGCCGGAGGGCTTTCTGCGGTTGGATGGAAGCTGCGTGGCACTTGCGCCTCCCATTCTCGATCCCGACTCCCGGCGGCTTAGCCGCCTCGACGCGGCCTGGCTTACGATCTGGCTCCTCTTCCTCATCGGACTGGCGGTGCTCCCTCCACTACTCGAATGGCACAAGCAGTTAATTCTCCTCGCCATCGGAATTGTGCAACTGCTGGAGACAAAGTTGATCTCCCGCTTCCCCAAACGAGGAGTCTTCTACGTCATCCTGCTCAAGATCTTGCTGGCGACCCTGCTTCTTGATCACACCGAAGAAGTCGGAATCAACAGCAGTTACTATCCCATCTATTATTTGCCGGTCGTCACCGCAGCACTTTACTGTGGCACGTGGCTGACGGTGCTCTGGACGCTGCTTGCGTCTGCCGCCTACTGCTCGTATCTCTATCCCGCGATGCAGGAATACGAATTGACTCCCGAGGCTTTCGGCTACCTCGCGCTGCGCATCTTGTTTTTCTTTCTCGCTGCCATGGTCGTCAACCGCTTCGCGCAGCAGAGCCAGCATCAAACCCAGTTGTACCGTGAACTCGCCGA
>Ga0208042_1000622_pt1 | contig 11993 bp, 20 predicted proteins | sample Sb_taG_10_FD_187708 | JGI IMG/M metagenome (GOLD analysis project Ga0208042, IMG submission 187708) | Peat soil microbial communities from Weissenstadt, Germany - Sb_50d_7_NC metaG (SPAdes) (version 2) | ecosystem: Environmental > Terrestrial > Soil > Wetlands > Peat | place: Germany... | reverse complement strand
GTGTTTTGGTACGAGGCTTCCCCGACGCCATAGGCATGGCTCTGGGCGCGCGCCAGGGCGGCGCACAAGAGGATTGCGCAGAACACGGGGAAGAGCTGGATCGATTTCATGGCCATCCTCCACAGCCGCCGGCGACGACTGGAATCGGCGTCGGGGTTGGCGTTTGAGTGGGCGTTGGCGTCGGCGTCGGGGTGGGCGTTGGCGTCGGCGTTGGCGTCGGCGTTGGCGTCCGCGTGGGCGTCGGTGTGGGAGTCGGAGTCGGCGTCGGAGTCGGTGTGGGCGTGGCCGTTGGCGCCGGCGTTGGCGTCGGGGTGACTGCCAGGACCACGACCGGCCCGATCACGTCCTTGCCGGTGCCCCACGTGCTGATCGTGAAGGTCTGTGTCGAGCTCGGGCCGGCGGAGGCCTGGAGCACGAAATCTTCGCAGGTGTCGTACTGGCTGGCCACTGGGCCGATGTCCTTGTTGCTTATGATCGCGGTCATACCGCCAGGCGGAGCACAGTTGGCCGCGGTGTCCCCGGCGCTCATCCCGGAAATGACGATGGCATTGGGCTCACTGGTGGTGACTGTCGGCGGAGCGTAGCTCGTCGGCTGGCCGGTGGTAGCGCAATCCTGAGCCGAGACGTCGACGGAGAGCGTGTTGCCTCCGGAGTCGAAGAACTCAGCGACCGAACCGCCTGTGGAGCCAGCGCCGGAGAGGTCGAAAACGTAAGTGGGCGACTCCGCGGCTCCCACAATATGAGAGTAGGTCGCGATCTGCACGATCTGGTTGGTGGCGCTCGCGCAGGACCGGATTTGAGTGAAGCCGGCCGGGGGGATAATCGAGCAGCCGCTCAGCCCACACCCTATGTAAGCTATCTCCAGGTCGCCGGCAGTCGGCGAGCTCCCCAGCGTGATAAAGACCGCGCCGCTGGCCGCATTCGCGAAGTGGCTCTGCCGAAGCGTAGGCGTCGCGCGCGCCGAGCGCGGCGCGAAAAGGAGCACCGCCGCGGCCAGACTGGCCACGGCGATGCGATGTCGCCGACTCAGCACTCCGGGAGCCTGGCTACGGAGTGATGAAGGTCTTGATGCGGGCCACGTCGGTAGTGGCCGTCAGAGCCACCGCCAGTATCAGCGAGCTCGAGGCGGGCACTCCGTACTGTGCCAACACGACGTCGTCGGGTATCACCGGACCCTGAGCCGCGCCCTCAGCCTGGCCGATGTTGTAGCCCGGCGGAATCGGCTGCTGTGCGGTCCCGCCCTGGTTGAGGGTCAGACCGATCGATACCACATCGCCCGTGGAGCCCGCGTCGTAAGTCGCGTAGATCGACAGCACCGAAGCGGCCGGCAGGAACGCGGCGGCCGTGCCGGTGTAAGCGTTCGCGACCGAAGTTACTCCGGTAAAGCGTTGCGAGAGGTTAAGCGGCATAACAGTCTCCTCCAAAAAGCGCGGGGGGAAAAACCGCGCGTACTAGCTTTTGACAGGCCCTTTGGCAGCCGGCTTCGCGGCAGGTGCCACAGCAGCCGGGTTGATTTCGGCGACGAGTGCGCGGATGGCCGCCACGTATCCGTCCGGGTCCGGGTTCTCAGCCTTGGCCAGGCTCGCTGCCTTCGTCTCGCCGTAATGGTAGATCATCAGCTTGTCGGCAGGCTGAAGCGTCGCGAACTTGCGCGCCCAAAATTTCTCAAACGTGTCGGCCTGGAAAAATGGATCCGTGTGAGCCAGGCGGAGCATCGCGCCGTCGGTCGAGTACTCCGGCCAGATCCACGCGATGAAGCTCGGGTGCATCTGGAAAAGCCCGACAGCTAACCCATCATCGCCGACCGCGAGAGGGTTCCAACCGCTTTCGTGCTCCACTACGGCCGCAGCCCACGCCCAGTCGTCGCCGGCCGCCTTCTTCGCCAGGCCCTCATGCAGGGCCGGGGTGAAACCGAGATTATTTGCCATGACGATCACGCTCCTATGGCGGCCGTGGCCGCGAGAAAATCCGAGCCGGCGTTGGCGGACGGAAGCAGAAACGCCGGAGGCATGATGGCAGACGCCCTCAGAGCCGCCGGCGAAGTAATCGGCGGCGGCGGGGTGCCACTGTCGCAGGCTTCGCACACTCCGGTCGTGAGATTGAGGCACTCGCCGACCATGCAGCCGCCGCACTTACTACAGCATCCGCTGCCGAGGTCGAGGCACTCCCCGATTGCGCACGGCGCTGGATGGCTGGGCGGAGGACAGCAGGCTTTGCACGCGCACTCAGGCGCCGCCGGCGTCGTCCCGTCGCAGCACTTCAGGCAGCTGATCTCAGTCACGACCTTGCTGTAGTTAGTTGGGCATGGCGGCGGGTTCTTTTCGCAGGCGCCGAGCGCGCCAAGGCAGTTGATGATGCCGCTCAGTCCAGGGAACTTCAGTGCGTTGGCTTCGGCGGCCGTGAGGCATTGCTCGTACTGACAGGCACAATAGAACGGGCCGCACTGGCATCCGGAGGGACCTCCGCAGTTGCAGTTGGTGTCTGTGCTAGGGATGCTTCCATCCTCGCAAGGCGAGCAGACGTACTCGATGAGCACTCCCCCCAGGCCTGGTGCCGGAGGCGGGTTGGGAGGCGGAAAGAATGGACGCGGTGGCTTTCCCGGTGGCGGACCGGGCGGCTTCTGAGGGCAATAATCGGATGTGTATCCCGGGCCATAGCAGCCGCACGGGTTCTTCACGTCGCCCGGCTGAGGCACCGGCCGGCCTTCCGCGACTCCGCCCTTGAGACAACACTCGGAGCAGCCTTCCGCGCTCTCGCAACACCCGGTCTGGAAGTCGATGCAGTCCTTGCCCTGGCATCCAGTCGGGAGAGATGGGTTGGCGGGATACTCCTGCGGCGGACAGCACTGTTTGCAAGGGCTGTCGCACTTCTGCGCGAGCTGCATCACTTGTTCGCAGCTCAAATCGCAGCGCTCCGGAGTGATCTGCCCAAGGACCATGAGCTCAGCTCGTCTTCGGTGCCTGAGTCGCGGCGAAAGCCTGACCCACGATCGCGGCCGCATGCGCATCCGGCAGTCCGGGGAAAGCCGACTGCAGACCTGTAACCGCGAGGCCGAACTGTTGGATGAAGGTCTGGGCCTTGGTGGCGGCCGACAGGACCTCGGCAACGACGCTGGCAGCCTTACTGGCAACCGCGTTCGGGCTGATGCCCTGGAACGCGCCGGATTCGTGAAGCGCCTCCAGCGCGCTCATCGCGTCTTTGACCAGGTTGGCGCTGGGGCCAGTGACGGCCGTCAGGGCATCCCCGATCTCTGTGAAAATGTTAGCCACTGGGCTTTCCTCCGCCGCCATTGATGCGGCGCATGATTACGTCGAACCACAGCCAAATCGCGAACGCGAACCCGCAGATGAAACCCGCTGCGACTGCGGCAGGATGCTGCTGCAGCAGCCACTGAGCGAGCTCGATCACGGCTCAGCGGATCGCTATGCCGCCGTAGTACTCGCTGGGCGTGCGTCCGGAAACCGCGGTCTGCCCGACTTGCTGCCATCCGGCCGGCAGCGGCACGTTGGCGCAGAGCTGCGGGCTGGCCGAGCACGCCGCCACGATGCCACTGACGTTTTTCGTCGGCAGCCCGCACACGGCGTTCGGATCGCGCACCAGGCGATAGCCACTCCGCCCGCTGGGCGTGGTGACCGGCTGATAGTGGCCGCACCGGGCGCCCGTTTTGGTCGGGATGATGAGCGGCAGGCCCACCGTTCCATGCCCCAGTTGATAAGCAAGTGCACTAGCCATTGAGGTTTCCTCCTACTGACATAGAGTTTTATACAGATCTATGCCCACACTGGCCCCTAGCACGCCGCCGAACTCGGCGGCCGTAATGACGACGCCTGGAAGGATCGCAATCTCCGGACTTAGGAATGCAATCGCGGCAGCCTCGCCCGCTTTTTCTGCTATCAGCGGCAGAAACGGGCATACGTACTGTTTGCCGAAGCGACCCGCGAAGGCAAGCAGATATTGACCAACCGCGGCAATCACCTGACTGGCCTGTGGCGCCGCCGGGCTGGCCTGGATTTGAGCGGCCGTCGGAGTGCCTTGTGGCGGCGGACGTCCGGTCCCGAGATTGCAGACCGCGGCGTCCGCTCCGCAAAAGCCGTCCAGGTTCACAGCAGGCTCCCAAGGATCGGAAGGACGACGCTTGCGAGCGCGCAGAGCTCGGACAACCAGGTTGTCCCGGCGCCCGTGGACGCGAGCAGCTGGCAGAGTACTCCGCCGGCCGCAGGCCCGAAGCCATAGAGAGAGCCGCCGGTGCCGTATGCTCCCGGATAAGGGCTGGGCTGGTAGGGAGAGCCGGGATAGCTCCCATAGCCTGGAGGGAGGTACGGCCCCGGCGACGGAATGGGGCTGGGAACAGGGCTCGGAGACGGCGAAGCCGGCGTGACAGCGCAGCAACCCGGGTAAGCCGGGTCAGCCATCGTGCCGGCCGGGCAGAACACGCCGCCAAAGCTCTGAGGATCGGGAAAGCCCGGCGTCTCATACGCCGGGCAGGAAGACGAGCTCGCGCCAGGCGCGCCCGGAGAACAGCAACCGGGGTTGCGAGGATCGGGAACCGTGCCTTGAGGGCACGAAGCTCCAAACACCGCCGTATCATACGGAGGGCAACTCGGCGTGATGCAGCAACCGCAGGCGTTGAGAATCTCGGTAGCTGCACACGGCTGAGGATGGCCGCCGCAAACGCACGCAGGGATGTTTCCGGTGCCATTGCTCATGGGCTCGCGGCGGCCGGCAGCGAGCCGGGCGGTAAAAACATCTGCGACGCGAGGTAGCAGGTGTTGGCTTGACCCTGGAGGGCGGCGGTGAGCTCCGGGAGCCCTTTCGGGCAGACGAAGCAAGCTTCGACGGCTTCAGGCGCACAACAACCAGGATTTGCGGAATCGGGATACGTGCCCTGAGGGCAGGTCCCATTGATTGCCGCCGTATCGCTCGGCGGACAAGGTGTTGGGCGCGTGATAATCCCCTGACCCGGTGAGCAGCAGGTCAGGCCAGATGGCGCGGCGGGATCCAGCGAGTAATTCGGTGGGCAGATGCCGTTCGTGCCGGGCACGTCCTGCGATGGGCACTGACCCGGCCGCGTGATTATGCCCTGGCCTGGCTGGCAGCAGCCAGGGGCAGTCGGGTCTGGGGTGTAGTTGGGTGGACAGATGCCCTGAGTCGCTGCCACATCGCCTGGGGGGCATGAGGTCGATGGGCCTGGAGCACAGCAGCCGCATTGATTCAGAATTTCCGTCCCGGAGCAGGGCTGGGGATGGCCCCCGCAGCAGCACTGGCGGCAGTTGGGCGGAGTCCCGCCACAGGGGCAGGACGTGATGCTCGTGCATGCCTCGCAGCATCCCGATTGCGGATCGACGCATTCCCCGCTCAAGCACGGCTGAGCGTGCTCACCAGCTGGGCACAGGGTCAGCTGACATCCCGTACAGCATCCGGTTTGCGGATTGAGGCACTGCCCCGGCGGACAGGGTGGGCCTCCAATGCAGTTCGGATATACGCCGCCACATGGGCAGACACCGGGGCCCGGTTGCTGCGGACCGCACGCACCGCACTGCGTGAGCAGCTGGCGGAGGCTTGCGCACTGGAGGCAATCGGAGCTCGCCGGCGCCGGCAACTGGAGCTGGCCGGGACCGGGAAGCGTTGTGATCGGTCCAAATCCGACCGACATCGGAGATCCTCAGTTCATCCCGCCGTGCTGCCGGATGTACTCTTGGTGGGCGCGCACCTGGTCCTGAGTGACCTGGCCGGCAGCCGCGCGGCGAGCATCGTGGCCTTCGTTGACGTGCCGGATGATGGCTGTCGAGTTCTTCGAGTTGGGGTTGGCGCAGACCTCGCAGCCATTCACCGTGCCCTGTACCTCAGCCGCCCGACGCTTCATATTCTCCGCGCGCTTCTGCCCGCCGCGGGAACCGAGCAAAACTGCCGAGCGTTGTAGCGCCAGGCGTCCAACGGACTCGACGAACTCCCCCATCACCCCTGTCATTTTCGCGGCCCCATCCAGCTGTTTGGCGAAGAGGCCCTCGACCACCTGTCCAAGCGCTACGGTATTGGATGGGGCCTGCTTCGCGACGGCCTCTTTGACGGCGGCCTCCACGGCTGGGCCGATAGCCTCGCGCACGAGTTGATCGACCTCGCGCCTGTTGAACCAACGGCCGAAGAGACTCATGTGCAGAGTCTCTAAAAAAGCCGCGTGCCAGTTCTACGGGGGAGATTGTCAGGCCGTGCGACGGTCCTGCGAGAGCCGTCGAGGGAAGCCCGCCTTTGCGATCGCCACCATCGTGACCCACGAATTGGAGACCTTGAGCAGCCGATCGCGGGGCTGGGCGTGAACCCAGTTGGCCGCGTCGATCAGCAAGTACTTTCGCTTGCTGGCCTTCCCGATGGCCTGCGAGGTCCAGCCGGCCGCGCCGCAAACTTTACCCGTGCGGCGCGGATCCAGACCGCGAAACCAACACGCGAGCCGAATATGGCGCATCAGTTCGCGCCTGAGTGGCTCTGTCAGGGGCGAAATTGAGGTTCGATCCAGGGCTGCGCAGAGCCTGGAATGGAGGCGTAGTGCTTCGGCTGTGGGCTTCGGCGTGCGATTTGCAATTTGACTCCCACCGGCGAAGCCAACCTTGTCAGACCCGGACGCCAGTCCGGCACTTGGTGTCAGGGTTTTGGGTTGGGGGAGAGAGAGAGAGGGGGAAGTGTCCGTCTTTCTGGCCAAAAGAAGGCGCACTGGCTCCGGGCCGTCACTTTCGCTCGGTGTTCGCCCTTCGGCGGCGGCTTTTTCCATCGCCTGCTTGAGGCTGTCGAGCGCGCCGGCGAGGGCCGGGTCTTTGATTGGGCCGGCGAAGCCAGGGCCGGGGAAGCGGAGCTGCACGGCGCTGGAGCCATCCCGGCGCCGATAGAGCCTCCCCTCGACCCGAGCCCTGAGCAGGTCTGGCTGGATTTCCACGATAAGGCCCTTCCCGCGCCCGCCACGGGCATCAAGGCGACGGACGCACCCTCGGTCCACCAGGCGCGAGATCTCCCGTCTCACGCTGCGGGCGCCGCAACGGATGCGGGTTTTGAGGTCGATGCCCTTGAGGTCTACCCGCCGCCATAGCGTGGAGGGATCGGCCGGCACTGATTGGGCGACGGCCAGGAGCTCTTCCGCAACCAGGGTACGCGCCCAATCGTACCCCCGACCGCGCGGTCTTCCTCCATTGTGGCGCCAGTTTCTCCACTGCCTCCTCAACAGCATCCTGCTGGCGCGCGCAACCGGGCCACGCGATCGGCCACTCCGCAACCGGCCGAGCTCCCGGCCGATGATTTCGCCGACTGCCCTCACTTCGCGACGGTGAGCCTGGCTTTCCCCGCCGCGACCAGCGCCGTGCGGAAAAGCTTTTGCTGTCCGGCCCCTTCGATAAGCCGCAGATCGAACGGCCGGAGCTGGGGCACCAGCTCCCGGACTGCCTCGATGCACGACCAGCACAGGCGTCTCGATTGCGAGTGCACCTCGCCGGGCAGAAATTTATGGGTGTCGTCGGGATGCTTGGAGATCCCGCACAGGTCGCATCTGCGGTACCGATAACGGCCGCTAGCCATGATGGCCTCCTGTGGGAAAGCCTTTCAGGGGCCACTTGCCAAGAGCGGTCGGGACGGGGTAGGTTCAATGTTGCGACAGTGACCACCGCGTCACGAACTGCCCCAGCAGGGGGCTCGGACCGCCGGCTTTCCCCGACCGGCGGTCCTTTTTTGTGGCCGGCGGCTCGCGATGGGGGGTTAGACTCCATCATCCGCACTGCGCTGGGGGACAAGCCCAGCTGCCGGCCGACTCTGTTGTAGATCGTCTCATCGCCAGTCGCAATGCACAGGTTGTTAATAATGCACACCCTGTGGATTGATGTCCAGCTTGACGATAAATAGAGTGCTGTCATGGGCAAGGTGGAGGTACTGTGGTGTGCGAATCAGCGGCAGAGGACTGGCAACGGATGGCGGTTCCCAAGGAAGGTCGCAAAGCTACTCCAGGAACTCACGGCGGGAGGCTCCGTAGTCCATCTGTTCGGCGGACAGGCCACTTTCGGGGTCAGGCTGGACATCGATCCTGGCGTCAAGCCGGACGTCCGCGGCGATGCGTGGCTACCGCCGTTCAAGCGCGATGCGTTCGACTGGGTAATCCTCGATCCGCCTTACTTCCACGTGAACGCTGAGCAGAAAGGCCCGCTCTTCGAGGGCGCCAACTTCATCGCGCGCCGCGGAGTCATCTGGTTTCACACCACCTGGGTTCCCAGCGGGCCCTCGGTAGGTCCTTTCCAGCGTGGCTGGTTGATCCGCGTCGGGGACAACTGCCAGGTCCGCTGCCTTCAGGTGTTCGCGATCCGCGAGCCCAAGCAGTTCAGGACGCCGTACTTTGAACGCGGGCCGCAGATTCGGTACAACCGATGGCTTGGCTCACAAGGCCGGCTCCAGCTTGTGGGCGCGAACGGTGCCAGCTATGCCTAAGCCGCCGAAAGGCTCGCCCGCTATCATCGGCGCGGCCGTGATGCCGGTCTCCGGAGGTAAGCGGGTGATCTGCAAACTCAACTGCGGGCACTTCATCGAGCGGCCGGCCTGCCGCGCGCTTCCCCGCACTGCGTTCTGTCGCGAGTGCCACCGAGCTCGGCGCCGTCGCGGCCGAGACAGCGCCGGTCGACGTCGGCCGCTCAACAGGCAACTGCGCAGATGAGTGAGAAGACCTTCACGGACCGGGAGCTCATCGAAGTGGAGCTGGCCAAGGACTTCCGCCTTCACGGCGACTGTGTGTGTAAGTGTGGCCTGAGGTTCTCGCAGCACTCGGAGTGGTGGATCAAGAAGATCGCCCGGGGCGGCCACAGGTTTGAGGAGATGATCTGCCGGAACATGGATTAAGCCCCGCCGGCTGGGGTGGTAGACCGCGGAAGCGGAGTGAGGCCACCTACCGCAGTCTTCCGGGCCGAAGCCGGCGGGACGCTGTGAGCCGCGAGCACGCCCGCGCGCGCCACGGCAATGCTGGCATCTCTGAAAATCACGACCTGGTAGCCATGCGGGCAGGTCAGGTTGATGACCTGGCTGATTCCCGCGTCGAAGCCTTTTCGCGGCGCGCCTTTACCTGCGCTGCCTTCCAACGCTTCGTGGCCGCGGACCCACTGCGATGGAATTTGTTCCGCTTGCGGCGCACGGGTTTGTCGTTCGCCAGCAACTTCCCAGCCGCGGTCCGCAACTCCAGGCCCTTCCGCCAGAAGCAGCGCTGCGTCGCCTGAGCGTCCTTCAAGGCCGCGAAGCGGGCCACGATCGCGCCCTTCCCGGTCCCGAGGAAGTTTGGTTGCACCATCACGATCTCCAGGGGTAGCTCTTGCCATGTGGTCTCCGGGGGCTTTCTCATAAGCCCTGCCATACAGCAACCGGCGTGCCGCTGGCAAGACCCTTGAGAACCGTTATCCCACAGCCGGCGTTGTGGCAAGCGCGAAACCGAGACAGTGGCGGGTCTGAAACTACGCGAACAGAGCCAGCTGACGGTAGACGGTGCGCTGAGAGACGCGCTTGCGATCGGCGATCTGCTTGATGCTCAGACCCGCGGTCCGGAGCTCGCGGAACTCCGCGAGGTCCGTCTGCCGCACTAGATCGGGCCGTTTCGGGACGTAGACCATCTGCCCGCCGAACTCTTTGGCGAGCCTGGCCAGGCCCTCCGGGCCTAAGACTTCTTGTAGGGCAATGCTGCTCACGGCTTGAAGTTTAGAGCGTCAGAGACGATCTGGCCAGCCGTCGCGGCGAGGCGCTTGCCGGCGCGCGCAATCGTCCCGGCCTGGTACGCGACGGCTGCCGGAACCGCGGCCACAGCCTGCGCGGGATGAGCGGCGAACGCCGCGGCCGCGCCCTTCGCCGCACAAGACATCTTGTCGCACACCCACTTTCCGCATCCCGAGCAAAAGTGGGTCGCCGAAAGGCCGCAGTACGCGCACGTCTGAGAGGGCTGTGAGCTCATTGGTTGGCACCTCGATAGATGTCGATCTGAGCGGACACGCTCGCTACGACCTGCGGCGAGGTCGCTGAGGTGTTCCGCGGCTTGGCCCAAAAGCCGACTTGAAAGTACGGAGCATATGGCACGCCGGCGTTGTTGAAGTCCGTCCCCAAAATATCCTTGGTGCCGTCGAGAGTATAGAGAATCGGAGCCGTCAGCCCGGCGATGACGCTCGACGGCTGATACCAGCGCCGCGGGTTGTCCCCATGTAGCTTGAAGTTGACGGCTGGCGGCGAGTTGAACGAAGGCGCCGGGGTCCCGATGAAGTACTCCAGGTCAATCGCCTCGGCATATTCGACGTCGCCGTTGGTGGCCAGCAGAGCAAGGCTCACGCTCACGTAGCGAATCCGGATGACGTCGGCCGGGTTCAAGAGCACTCCGGCCGGCATTGGCACCGAGATCGTGTAGTAAGCGAAGTCGATGCTCTCCAGGTCCAGGATCGCCGCAATCGCGACTGTCTGCGTTGCCGCGTCCGAGTTGAGCAGTCCCAAGGGGCTGAACCCCGAGGTTCCATCCGCGAATCGGCCGCGCGGAATCACCACCGTCTTCAGGTCAGTGAGCGAGATGTCGTCAGTCCCCGGCGCTTGATTGGTTATCCACACCTTGCCCGTGGTCACAGCCCCGAGCGCTTGCAGGATGAACGTGTAGTTGCCTAGCGGCGTGCCCGAGTAGAACCCGGGAAGGAGGCTCAGCAGGCTCTTTTGGGCTCCGCTGAGTAACGCGAAGTTGTTGGTCGCGTCGTGGTCAACCGGAATCGCAAGGCTGATGCCGGCCGGCGCGACTTTCAACACGTAGTGCTCGACGCTGCTGCCTGGCGGCGGGCTGGTTAGCGAGCCGGTCAGGTAGCCGTTCTGGAGGCGAGGATCGAAGACCGGCCGGTCTTGTGGGGGGATGTCTGCCAGGGGTGTTCCGGGAATGATGATTTCATTACCCATTGATCTTGCCTCGCTCCGCATGGGCGATGAGCGTCCCGCGGTTGAACTCCTGGAGGACCTTGGCGCCCGCGCGGCAGGCGTCGCGGCCGACACCAATCGCAACGCCGACGTTGCTGACCTCGAATTCCTCCGGACCCACCGTCCGTTCGATCCTATCCTGCCCTGGCGCCGTGTACGTGCTGAGCACGCGCGCGGTGAAGGCCACGCGGATCCTCGGTCCGTCCATCACTAGCACCGGCTCGGTCTTTCCCGCGCGCGCGACGGCGTGCTCGATGATCGCGTCAGCAGCCCGCTGAGCGAACTCGACGGCCGCGTGCCACTGTGTGGGCGGTGTCTCCACGTACTCATCCCAAGACATCGAGCCGACCCCGATCGCGTCGCGGGAAGCCCCCAAGCCGAGCCGCAGAAGCCATCGCACGTCAGGCGGCCGGTGCCGGCGGAGCTGGCGTGGATGTCGACGTCGGCGTCGCACAGCCGATGCCGGCGACCGTGCAGAGCGGACTCGATGCTCCGCAGCCGAGGATCCATGCCACGCTGCCGGCCGCTATCAAAACCAGAAGAATTCGCATGAGGACACCTCCCAGGGTCGGCGGAGCGTCATTGGGGAAACCCCGCGCAAATCAGTTGCGCCAGGCCGGGAGCGATGGCGCCCGCCTGATTGGTCGTGTAGCCGAATGTCACGGTGAGCGGGGAGCCGGCCGGCGTGACCGATCCATCCTGCTCGAAAGGGATGCAGCCAGTCGCGCCGGCGGCGATCGACGCGCTTCCCGTGCCGGCACCCAAGCTGCTCGTGAGCTGCACCGAGGCCGTTGAGCCGCTGGTATTGTGCCAACTCACGGTGCCCCAGCAGATGACCGGCTCAGCTCCGGAGCTCCTCGGGTTGATTGCCAGGGTCACGCTCCCGATCGCTGTGGCGGTCGCCGTGGCCGCCGTGACAGTCCCGGTGTTTTGGTACGAGGCTTCCCCGACGCCATAGGCATGGCTCTGGGCGCGCGCCAGGGCGGCGCACAAGAGGATTGCGCAGAACACGGGGAAGAGCTGGATCGATTTCATGGCCATCCTCCACAGCC
>Ga0208042_1000609_pt1 | contig 12098 bp, 6 predicted proteins | sample Sb_taG_10_FD_187708 | JGI IMG/M metagenome (GOLD analysis project Ga0208042, IMG submission 187708) | Peat soil microbial communities from Weissenstadt, Germany - Sb_50d_7_NC metaG (SPAdes) (version 2) | ecosystem: Environmental > Terrestrial > Soil > Wetlands > Peat | place: Germany... | reverse complement strand
GGACGTGCATGCCGCGGTATCGTTCCTGAAACTTTGCGCCTTTCAGGGGGCCGGGACCGTCGGGATAGTTCTCGACGATCGTGGGCTGAAACATCTCCTTGATGGTGATGGTCATTCCCTGAGCTACGGCTTCGATGTTTTTGATCACGGACATACGTCCGTAGTATAGCGAATGTTGAGGGGATTGGCAGCTGTCGGCTTTTGGCTTTTAGCTTCCGGTTTTTAGCTCTTGGCTCTTGGCTTTTCAAAAGATTGGCTACTTAGGACGGGGAGACTTTCGAGGACGTGGAAATCTTCCTTTAATCGTTGAGACTCTACTTGGGCGCTGCGTTGCGCCAGCGCAAGAGTGGTGTTTCAATTTATGTCCAGCCGTGGTTTGCGTTCTCCTCGTTTCATCTTCTTCGTGGCTTTCGTTTTTCTTTTCGGCGGAGTCTTCGGCGGCGGGTTCTTGGGCAGCGCCTTCGGTCAGAAATCTGGCGAGAAAACCACTTCCTTGTCGCCTTCTGCAAAGAGCAGCGAAACGAGCAGTGAAGAACGCGGCGTAGATCGTCCGTATCTGCGCAATCATTTGCACTGGAACTGGAACCAGCGGGGGCGGACTGTGCCTCGAGGAGAATCGGCGGCGGGGCTGCGCTTTCGGGCTTACCGGCAGAAGATGGCGATGCGGGCTTCGCGCTTGGCTGCGGCTGCCCCACACCCACTCATCGCAAAGAACGCGATGAGTGGGGCACCCGCTTCGGCCTCAACAACGTGGGTGCCGCTGGGACCGGCTCCGCTCGCTTCCGATGCTACGGGAGATGGAGGGCAGGATTACAACTGGGTCTCGGGGCGGGCTACCTCGGTGCTGATCGATCCCGCGGACACTAGCGGAAACACGGTGCTATTGGGCGGCGCTTATGGCGGTCTCTGGAAATCGATCAACGCGGGAAGTCTGAGTTCCAATCCCGCTTCGGTCACCTGGCAGGCATTGATTGACGATCAGCCGACGCTGGCGGTGGGCGCGATTGCTTTGCAGCCGGGAAACAGCAACGTCATTCTGGTTGGAACCGGGGAGACTAACAATTCGGCCGATTCTTATTATGGGCTGGGGATTCTGCGCTCCGCGGATGGAGGTTCGACGTGGACGACGCCGCCGATCCAGAGCGCGGCAAGTGGGCAATCGTTCTTGGGAATTGGTTTCAGCAAGATCGCTTTCAGCACGGCGAATTCCAACCTGGTGGTGGCGGCGACGGCGGGAGACAACGGCTTGTGCCTGGGCGAGGAAGCAGCGACGGCGGGCAACACCGGCCCGTGCCTGGGCCCGCAAGAGGATGCGAATCCACCCGCGCGCGGACTCTACTACTCGCTGAACGCGGGAGTGACGTGGAACCGCGCAACCCTCACGGACGGTGCCGTTCCCGCATCGGCTACGGCGGTGATTTACAACCCGAGCCAGGGATCGACGGGAACGTTCTACGCTTTCATTCGGCGTCACGGGCTGTACTCATCGACGGATGGCCAGAACTTCACGCCGCTGACCACGCAACCGACCGCGGGACTTGCGTCGGCGCTGTGCCCGGCTAGTTCGAACGCAACGACTTGCCTGATTTATCGCGGCGAGTTCGCGGTGGTACCGGGGCGCAACGAGATGTATGTGTGGGTGGTCGACGTGCAGCCGGACGCCTTTGGAAATCCCACACCAGCCGATGAAGGCATCTGGCAATCGACAACGGGCGGAGCAAGTTGGACGCAGATTCCGGATAACGGCATTACCAACTGCGGTGACAGCGCGTTTGGGCCTAACAGCGGCTGCGGGGTGGAGCAGGGTTGGTACAACCTGGAGTTGTCCGCGATTCCCAGTTCAGTACCCCCCAATCCGCCGCTTACGGATGTTTACGCGGGCGCCATCAATCTTTACAAGTGCTCGTTAGAGCCAGGTCTACAACCCCCGAACACGACCTGCACCCAAGGCGACTGGATCAATCTAACGCACGTCTACGGGTGCAGCCCGCTCGGGGCGCCGGCGCATGTGCATCCGGACCAGCACGGAATCGGGTTCATGGTTGTCGGTGACACAACACCCGGTTACTTCGCGCACGACGGGGGAATCAGCCGGACGCTCGATGGCTATTCCGGGCTGACCACGGGCAGTTGCACCGGGACGAATCAGTTTGACAGCCTGAGCCAGACCCTGGGCTCGATGACGGAATTTGTTTCTGTCTCGGTGCACCCAACGAGCGCGGACATTCTGCTCGGGGGAACGCAGGGTAACGGCTCCCCTAAAACCAGCACCGCAACCAGCAGCAGTACTTGGCAGAATGCGCTGGGCGGGGATGGCGGATTCAATGCGATCAATCCCAGCAACCCGGGAGAGTGGTTTGCGGCGAACCCCTACGTCACGATTATGAAGTGTGAGTCGGGAACGGAGTGTAACGACAATTCATTTCTCCAGGTCGTCGGCTCCAGCGATCTGGGCGGAGATCAGGGAGCTTACGATACTCCCTACATTCTGGACCCGCAGAATAGCAGTGAAATGCTGGTGGGAACGTGCCGGGTGTGGCAGATCAGCACCAGCGGAACGGCTCCGTTGCAACTCAGCAATGACTTCGACACGTTAGGAACGGGTTTGTGTACGGGCGATGAAATTAACCTGGTCAATGCGGTAGCCGCGGGCGGTCCAGCGCCGAACGGCTATTCGACGGTGGTATATGCGGTAACCAACGGATACGGGCCGCTGAGCGGGTCGCCTGGGGGCGAAGTATGGGTCACGACCAACGCGGGCGTCAGCTTGATGTCGAATGTGACCGCGAACGCAACCCAGAATGTGAATCCGAACGGGTATGCAATTTCGACGGTCACGATGGATTCGTCCGATGGGACGGGCAACACGGCGTATGTCGGGATCATGGGATTCAGCACGCCGGGGTTCCCAACGTCGCACGTGTGGAAGACCGCGAATGCCGGCTCGAGTTGGACGGACTGGACGGGTACGGGCTCGGCGGAGTTGCCGGATGCTCCGGTGAACGCGTTGCTGGTGGATGCGCAAGCGGGACTGGTTTACGCGGGAACCGACGTTGGCATTTTTGCGAGTGCGACGAGCGCTCCGGGTTGGACGGAAGTTGGTCCGCCACCGGGACCGGGAGTTTCGGGATTTCTGCCGAACGCTCCGGTGACGGCGCTGCAACTTTTCAATTACGCGGGCACGAAAACGCTGGTCGCATCGACGTACGGGCGCGGTATTTGGAACTACGCTCTGTCGGCGAACTACACGAACGTCATTTCCAATTCGACGCAAACGATTTTCCCGACACAGACGGCTACTTTCAATGGCACGCTGACGGCGGAGGACGGATACGCGAGTCCGGTGAATTTGAGTTGCACCGGCGCGGCGCCCGCGACCTGCACGCTGCAGCCCGAACAGATAACGCCGACGGCAACGTACACCGTGACGGCGGGCGGAAGTGTGGGCGACTACAGCTTCAACGCGCACGCGGTGGGAACGGACCCAAACACGATTACAAACGGCGCGGCGGTCACGCTGCATGTGGTGGACTTCAACTTGACGGCGCCCAGTCCGAATTCGCTGACGGTGGGGCAGGGCGGAACGTCGGGGACAAGCACGTTCCAGGTGACGGCGGCGGGAAGTTTTGCGGGGACGGTGACCCTGAGTTGCTCGGCGGCGCTGCCGACGGGAGCGGCTTGCGTGTTCTCGCCATCGAGTTCGGTGAGTCCGACGTCATCGTTACCCGTGACGGTTATGTTGACGGTGACGGCGGCAGCAGGAACTCCGGAGGGTGGTCCGGTTACGGTGACGATCTCGGCGATGACGGCGGGAGCTCCGGCGGCCAAGACGCAGACGTTCGGGCTGACGGTAACGGCGCCGGTGCCGAGTTTTACGATTGCGGTGACGGCGACTCCAAATACAACAGTGGTGGATCAGAACGTGACGTGGAACGGGACGCTGACGGCGGTGAATGGATACAGCAAGAGCGTCGCGCTGACGTGTACGGCAGGAGCTCCGGGGACGTGCGGAATTACCCCTCCGACGGTGACGCCTACGGCCGCGGGCGCTCCGTTTACGGTGACGCTGGGCAGCGCTACGGCGGGGACATTCAATTTTGCGATCCAGGGAACGGACGGGACGCTGACGCAGGCTACACCGACAGAGACGCTGACGGTGACGGGGGCGGCTGCGGACTTTACGTGGACGGACACAGGCAAGGCGTCCGTGACGGTGTATGCAGGCCAGAGCGCCATCTATACGTTTTCGGCGGCTCCGGTGGGCGGTGGCACTTTCAGCTCCGCAGTGAATCTTACTTGTTCGGGCTTGCCCACACTGACCAGTGGGGGTCCTGGCCCCCAATGCCTGTTCAATCCAATGACAATTGCGGCTGGGGCGACTACAACTGCAGTTACTCTGACGATTTGGACCTGTGGGCCGAACTTGCCAAGCTATCCAGCGCTGTGTCCGCCCGCGACCGGCGGCGACGCCCGTCCTTCCAGCAGGACATTCTGGACGACCGGAGGCGACCGTCGCTACGCGAGCACAGATTCCCGCATTTTGCCCTTCTTCACACTCGCCTGGGCGGCGGTGGGGGGAATTGTGGTGCTTGGGCGCAAGCGACGTGGCAGGCCGCGTCTTCGCCGAGGGATCACGGCGATTTGCCTGGGTCTTGGATTGATGGCGCTGATTTCTTGCGGCGGGGTCTCGGGCAGTGGCAGCACCACAACACCGGTGACGGTGAATCCCCAAACGGGTACTGTGCTGTTTGCGGATGAGCCAGGTAACTCGTGGCCGGCGGCAGTTATTCAGGGAAGTAATCAGCAACAATTCGCCGCCAACCAAAGCGTAACCTGGGCGGTCACGGGCGACGGGAACGGCACGATAAACGGAACGGGGCTGTATACGCCTCCGGCGACGGTGCCGAATCAGGCAAGCCAGGCGACGGCGACGGTTACGGCTACTCCGGCGACAGGGGCAGCGCCGGGATCGGCTTTTCTGACTGTGGCTGCGCCGACAGTGCTAGGGCCATCACAGATTACGGTGACAGCTGCCGCTGTGGGCGGGGCGGCGCACGGGGATGTGGTAACGCTCACGGTGCAGTAGGGCGATCTGCCGCCGAGACGCCGAGAGCGCGGGAAAGACTTTCTTGTCGTTTGAGGCGCGGAGTCATGTCTGCGCCTTTTTTTCTTGCGTCACACTTTCTTGTTCCTTGCGTCACTGTGATGGGGCGGCGGGTGAGATAGGATCATCTTCGGTGGGCTGCCGTGCTTTGCACGGCTTGGACGGGCGAAACGCCCGTCGGTCCACAAGACACACAAACTCATGACCTATGACATTGCGGTGATTGGCGGGGGGATTGTTGGGCTTTCGTTTGCCATGCAGGTGAGCGAGCGGTTTCCGCGGTTGCGCGTGGTGGTTCTGGAGAAAGAAGCGGGAGTGGCTCGGCACCAGACGGGACACAATAGCGGGGTCATCCACAGCGGGGTTTATTACAAGGCGGGATCGCTGAAGGCGCGGCTGTGTGTAGCGGGCGCGCGGGAGATGGTGGAGTTCTGCTCGCGACATGGGGTTCCTTATGAGGTGTGCGGGAAATTGATTGTGGCTACTAACCCGGAGGAGACAGCGCGGCTGGATGTGTTACTTGCGCAGGGCGTGGCGAATGGGTTGGAGGGTCTGCGGCTGTTGGGGCGCGAGGCGATGCTCGATATCGAACCGCATGTTGGCGGAGTGCGAGCGCTGCAGGTGCCGTCGACGGGGATCACGGATTATGCGGCGGTGACGGCTAAGTATGCGGAGATCGCGGCGGGACATGGGGCGGAGGTGAAGACGGGCGCTGGAGTTGTGGAATTTGATATTTCGGGGAATGGAGTGGTGGTGCGAACATGGGCGGGGGAATTTTCGGCGCGGTATGTGGTAAATTGCGCGGGGCTGTATAGCGATCGGGTGGCGCGAATGGCGGGAGACGATCCGGGGATGATTCTCGTTCCGTTTCGCGGGGAGTATTACGATCTGGCGGCGGCGCGCGGGGAGTTGGTGCGGGGCCTGATTTATCCGGTGCCGGATCCGCGGTATCCGTTTCTGGGGGTGCACTTCACGCGGCGGATTCAGGGGAATGTGGATGCGGGGCCGAATGCGGTGCTGGCGTTCCGGCGCGAGGGATATCGGTGGCGGGATTTCGATTTGGGCGAGACCATGGAAGTGTTCATGGATGCGGGATTTCGGGCGATGGCGCGGCAGCACTGGAGAAATGGGCTGGCGGAGTTTCGGCGGTCGCTGCGGAAGCGGGAGTTTGTGCGGTCTTGCCAGCGGCTGGTGCCAGCGGTGCGGATGGAAGATATGACGCCGGGTGGCTCGGGAGTGCGGGCACAGGCGGTGGGCACGGATGGCGCGCTGGTGGATGATTTCCGGTTTGTGGGGCGGGAGCGGTTTTTGCATGTGCTGAATGTGCCTTCTCCGGCGGCGACGGCGTCATTGCCGATTGGGCGCGAGATATTGAAGATGGTGCCGGAGGAAATTGTGGGCTAGCGGACGAAATGCTGCTTCATTTTCTGGGACTGGTGTAGTCTGGGGACTTCTGATTACAGCTGGTTGGGAGAATTCGTATGGGACAGAGTTTGAGTGAGAAAAAGAAAGTCGCGGTTTTGGGCGTGGGGAAGATTGGATCGATTCTGCTGCAATCCTTCTTACGCGATGGATTGCTGTCGCCGGGGCAGACTTGGGCAACGGTGGCGCATCCGGAACGGGCGCGGATGCTGAAGGAGAAGTTGAAGGTGCACGCGGGGACCGACAATTCGGAGGCGGTGAAGGACGCGGACATTATTTTTATTTGCGTGAAGCCGCAGGTGGTGGCGGACGTGGTGAAGGAGATTCGCGCGCACTTGAATGGGAAGCAGTTGGTGATTTCGGTGGCGGCGTCGGTCCCGACGGAGATGATTGAGCGGGCGCTGGAGAAAGAAGTGCCGGTGGTGCGGGCGATGCCGAATACTCCTTGCGTGCTGGGCGCGGGCATGACGGCGCTGTGCAAGGGGAAGTTCGCGACGAAACAGCATCTGGAAATGGCGACGAAGTTTTTCGATGCGGTGGGGCGGACGGTGACCGTCGACGAAAAACATATGGACGCGGTCACGGGATTGTCGGCGAGCGGGCCGGCTTATATCTACATCATCCTGGAATCGCTGGCGGAGGCGGGGGTGAAGGTGGGGCTGCCGCGGGATGTGGCGACGCTCTTGGCGGCTCAAACGACTATGGGCGCGGCGCGGGTGGTGCTGGAGACCGGGGATCATCCAGCGCTGCTGAAGGATGCAGTGACCACTCCGGCGGGATGCACGATTGACGGCATCATGGAACTGGAAGAAGGCAAGCTGCGCGTGACTTTGATCAAGGCGGTGGTGAAGGCGGTGCAGCGGGCTAAGGAGTTGGCGTTTTCGTAGGGCAGGTGTCGGCTTGCAGCAAGAGCCGCCCACTCATTCGCAAGAAACGAATGAGTGGGGCATCCTAAGTCCACCAAGTCGAAGATCAACAATGCAACCCAGCGGAGATTACTTCATCTCCGAGTGCGCTGGCGCGGCTGCCTTGCCTTTCAGTTCGATCACGATCACATCCAACCCTTTGTCGCCGGTGTTCTCCGGCAAGTGGATCTCGGCCGCGCTATATTGCGCATCACCTGCCTTGACGGTAAAGTTTTCCTTTTTCCCGTCCGGATAGCTGAACTGCCCGTTGGCGTCATTGAGGAACACCGCAACCGTGGCGGGATGGCTGTGCATGACCGACTTCTCGTGCGGGCCGTAGTGCACTCTCAGAATCCGCACCTGGGCGTTTTCGCTCACTACCGTGTAATGCTTGGGATCAACTTTGACCGCATCTTGCGCCGAGAGGATCGGGACGAGACAGACACACAACACCACACCATAAAGGGCCAGTGGCACTCGCATTTTGCTCTCCTTGTGCTTAGAGGATTTGTTGGAAAAGCACCTTACCCTACTCTGGCGGCGTCACCGATGTCAATCAGGCTTTCGGTGACCACCAGGCACGAATCGGCTTGATTCTGCCGAATCGCGCCCCGGCGGAAAATGATACTGACACGTCGGCTGGGGTGGTGCTGGAGACCGGGGATCATCCGGCGCTGCTGAAGGATGCGGTGACCTCCCAGGTCTCGAAAAGCGCGAGACCTGGGGCAGCCCGGCTCAAAAGCGCGATCCCTCGCGCATTTTGCTGTTGTACAAGGTAGGACAGGTTACTTCTTCGGCTCCAGTATGATTTCCCGCGCCAGGCGACTACCGATGATTTCGCGCCAACTGGCGCGTTCCTGGTAGCCCTCGATCATCTTCTTGTCGTTGCTGTTCAAGGCCTGGTTGCCGACCGCCTCTCTCTTGTCCCGGTTGGCTTCCATAGTCGCCAGGTCCTTGAATTCGGTCATCAGCATGATGTCGAAGTCATCAGGGCCGTGCGACTCGGTTGCTATGACCATATAGTTGAGGATAAGCCCGGCCTTCTTCAGGGCTTCCTGTTCGGTCTTCCAATCGCCCGCCAGGTACTCCATGTACTTCAGGCCGACGCCGGGCTTGGCTTTCACGAAGGCGATTTCCCACACCGGACCGTCGTGGAACGGCCGCACGGGTACAGCTTGAGCGAGTGAATAGGTGGACAGCAGCATAGCGCCAAACGCCAGCACCGCCATGACACGAATCATGTTCTTCATCAGTTGCTCCTTTTTGGATTTCACACAAATCGAAGTGGCCAGAGTTACAACTGCGTCGGCCGCCACTTCCACAACCGGGCAGTTTCCCTCCGCTCAGACAGATCGTCTGCGGAGCATGAGAGCGATGACTCGTAATGCGGGGGCAGGAATTGACTAAGAAAGCACGGGCCAGCGGTCCGCCCAATTAACCGAATTTCCCTCTTAGCTGGCAATAGCCCAACACTATATACTCCGCGAGGAATCAAGCGCACTATTTTTCTTTGGCTGACTGCACTATCTCCCCAGATGGCGGCTGGCACCTATCAGAATTCCCATGATTGCCGAAGGATCCCCGAAGACGTGGGGGATGGCGTGAGCCAAGGTATTCGGCGTCATGCTTCGCTTTCCATAAACATGCAGGATGGCCAGGATACCGAACAGGAAGATACTCGCAATGGCGTATGTCGGATAGTAATGGGCGCCCACCAGCCCGTGGTACGAAGAGATGGATATCGCCGAGGCCAGGACCTGGATCCAGGTGGGGACCAAGGCTCGGCGGAGCTGTTCCATAACGAAGCCTCTGAAGAGTAATTCCTCGGCAAAGGCCAGCACTATTCCCAGAGGTGCCATAACGAAGCGTTCAAAAGGGAAAGCCATGAAGCTCAAATGGCCAGGTGCAACGTAGAAAGTTGAAGCCCAGAGTCCTCCAAATATCAGCGACCAGACGATCGCAGCCATTGAAGTGGGGGCTCTCCAGCCCAGGTTGGCAAGTGTCTCCCCATGGGCCCGTTGCCAAAGAAAGACCAGACCAATAACAACCAGGCTGCTGGCTACAAAGCCCAGGTCCAGGTACAGGGAGGCTCGGAGCAACTCGTTCTTCATGCTCTTCGCCAGGTAATGAGTCAAGAGTCCGAAATTGGGAATCGCGATGACTACCCAACCTACAATGGTCGCCATCAGCACATTTCGCCAAGCGGCCCAGGGCGTTAGTGTCCGAGGCTCTATAGGTTGAACAATCCCTGCTCCTGGCATCGACGGCTCCTGGTCCGGTGACGGTCGCAACAACCGGCGGCACGCTGACCACCAACAAGCAGTTTATCGTAATGCCATGACTTAGAACTGCTCGCTCTCGTGTTCTTCTTGGATACGAGCTCGATCACGAGCGGGCATTTGCCGCACAACAAAAATCACGCCCCAGTAAAGAAGGGACAAGCAACATGCCCGTCCCTCCTCTGTTTCCTTGCCTGCGGGTACCTGGAATCCAGCAACTCAGTGAATATCAAATTGCTCCTGGTGGAGCGCCGGATCCGACTTCACGATGATCGTCTTCTTGGTGAGCTCTTCCATCTCATTCAGCAGTTGCGCGTTGTTTGCCTTCAGGGCTTTCGCAACCTCCGGGTTCACTCGCAACATCACGTCGCTGTGCTCCAAATGGTTCGCGATCTTGCGCATCTCGACATACACCTCGTTGCAAATGGTGTTCACCGCTTTCACGAAGCCCGTGGCCTGGCAATACGGACACGGCGATCCGATCGTCCGTTCCAGCGACTGCTTCACGCGTTTGCGGGTGATCGCCACCAGACCGAAATCATTGAACTGCAGCACCTTCGACGGCGCCCGATCGGCGCGCAACGCCTCTTCCAGCGCCTGCATCACTTTCTGCCGGTTGCGCCGCTCGTCCATGTCGATGAAGTCGATGATGATGATGCCGCCCAGATCGCGCAGCCGCACCTGCCGCACGATTTCCTTGATCGCATCGACGTTCGTCTTCACGATCGTGTCTTCAAGGCGGGCGGTTTTGCCGACGTACTTGCCGGTGTTCACGTCGATCGCGACCAGCGCCTCGGTCTGATTGATCACGATGTACCCACCGCTCTTCAGCCAGACTTTCGACTTCAGTGCCTTGTTGATTTCCTCGTTCAGCCCGAACTGGTCGTAGAGCGGCGTCTCTTTCGTATAGAGCTTGACGCGCTTGACCAGACCCGGCTGGAAGCGATTCGCAAACCGCAGAATGCGCTCGTATTCCTGCTCCGTGTCGACCCAGATCGCCGAAAACTCCGAACTCACTTGATCGCGCAGCACGCGCTCCACCACATTCAGGTCGTGATAGATCAGCGCCGGAGATTTGCTGCTGTCGGAGCGTGTCTTGATCTCGCTCCACAGGTTTTTCAGAAAGCGGATGTCGGCTCGCAGTTCCTCATCCGTGGCGCCCGCCGCCGCGGTTCGCACAATGAAACCGCCGCCGCCGTTTTCACGCTCGCTCTGGATGATCCGCTTCAGCCGCAGGCGCTCTTCTTCCGAAGAAATCTTGCGCGACACGCCGGTGTGGTTCACCGTCGGCATAAAGACCAGGAAGCGTCCCGGCAGCGCAATGTGACTGGTGATGCGCGCACCCTTCTTTCCGATGGGCTCCTTCGCAATCTGGATCAGCACCTCCTGCCCTTCCTTGAGCAGTTCGCTGATCTGCGGCACCACCGTATTCTCGCGGCTCCGGAAGCGCCGTCCACCGCGCCGTCCGCGCCCTCGATCGAACCCGCGCTCCGGACCGCGACGCTGCGTGCGTTGCAACAGCCTCGCCTCCGGTGCGGGACCGCGAACTTCCGCGCTCGCATCCACCGTACCATCGCCAATCGCCTCGGCCTCCAGCAGCGCCTCAGCTTCGGCTTGCGCTTCTTCGAGTTCCAACTCCTCCGCTTCTCGCTCTTCGGCTTCCAGGACGGCTTCGGGAACCGCATCACCGTTCGCTGCCGGCTCGCCGCCGGCTGCCAGCTCCGGAGCGACCTCTCCAACCCCAGGTTCCGACAACTCTCCACCGGCCGCGCGCGTCTCTTCTTCCAGTTCCTCAAAGCCTTCGTCGTCTCCGGGTTCTTCCCCGTAGGATGTGAGGTCGGCTTCTTCTTCCTCGATCTCCTGTTCCTCGACGGCGCCGTGCGCAACGTCGCGAGTAACGTCGCGCGTAACATCGCGCGTAACCTGCGGAGCTGCCACGAAGTCCGCTTCCTGCGCCATCTCGTGCACCGTCGTTTCCGGCGTCGAGTAAGTCTCCGCTATTGCTCGCACCTCGTTCCCTGCTTCCGCGATTTCCGGCGCTGCGCTGGCAGCGGTCCCGTGCACCTCTTCCTCGACTTCCGCGTCCGGCACGTGCTCATGCTGTTCGTGAAGTGGCTCGGTAACCTCCGCCGCGAAGATAGGCTCATCCTCGGGAAAGCTTGCAACGATCGCGGCCGACGCCGGCCGCTCCGCCGCTGCACTCTGCGCCGGCGAAGCCGGTCCTTGACTCTGAATCTGACTCTGACTCTGACTCTGTCGCTGGTACTTCGAGATCGATTCGCCCGGAAGCATGATCGGTTGATATCCGGGAGGCGGGCCGTAATCGTAGTCGCGACCAGTGCGAGCGGTCGGTGTCGCCGGCCGCTGGAATCGCGATTCCGATCCGAT
>Ga0208042_1000605_pt1 | contig 12137 bp, 9 predicted proteins | sample Sb_taG_10_FD_187708 | JGI IMG/M metagenome (GOLD analysis project Ga0208042, IMG submission 187708) | Peat soil microbial communities from Weissenstadt, Germany - Sb_50d_7_NC metaG (SPAdes) (version 2) | ecosystem: Environmental > Terrestrial > Soil > Wetlands > Peat | place: Germany... | reverse complement strand
GCCGGGCCTGTACGAGGTCCTGACGGGCGAGGCGACGGCGACGGAAGCGTTGGCGGAGACGACGGTGCCGGGCCTGCAGGTGCTGCCGGCCGGCGCCGGGTTGGCCGGCGCCAACGTCGAGCTGCCGCGAATGGAGGGCTTTGAGCAGCGCCTGCGCGAGTGCTTGGCGCCGGTGAGGGATCGTTTCGAGTACATCCTGCTGGATTGCCCGCCGTCGCTCGGGCCGCTGACGGTGAGCGCGCTGGTGGCGGCTGACAGAGTGATCGTGCCGGTGCAGACCGAGTACTTCGCGCTGGAGGGATTGGCGGGGTTGCTGGATACGCTGGCGCTCGTGCAGCGCGAGCTGAACCCGCGACTGACGGTGGCGGGGATGCTGCTGACGATGCACGACAGCCGCACGCGGCTGGGGCGCGATGTGGAGCGCGAGGTGCGCGAGCACTTCCCTGATCTGGTGTTCGACACCGTCATCCCGCGCAACGTGAGGGTGAGCGAGGCCCCGAGCCACGGGCTGCCCGTGACCCACCACGACCCGCACAGTACGGGAGCAACTGCCTACTTCGAGCTGGCCAAGGAGGTGGCGGCCCGTGGCTGAGCGGCCCCTTGATCGCGTCCTCGCGGCGTCATTGGTCCGCGTCCGCGCGCAGCACCATCCGCGGACCTCTTCCTTGCGAATGCACACCAGCGGGCCGCTCGGGCCCGATGGAGGCTCGAGGGCGCGAGGCGCATCCTGTGGGGTGGCCCATGGCTAAGCCCAAACTCGGTATGGGGAGAGGACTGGAGGCGATCTTGTCGGTGTCGGCCGAGGGAGGCAAGGCGCGGAAGGACGAACTGCGCGAGCTACCGATTGAGCTGATCGTGCCCAACCCGAAGCAGCCGCGGAGTCGGTTTGACGAGGATGGGCTGCAGGCGCTTGCAGGGTCGTTAGGCGAGCGCGGTGTGCTGCAGCCGGTGCTGGTGAGGCCAAAGCCCGGCGGGACATACGAGTTGGTGGCCGGCGAGCGCCGCTTGAGGGCGGCGCAGATTGCGGGCTTAGAGGCGATCCCAGCGCTTGTGCGCCCGCGCGAGGATGCCGAAGCGCTGGAGCTCGCGCTGATCGAGAATATGGCGCGCGAGGACCTCAGCCCAATCGAGGAGGCTCGCGCGTGCGCGGCGCTGGTGGAAGAGTTGGGGCTGACGCGCGAGGAGGTCGGGCGCCGCGTGGGACGCGGGCGCGTGGCGGTCAGCAACCTGATGCGCTTGCTGGACCTCCCCGACGAGGTGATCGAGTTGCTGCAGGACGGCACCCTGAGCGAGGGTCATGGCCGGGCGCTGTTGCTGGCGGAGGACCACGGTGCGCGTAGGAGTCTCGCGCGAACCGCCGCCCAGGAGGGATGGTCGGTGAGAATCGCGGAAGCCCGCGCGCGCGAAAGCAACGCGGGCGCCGGCGTGGTGCGGCGCGGAAAAGCGGCGCGGGACGACGGTGCGCACCCCGATCAGGAGGAGGAGGCCCGAGAGATCGCGGAGACGCTCGGTGGGGCACTGGGCGCAGAGGTGCGCGTGAAGGCCACGCGCGACGGCCGATATCGCGCGGAGCTGTCGTTTGCAACGGCACACGAGGCGCTCGAGCTGGCGCGGAGGCTGCGTCCAAATGCCGCGGCATAGCCGCCGTGGACCGGCGTGAGCTCAAGCGGTACCGGCCGCTAGAATCGGCGCCTGCGGGCGATTAGCTCAGTTGGTTAGAGCGCCTCTCTGATAAGGAGGAGGTCCCAGGTTCGAGTCCTGGATCGCCCATTGTCGTCCTGGTCGGGTGTCTTGTTGGTGGGTTTTGTTCGTGAGGGGTTCATGGGGGGAGCCTGCTCCCCCCATGCTGAGTGGTGATCCCAGGTTCGCGCCCTCGATCCCCCGCTCGCGAGCTCAGCGAGCGCCGAACGCGCCACGGAGGACCTCGACCAGGCGCTCGACGATTGCATGGCGGTCTTTCGGTGAGGCCCTGAAGAGGCCCAGGACCGGGTCCAGGCCGGCGTGGTAGGGCGCGATCGCGAGGTGTGGCAGGATCAGCATCAGCAACGCCAGCAACGCCTCGATATCGGCGTCAGGGCGCAGCGAGCCGTTCGCCTGCGCGTCGGCGAGCAATGGAGGAAGAACCTCGAGGTAGTGGCGGTTGACCGCCACCCGCACGGCAGTATGAGCTGACTCCCCGGGCTCGAGATTGACCGCGGCGGTCATCGCGCGGTCGACCGGGTGCTTGCCGAAATAGTCGGTCCAGAACACCATCAACTTCTCCAGCGCGCCGAAGAAATCAGCATCCCAGTGCAGTTCCGATATCTGCTCTTCCATCCGTAAGCGAATCCGCACGCTGGCGAGCTCGACGAGGTGGGTATACAAATCGGCCTTGTCTTGGAAGTACTGGAACAAACTTCCCTTGGAGATCCCGGCCTCACGTACGATCGTGTTCAGGCTCCCGGCTGAGAAACCGCGCTTGGCGAACTCTGCCTCGGCCGCGTTCAGCACGGCTTGCCGGCGGTCCTCGGACAGGCGCGCCCAGGTTGCCCTCGGCACCGCTCAGGCCTCGATTCGCAGGTGTTTGAGCGCCGAGCGCGCGGCGTTGTACCCGTTCATCCCGTGCGCGCCCGCGCCCGGGGGGGTGGCCGCGGAGCAGATGAAGGTCCCCCGGATCCCGGTCGCGTAGGGATCCAGGGCCAAGCGCGGGCGGATCAGGACCTGGACGGGCGTATTGGCCCCCGTGATGATGTCGCCCCCCACATAGTTGGCGTTGCCGGCGGCGAGCTCCGCTGGCGAGCGCACGGACTTCGCGACGATCCGTTCCCGCAGCCCTGGGGCGAAACGTTCGACCTGATCGATCAGGGCCGCCTCGGCGTCGCCTTCGTATCCGCTCGGCACGTGCGCGTAGGCCCAGACCGGGTGCACGTCACCGGCGGAGCGCCCGGGGTCGGCTAAGTACTGCTGGCCGACGAGCACGAACGGACGCGCGGGCATTCGACCGCGGTTAACCTCGCGCTCGGCTGCGACCAGCTCCTCGAATGAGCCGATCGCATGCACGGTCCCGGCTTGGCGACACGCCTGATTCGCCCACGGGACGCCTCCTTCCACCGCGAGGTCTACCTTGAAGGCTCCGGGCCCATGCTTATACCGCCGGTAGGCACGCGCCACCCGGTCGGGCAGTCGCTCGCCGGCGATCTTCGCCACCGCGCCCGGCGCCAGATCGAAGACGACGACGTCCGCGCTTCCCAGCTCAGACAGCGAACGCACGCGTACTCCCGTCTCGATCCGCCCGCCGTGCTCGAGCAGCACCGCCGCGAGCGCGTCGGTGATCGCGCGCGAGCCGCCGCGGGCGACCGGCCAGCCGAAGCGGTGACAGGCCGTCGTAAGGGCCATCCCGACCGCCGAGCTCAGCGGGCGGTTGAGCGGGCTGAACGCGTGCGCGGCGACGCCCCCAAACAGGGCGCGCGCCCGCTGGCCCCGCCAGAGCCGGACCAGTGCCGTGGCCGGCAGCGCGGCGGGCAGGCCGAACCGGGCGAGCGCGAGCGGGTGACGCGGCACGTGCAGGACCGGGCACAGCAGATCCTCGCTCAGCCTGTCGAAATCGGCAGCTGGCGCCGCGAACAGTCGCCGCCACGCGTCACCGTCGCCGTCGAGTCCACGCGCCGTGTCGTCCAGCGACCGTCGCAGCACGCCGGCGCTGCCATCGTCGAGCGGATGCGCGAGGTCCACCTCGGGCCAGCGCCACTCGAGGCTATGCCCGGCGAGCCCGAGCGAGTTCAGAAACGGCGAGGCCACCGCCATCGGATGCACGGCCGAGCAGTGGTCGTGGAGCAGGCCCGGGATCGTCAGCTCACTGCTCCGCGTCCCACCCCCGATCGACTCCTCTGCCTCGAGCGCCGTCACCTCCACGCCCGCACGTGCCAGCGCCACCGCGCAGGCGAGCCCGTTGGGGCCCGTGCCGACGACCACCGCCTCGCTCAAGACGGTCCGTCCACCGCGACCTGGCCGCGTGCACGAGTCACGTGCAGCGGAAACTCCCAGGACTCTTCCAGCCAGGGCAGCCGCTCGAGCATGTCGGCGATCTCGACCCAGCCCTCCTCGATCAGCCCGGTCGCGGCGTCGTAGATCTGGTACTGCTGACGCTGCGAATGCGCCGGCTGGGACTCCAGGGTGATGACGCGCAGCTCGCCCTCGGCATAGCCGCATCGTTCCTGGATGGCTTCGAGCAGTTGCACGCCGTGGAAATGGCCATCGCCGAAATTCCAGCCGTTTACGACTCCGGAGATCAGCTCGCCCTCACGCACGTGGTAGGCCTCCACGTCGTCGACCGCATGGGGCAAGAGCGCGTTCAGCGCCCGGCCGTGCAGGTGCATCGATCGGAATGCCAGGCCCTTGGTCAGCAGCAGCTCAGCCGTGTCGCGATCGTAGATCCTGGTCAGCTGCTCGACGATGATCGGCGCCGGCTTTTGGATCTCGTGGTCGAGCTTCTCCTCTGCGCCGCTGTCCTTTGCAAACAACCACAGGCTCGTCGCCCAGTTGCCGGCGTAATAGCGCATCGCCGGGAGGAACGAGACCTTGTCCGGGCGGAAGTTGCCGAGCACCGGGATGAGAACCCCCACGAGCACCAACAACACGATCAACAGCGGATCGCTCAGGGTCGAGAACGGCACGTCGCCGTAATGCCCGAAAAGGAACAGCAGCCCAAAGATCATGAACAGGTTCCACTCGAGCGGCACTGCCAGCGGGAAGGTCGAGGTGATGTGGGCGTGGAACACGATCATCCCGATTAGCGCGATCGTGCCCAGCGTCCCACCCCGCGATAGCAACAGCACGAGCGGCAGCGAGAACTCCATCGCCGTGCCCAAGTGTGCCGCCAGGCTCGCGACTCGCGACGGGCGTATGTCCGCGGGATGATCGCGCCACAGCATGGCCTTGGCGACCCGCGATCGGTTCCACGGCGTGTTGCTGATCATCACGGCCACGACAAACGGGAAGTGCCGGTTGAGCTTCGACGAGGCAGCGCCCCACCAGATACAGAAGAAGACGATCTGCGCGGCGACGATCATGTTTCCGAGCGGGAACAGGAACACGATCAGCAGGAAGCCGTAGATCTCGGGGCGCGCCGCCAGGAAGGCGACCTTGTCACGCAGGCCCAGCAGTGCGAGGAAGCCGAGCAACACGGCGATCGCACGCGGATCGAGCCGACCGCCGGCGGTTCCCGCCACGGCCTCATCGCCCCAGACCAGTAGGTAGACGGCGGCGCCGAGCACGGCCGCGTAGAGGAAGACGTCGAGGACGGTCCTCTGCGAGCCGCGCGTGAGTGGCACCTTGCCGGGCCACGGCGGCAAGCGGACAGTGCCCGGGCGCAGCCAGTAGAGGATGCCGCCGATTGGGGGAATGAAACGGAAGGTCAGCGGCATCGAACCGCAGCCGAGGCCGACGATCTCCCACAGCAACACCCAAACAGCGATCTTCTGGAAGACGATCGGCTCAGTCCACCAGTCACCGACGGAGCCCAGTCCCCCGATTCCCGGCGTCGTCGCCGAGACGATCATCAGGCCGGCGAAGACGAACACCGCCAGCTTGACGATGTACAGGAGGTACACCGCGCCCGGTGTGCCCACGCCGTTGACCGCCCAGTCCTGCGCCAGCGGCTTGATCCGCGCCAGGTGCGGCAAGCGCTTCCACTCCTCGACGTCCACCGGAGGCGCGGCCGGCGCGATGAATCCCATTGCTCTCTCCTCCCCCTCGATCGATAGCCGACCGTGACGGCCGACATTGTGACCACCGGTCACAATACCAGTATGGCGCCCGCCGATACAAGCGGTCGCCGACCGCGATCGCAAGCTCGTTGACGGTGCCGAACCAAGCGGTCGCCGACCGCGACCGTGGGCTCGTCCACCGGGGCTAAGGCATCGAGGGTTGTCTGCCGATGATGGGCTCGTGACCTCCTTTCGACGTGCCTCCCTCGGTTTGACCGACCTGCGATCGATCGCAGCGCGCCGGCTGACGCTTGCTCTCTGCGCCGCGGCTGCCCTGTCAGCCTTGCTCCTGATGGCTGCAGCGCCTGCGGGTGCGTTTGTCACCACAGTCGGATCGACGAAGGTCGGCCTACAGTCGCGCGAAGCGGAATTTGTTTTTGAAGGCATGCCGACCGTCGAAAGCTTCAACAATCCGGAAGGCAACCTGGTGCTGCACAAGAACGAAACGTATGCGATCTACTGGGACCCGACCGACCACTATCACGGAGATTGGCAGCACCTGGTCGACACCTTCTTTCACGGCCTCGGCGCCGACAGCGGCTCCACGGGCACCGTGTTTGCAGTGGACAGTCAGTACACAGATAGATCCGATCTGCCTGCCACCTACCTGTCCACTTTCCACGGCGCCTACACGGACACCGATCCTTACCCGGTGGGGGTCGGCAACTGCAAAGATCCGCATCCGCTGGAAGTCCCAGACCGAATCGGGCCCGAAGCGGTGAAAGGTTCAAAAGAACACACGGAAGTCTGTCTCACCGACGCCCAGATACGGACAGAGCTGAAGGCGTTCATCGCGGCGCACGGTCTCCAGAAGGGCGTGGGCTCGATCTTTTACCTGCTCACCCCTCCCGCTGTGACCGTATGCCTACAAAAAGAAGGCGAACTCGGCAAAGCCAATCACTGCTCCGACCACGTCGGCCCGATCACTGAAACAGGCACCGAAAGCTACGAAAACAGTTTCTGCAGCTATCACTCCGACTTCTCTAATGTCACCCTCGAAAACGTGACGACGCCCGATGCGAACACGATTCTTTACGGAATGATCCCGTGGTCCGCCGGGGGGCGAGGCGACTACCATCTGACGGGGGCGGATGAGACTTCTGCCTACGACTGTCAGGACGGCGGCTGGTATTTCAATTCGCAGACGGGGGTCGAGGAAAAGGAGCACGCCAAGAAACACAACGCAGAAGAAGAAAAAAAGATCACCGAAATGAGCAGCGAAGAAAAACTTAAACAGAAAGAATTGGAAGCCCGCGAAGGTCCACACCAGCAAGAGCCCAACCAGTCCGGTGTCGGACCCGACGGCAGCCCCGACACAGGACTGGCCGACCTGATCGTCAGTCAGATCGGTGTACAGCAGCAGAACATCGTCACCAACCCCCTGCTGAACGCTTGGAAGGACGAAGCGGGCAACGAGGTCACCGATGAGTGCCGCAATGCTTTCCAGCCGTACTTGGGAGGGGTGTTGCAAGCAAACGAACTCACGTTTGCCGGCACGCTCTATAACCAATCGTTCGCCGGCGCCAACGCGTACGTAAACGATGCATTCAACCTGGCCGCCGGTCGGTTGCCCTATCCCGGAGCCGCCTGCCTGACCGGCATCAGCCTGGTTCCGCAGTTCACCGCCCCCAACACCGTCAACACGGGTGAACTGGTGGGATTCGACGGCATGGAGTCCAACATAACTCTCAACGACGATATCGGCTACTCCAAGAAAACCGGCGCCGAGGAAGCCAAGTACGCCACCTATAAATGGAACTTTGGCGACGAAACCGAAGTCACCGGTGTAGCCCCCGGCGCTCCGTCGTTGAACTCTCCTGAAACCTCCCCCTGCGAAGCTCCGTGGAAAGCTCCCTGCGCCGCGAGCACGTTCCACTCCTACCAGAACCCCGGCGACTACAACGTGAGGCTCACGGTGACCGACACGGGCGGCAACGAAGCGAGCGTCACCTATCCGATCACGGTGTGCTCTCCCGCCCCGGCCATCTGCCCGCCCCCGCCCCCGCCCACTACCACTACCACAACCACCACCTCTACCACAACCACCACCACCCCCCCTACCACAAGCACTACCACCCCCGCCGTCTCGACACCCACCACCACCGTCAAGCCGCCTCTCCCGAATCCGGTTGCCGGCGCCGCGGTACTGTCCAAGTCGCTGTCAAAGACACTGAGCGGCGGCCTGGTCGTCAACTACTCGGTCAACGAGCAGGTCGCGGGCCGCTTTGAGGTCCTTCTAGCGGCGTCGATTGCCAGGCACATCGGCCTGCACGGTCCCCTCGCGACCGGTCTCGCCGCGGGTACGCCCCCCCAGATCGTGATCGCCAAAGCGATCCTCATCACGACCAGGGGCGGCCACAGCACGATCAAGATTCAGTTCGGCAAGGTGACCGCCGCGCGCTTGCACCGGCTGCACAAGGTGTCGCTCATGCTCAGGATGATCGTCCACAACGCCTCCTCAGGCAGCCCCGTGACGGTGCTGAGCACCGTCGTCCTGCACGGCTGACGTCGCCCGCGCTACTGGCCACATCGCGGTGCCTGCGCGAGGTCCCCATCTGGGATCTGAGGAGTGCAGACGCTGTCTCAGTCCGGCGGTTCCCTACGCTTCGCTTTCGCCTTTGCGCTGAACACGTACCTCCACAGCGCGAACAGCACGAGGTAACCGCCGATCAACGACACGGCCGAGACGACGGCGAGCGCTGTGCCGTTACCGCCTGTTTCAGCGACTGTTTCTCCATCGAGGGCGAACGGGACCACAAAGCTCGCCACCAGCACACCCAGGGCAGCGCTCATCGCCCGTCTCGCGCCGGCGTATCGGCTTGACTGACGCTTGCCACGGCCGTCCCCGGCACGACATCCAGCGCCAGCTCCATCGGGTCCTACAGACCCGGCCAGTGGCGCGCCACGTAGCCGGAATTGTCCGTCGCGCCAACCAACCAGCGCGAGGCGTAGGTGCCGCTGCGCCCGGCGGTGTCGTACAGCATCCCGTCCACGTACATATATGTATGGCCAGCGCTCGCGTACACGGTGATGTACTTCCCCGGACCCGGCACGCCCCAGCTCTCGAGTGCCCCGGAGACCTCTGGCGCGCTCAGCAGCCCGCCCGCCGCCAGCGCGTAGCTGACCGAACCCGAGCAGTCGTACGCGTTGTCCACAAACGATGCGTGGCCGCCGCCAAACACGTACGGAAAGTCAGCGATCGCGTTTGCTCCCGCAACCACCTTCTGCACGACTTCCGGCACCCCCGAGGGGATTGGGATCGTGCCGTTGCCGCCGATCGACTGGCCACCCGCCACCGGGGTCAGCTCCTGTTGCTGCGTTTGCTGCGCCGCGTGTTCCACTGCGTGCATCTGCGCCAACTCCTTGCGCACTTCGGCGTCCGAGGGAGCTCCGGGCGCGACCGCCACTTCGCCCGCCTTCGCCGGCGTCGTTGCGGCCTTGTGGTGCACCGACCCCGTGGCGGGAAAGCTCTTCGCTTCTTCGGGGTCGGCCACCTCGACCGTCCGTCCACCCGTCGCGCCGAGACCGGGCGTGGGGTCGGCCTTTGCGGAGCCTGTGGCGCTGGCCTTTGCGCTGCGCACAATCTGGTGGTTCGCCACGTAATTCGCCGCGCCCACGCGCGCTTCGCCACAGCCGGCGAGCACTGCCACGGCCAGCGGGCAGACAAACACGACGATCACCGTCCGATGCAGACTTCTCATCCAGCACAGGCTAGCGGGAGCATCCGCCAGGCCATGTCGCTACCCTGGGTGGATGCGCGAGGAGGCCACCGCCGTGGAGATCCGGCCACATGCGCGCCTCCTTCACGGTATGCGCCGGCCGGCCAACTGGCTCCAGCTCGTCCAGTTCGGGCTTGTGGGCGGCGTTGGCTTCGCGGTCAACCTCGCCATCTATGCGTTCTTCGTGCACTCCGTTGGAGTGGACTATCACGTCGCCTCAGCAATCGCCTGGCTGGTTGCGGTGATCAACAACTTCGTCCTCAACCGCCATTGGACGTTCGATGCGCGCGACGGCCAAGCTCACTTCCAGGCGCTCCGATTTCTGCTCGTCAGCCTTGTGGCGTTTGCCTTCAGCCAGCTCCTGCTCACGCTGTTCGTCGAGAGCGGGAGTATCGCAAAGGTCCCGGCACAGGCGCTGGCAGTGGCGGCCTCAACGCCGCTCAACTTCCTGGGCAACAAGCTCTGGAGCTTTCGCTGAGCCGGGCGATGACCGAAGCCGGGGGACACGCGCCTTCGGCGCGAATCCCCGTTTCGACCAGCGCGAATGCGGCGTCCTCGGTCGCTCGTGTGCGTAGCACACGTCGCTCGGTGCGTCCTTGCCTCGCTTGCCCCTCGCCCGGCTCAGAACCGTAGACCTCGGCACGCGCTGCTCGATCGGCCCGCGGCGGGTACTTATACTCTGGCTACCCCCATCTGGAGGACTTCGTGCAGGAGATGGTCATCTACGGCGTCAGCTTCGACATGGTTGGCAAGCAGCCGATCGTGCTCCTGAAGACGGTCGACGGCAACAGGTTCCTGCCGATCTGGATTGGCCACCCGGAGGCCGCCTCGATTCTGATGAAGCTGCAGGGCGCCGGCACCCCGCGGCCGATGACCCACGACCTGCTGTGCGACATCCTCGGCGAGCTCGACGTCAAGTGCACGCAGGTGTCGGTCACCGAGCTGCGTGAGAACACCTTCTTCGCGTCGATTACCCTCTCCGTCGCCGGCCGCGAGCTCGAGATCGACTCCCGCCCGAGCGACGCGATCGCTCTCGCTGTGCGTTCTGGCGCACCAATCTACGCTGCCGAGGAGGTCATCGCCGAGTCGGCGATCGAGTTCGAGCACGACGTCGAGGAGTCCGAGGACGTCGTCGAGAAGTTCAAGGAGTTCCTCGATGAGGTCACTCCGGAGGACTTCGCCGCAGGCGACTCTTAGCTGGTCAGCGGGCCCGGGGTTGGTGGGCCTGCCCTTGACCTGGGGGAGGACGGGAGGGGCCTGCCCCCCGCTGAGTACCCCCTCCCGTGTGTAGAGCTCAGGTGCCGGGCCGGCCAAGCCGGCCCTCGTGACAAGGAACCAGATTGCGTGGAGATTGGGTCGTCATTTTGGGTTGCATCCGCGCAGGTGCGCTTTCCCCCACGAGGCGAGTGGGGTGGGACCTCCGTGCCACACGACGGGGCGCTGATTCCCTACCGGGTAAAGGCGCTTGCGAGGATCCGCTCGACCAGCTCGTCGAAGTCGATCCCTGCGGCGTCGGCCGCGAGCGGCAGCAGGCTCGTTTCGGTGAGACCCGGGACGACGTTGACCTCTAGCACCGAGAGCTCGCCGCTGTCCTCGTCGAGCATCAGGTCGATTCGCGCGAAGCCGTGGCAGCCGAGCAGACGGTAGACCTCGAGGGCCAGCGACTGCGCCCGCGCGGTCGCCTCCCCGGACAGCTGCGCTGGGCAGACGAACGTCGTCATTCCGATCTCATAGCGCGACTCGTAGTTGTAGAAGTCCTCTTCTCGCGGAATCGCCTCGACCACGGGCAGCGCGATCTGCTCGTGGGCGGATGGCGAGTCGCCGGGAGGGGAGTCGCTCTCCAGCACCGACACGGCCAGATCGCGCCCGCGAACGTAGCGCTCGATCACGACCTTGCGGTCGTAGGACAGCGCGCCCACGATCGCCGCCGGCAACTCCTCGGCTGAACGCGCGAACTTGACGCCGAGCGCGGAGCCTCCCCGGGCTGGCTTGACGACCATCGGGAAACCGATGCTCTGCTCCAGTCCCGGTAGCGCGGCGGAGACGCCGAGGTCTTTGATCGCGCTCTCCTTGAACGCGCTGAAGTCCGGTGTGGGAATGCCCGCCTCGCGCATCAGATACTTCGCCAGTGCCTTGTCGGTGCAGCACATGCACGCCGCCGGACCGGAGCCGGTGTACGGAACGCCGATCGTCTCCAGCAGTCCTTGCACGGTGCCGTCCTCGCCATCGCTGCCGTGCAGCGCGACGAACGCGGCATCGGGCTCGGCCGCCAACAGCTGTGCCACCAGCTCCGGACCCACGTCGATCGCCGTCACCTCGTGCCCCAGTTGCCTGAGCGCAGTCTGCACACGCGCCCCCGAGCGCAGCGACACGGTGCGCTCGAGTGAGTCCCCACCCTTGAGGACCGCGACCTTCTTGGCCGCGCTCATCGATCCTGGCTGCGGCGTGCCGAGTGGGTGGCCTCGCGCCGGGGGAGCTCGAGGACATCCGCCATCCCAGCGCTCTTCCCAGCGGGTGCCGGTGCGGGCGTGGTGGCGGGCTTAGCGGCAGGAAGGGATCCGGTGAGCGCCCCCAGCGTGTCCGGACCCAGCGTCCTGCCGATCCGCCGGATGCCCTCGCGGATGTCATCGTCGGGAACGCCGGCGAAGTTGAGGCGCATCGAGGTGCTTCCGCT
>Ga0208042_1000601_pt1 | contig 12158 bp, 9 predicted proteins | sample Sb_taG_10_FD_187708 | JGI IMG/M metagenome (GOLD analysis project Ga0208042, IMG submission 187708) | Peat soil microbial communities from Weissenstadt, Germany - Sb_50d_7_NC metaG (SPAdes) (version 2) | ecosystem: Environmental > Terrestrial > Soil > Wetlands > Peat | place: Germany... | reverse complement strand
GGCGTCGTCTTCGACCTGATCGCCTTTGAGGTGGTCAAGGATGTAGTGCTCGAGTTTCTTGTGATTCTCGCTGCCCATGTAGCGCGGGCCGAAGGCGGTGACCTCGTGCGTGTACTGGAAGGCGCGTTTGGCATCGATGTGCGGGAGTGGGGCGGAGTCGGCAGCGGCGGCTTCGGGCGGAGTTGGGGGCATAGTTTGCGTTTCGACTTGTTGCGGAACAACAATTGTTGGCTGGGCATCCGTTCCACGCGAGCAGGAAACGAGCGCGACCGTTCCGAACAGGTACAGCAACCCCATTAACCACAAAGGACACGAAATTTCACGAAGGTCCTTTGCATCATTTTCCTTCGTGTTCCTTTGTGGTTTCATGATTTTCCCCTGTGATCCTCGTGCCCTTTGTGGTTAGGAGTCTTTCTTGTCCGCGCGTTTCTTGCGCTGCTTGGGATGCACGAGCCAGGCGATGGCGATGCTTAGCACATAGAGCGCCACCATGGGCGCGGCGAAGATGCACATGTTCAGGATATCGGTGGTGGGCGTGACGACGGCGGCGATGATGAATATGACCAGGATGGAATAGCGGAGGTTGCGCCACATCCAGCCGGCGCTGACGATGCCCATGAGCGCCAGGAAGAATACCAGGATCGGCATTTCGAAAATTGCGCCCATGCCGACGATGATCGTCAGAAACAGAGAACTGTACTCGCTGAGCGTGATCATCGGCTGGAAGGCTTTGCCGTAGCCGATCAGGAACACGAGCGCCGCGGGAAGGACGAGTTTGTAGCCGAAGTATCCGCCGGTCAGGAACAGGGCTACGGTCGAGACCATGAAGGGCATGACATAGCGCTTCTCGTTGCGGTAGAGACCGGGCGAAATGAAGCACCAGATCTGGTAGAGCACGAAAGGCGAGGCGACGAACAAGCCGGCCATGGCTCCGACTTTGAGATACAGATTGAAAGGCTCGGTCGGGTTGAGGTAGACGAGTTTTGCCGAGAGGCCATTGTGTTGGAGTGCGTCCATGATGGGACGCTGCATGATTTCGTAGATATTCTCCGCATATCCCCAACAGGCGAAGAAGCCGATAGTGATGGCGATGATGGAATAGATGATTCGCTTGCGCAGTTCCTCGAGATGATCGAGGAAGCCCATGCTTGGCATTTGCTCCTTGGCGGATTGGTTCGCGGGTGACGAGGCGGCCACTTCAGGCATCGGGCGCTACTTTCGGAGCGGGAGAAGGCTCGGGAACGGGGGCGGATTCGGCTGGGGCGGATTCGGCGGTGGCATTTTTGGCAGCGACGGCTTCGGCAGCTTCGAGTTTTTCGGCGGGCGGCGGATTGAAGATGCGATTGGCTAGCGATCCGAGAGGGGCCTGAAGAGGCGGCAGGATCTGCTGCCGTGGTCTGCCACTGCTGGCGTTGCTACTGCCATCGAGGGAATTGATTTCGGACTCGATCTGCGAGCGGAATTCGTAGGACGCGCGCCGGAACTCATTCAGGAAGCGCGCGATCTGGCGTCCGATCTCCGGCATTTTCTTGGGGCCGAAAAGGATCAGCGCCAGAAAAAACAGGAAGATCATCTCGCCTGAGAAGCCGAAGTTCATGTGTCTATCATAATGCGGGACGAGCGAAACAAACCACTCGCAAAGTTGAGGCGGGCGGAGAACTTGCGCGCTCTTTTCGACGCCCAGCCCCTAAAGGGGCTCACGATGACGACGGTTTTCGGCATGGCTAAAGCGATGCCCTGATACGAAATGTCTCACTGCCGCAAGCGACGAAGGACCTGCCGCTGCCCAGGCTGGCCAACAGGAGGTCTTTCGCTTCGCTCCAGTTCCTTCGCAGCGCTCCTAATTGACAAACCGCCGCCATCCCGTCTCATCCCGCCCAGCGGGCAGAGCGCTCAGGATGGCAAATTTAGATTCACGACAATCCTAAAATCACCAGGCGGTTGGTGGCTAGTGTCGTCCAAAGGTGTAGCCGATCGACCCCCCGACACGAGTGGCGTATGAGGAACTAAACAACTGGTTGTTGGCGACAAGGTAGATCTTGGCCTCGGGACGGATGAAAAAGCCGCCTTTGGGATATAACTTGAGGCCGGCGCCGAAGTCTCCTGCGAAGTGTTTGTCGCTCGAGTAGTTCGTGTTGTAGCCATTCCCGCATTCGGAACAGTAGATACGGGTGTCCACTGCGCCGATGCCGGCCGACAACTCAAGGTAGGCGTGGCGGGTGAGTTTCGGCGAGTAAACCGCGTTGAAGTCCAAAAAGAGTGGACGATAAGGGACGTTGGTGGGGAAAGCGGGGTAACTGCCCTGACTTGCCCTCCAGTAGATTTCGGCCCCGATGCCGAAATTGTGCCAGAAGAGCACGTCGCCGCTAAAGCCGGGATAGGTACCACCGCTGAGTGATGGGCTTGTCGAGTTGGCCGCGGGCGCTGTCACCGTGCTGATGCCGAAAGCCAGGTCGACTTTCTGAGCTTGCGCGAAATTCGGGAACACCGCCAGGGCAGCGCAGGCAAACGACAACAGGATGGCAGTGTGCAATGTCTGTTTCAAAGCAAACCTCCATTGAAGTATTTTGGATGTAACCCATTTGATGCAAGTTGCGACCGGGACGCTGCCGGAAAAAAGGTAGATTTGCAAGAATTTACGGTCCCTGGAAGAGCATGAACTGTCGGCGGTACAGCACGTTAAGTTCCGCACCGCGCAGGCGTCACCGATACGCAAATAACCGATATGTAGATTTAAAGGTGGATATTTATTGCCAGAAGAGAGATCGGGACGCGTAGACCAGCGCCGCGCGGCCGCGGTCCTAGTAAGCCAACAGAATGCGAAGGTCGCGAAGATTATTTCCGGTGGGTCCGGTGATGACGGTGTCGCCTAGCGCGTCGAAGAAAGGATAGGCATTGAAGCCGGAGAGCGCGTGCCGCACGGCTTCGGCGCTTCCGGCGCGGGCAATGGTACTGCCATCGACTACGCCGCCAGCGGCAGGACTGTTGCCGTCGATGCCGTCGGTGCCGGCGCTCAGCACGGTAATGTCGTGTCCCGATATTGGTTCGGCGCAGGCGAGGGCGAACTGCTGGTTGCGTCCGCCGAGGCCACCGTTGCGGACGGCCACGGTCACCTCGCCGCCCGAGATCAAACAGACGCGCGATACGGTGCGGTGCAGTTCGCGCAGACGGTTGAGCAAGTAGGCGGCGGCTTTGTCGTAGGGCCAGTCGTCGCAGGAGTTGTCGACTTCGACGGCGAAACCGGCGCGGGTAGCGGCTACGGCAGCTTCATCAAGGGCCACTTTGTTCGAGAGCACGGTCCACCAGCGTGCGCGGACGAAAGCGGGGTCGTCGGATTTGGGCGTCTCGTCGAGAGCATGCTGACGGAAGAGATCGGCGACGGATTTGGGGAACTGATCGATGAGATCGTACTTGGCGGCGATGCGCTCGCAGTCATGGATGGAAGTGGAATCGGGCATGGTGGGACCGGAGGCGAGCGCGTCGGGGGTATCGTCAGGCACGTCGGAGACGAGAATCGAAACCTGCTGAGCGGGATAGGCTGCCTGGGCGAGGCGTCCGCCCTTCACGGAGGAAAGATGTTTGCGGATGGCGTTGATCTCGGCGATGGGTGCGCCGGAGTGCACGAGCGTGCGGTAGGTGGCGGCGAGGTCGGGCAGCGAGATTTCATCGTCGACGGGCTTTTCGACTATGGAAGAGCCGCCGCCGGAGATCATGAAGATGGCGAGCGAAGCGGCGTCGAGAGAAGTCAGCGATTTGAGGATGGCGTTGGCGGCGTGGATAGATTCGGCGGTAGGCGTGGGATGCCCGCCGCGAAAATAGCGGAAACCGCGCACCTGGCTGGCTGGTTCGACGGACGATGCGACAATGCCTTTGAGGCCGCTGCCAAGTTGGGCTTCGAGAGCGGCGGCCATGGTGTGCGCCGCCTTCCCGATGGAGACGACGAAGACGCGCTGGTAGGAATCGAGATCGTGCAGGTCGTCGCCGATGCGCAGGACACGGCGCTCGCAGTGCACGTTGCGGGCGAAGGCATTTTCGATGGAGGCGTTTTTGAATGCTGCGGCGAATATCTCACGGGCGGCGTCGCGCATACGGCGGAATTGCTGGTCGCGCGCGGGAGAGATCGGGGGCATGGTGGGGATTATAAAGAACGACGTTCGTCGTTCGCTGGTCGCTGTTCTTCGTTCGCTGTTAGTCAACGGCGGCGTTTGCGAGCAGGGTCTCGCATACCCAATCTTCGATAGCTAGGCGCATCTCCTTGAGTCTTCCTTCGAAGAAGTGATCTCCAGCTTCGATGCGGACCAGTTTCTTGGGGTCGGCGAAGGTGTTGACTAGCGCTTCGAGTTTACCCCATGGACCGAACTGATCGCGCGAGCCGCTGACGAAGAGTTTGGGCTTGACGCACTCGCGCAGGAATGGGAAATCGTAGACGCGGTCTTCGACGGGGACGGCGGGCAGGCCGAGGGCGATGAGCGCGCGGACTCGGTCATCGGAATACGCGGTGCGCAACCCGACGGCGGAGCCGAAGGAAAAACCGGCGAAGATGACGGGCACAGTGAATTCGCGCTCGAGCCAATCGAGGGCGGCGCGCACGTCTCCCACTTCGCCGACGCCGCTGGCGTGTTCACCTTCGCTCAGGCCGGTGCTGCGGAAGTTGAAGCGCAGCACGGGGAATCCGAAACCGTTGAGCGCTTTCATGGCGTGGAAGACGACTTTGTTGTGCAGCGTTCCACCGTGGAGCGGATGCGGATGGCACACCACGGCGGCGTGCGTCGCGTTGGGCGATCCAGCGTTGAGGAGAGCTTCCAGGCGTCCGGCGGGGCCGGCGAGGAACAGTGAGCGGATGCTGGAGGTTTCGGGGAGCACGGAATCAGAGTACAACAGTGGCCAGTGGATAGTGGTCAGTGGATGGTCGGCGAATTGAGAGATTGCCACACCATCCGCTCACGATTCACTATTCAGCATCCACTATCGACTGTTACTCTTTTCCTGCATGGACCTGTTTGCGCTTACCCGCCGTCTGATCGATATTGAATCCATCACTCCGAATGAAAGTGGGGTGGGAGATTTCCTTTGCGACGAGCTGCGGCAACGCGGGTTGGAAGCTCGGAAAATGCCGGTCGAAGGTGCGCGCGCGAATGTCTTGGCTACGTGGCCGGGGCATGCGGGTCCGGAGGTTTTTTTCTCCACGCACATGGATACGGTGCCGCCGTTCATTGCATCGTCCGAAGATGACGGGCGCATTTACGGGCGCGGAGCGTGCGACGCCAAGGGGATTATTGCGGCCGAGATTCTGGCGGCGGAGAAGCTGTGCGGGGCGGGCGTTTTCGTCGGGCTGCTGTTTCTGGTGGGCGAGGAGCAGGACTCGATCGGCGCGAGGGTGGCCAACCAGCAACCGATGGGCGCGCGCTTCATGATTAACGGCGAGCCCACCGAAAACAAGCTGGCGCTGGCGAGCAAGGGCGCGCTGCACGTGGAACTGGTGGCGCACGGAAAGATGGCGCACTCGGCGTATCCGGAACTGGGTGAGTCGGCGATCGACAAGCTGGTGGAAGCGCTGCACCGCTTGCACGCGATGAAACTTCCCGAAGGCGCCGACGTGGGCCCTTGCACAAAGAACGTCGGCTTAATTCAGGGCGGGCGCGCGCCGAATGTGATTCCCGATTTTGCCAAGGCTAATCTTTTTTATCGCCTGGTCGGCCCGGCGGACGCGCTGCGCCGTGAGATTACAGAGACCGTCGGCGCGCTCGCCGAGGTTCGCTTCACACGCGAGACTCCATTTCTGCGGTTGCGGACGCTGGACGGTCTGCCGACGATGGTCGCGGCCTTCACGACCGATGTCCCGTCCCTTACGAACTGGGGCGAGCCGCTGCTGCTCGGTCCAGGCTCGATTCACGTGGCGCACACGGAGGGCGAGTTTGTGGAGAAAGCGCAGCTACGGGAAGCGGTGGAGATTTATTGCTCGATGGCGAAGAGGCTGAGTTCTTAGCTGTCAGTTGTCAGCTCTCAGCTTTTGGCCCCCCAAAAACTTCCCTTGTCATCCTAAGCCGAAAACTGACTTACTTCTGCTCCTAACTCGCCCCGGCCAAAATCTTGTCAAGACGCAAAAAGGTACTGGGTCATTGCGCCGCCTTCTGTCCCGCCTGAAACTTCGTCCAGGGCCCCGCCTTCATATCGCGAAGCAGCGGCTTCTGCCAGGAATATTCGGGATGCCGCTCCAGAAAGTCCGCCGCTACAAAATCCGCGCCACAGGGATGGCCAGCGCGCGCCATGAAGCTCATGTTTGCAGCCAGTTTGCTATCCGTAGCTTTGCCCTGCACCGCGCCTCCGGGATTGTAGGCATCCCATTCCCACTCTTTTACGCCGCGCGATGAGGCATCGACGTGTCCGCACAAAGAGCGCTCGTTGGGCTGTTCTTTCTTCTCGAAGCTGTCGAAATGATCCCCCAGGAACCCCTCGGCCATCTCGACGTCAATCGTTCCCTTGGCCTGCTTCATCAATTCGTCCGCGCGCGCATGCCGCGCGTTCATTGAAGATGATGCGTTATTGGGATCGAAGCCGCTGGTTTCCTCGCGGATCAGCTTGGGATCGCGGGGAAAGTTGGAACTCACGAAATACCCGTCTTTCGTCCGCCACAGCGGAGTATTTTTCAGGCCGAGTTCGAGATAGGCGATCTCGCCCGTCTTGCGGTTGCCGATGAGCCAGTCGTTGGCGTAGCCGCCGTTGTTGCCTTCCTTGATGATGCGCACGTAGTCGTCAATGCTCTTGGCATACTGCAGCGCTTTGCGCGAGCGCATGAATTCCGGCTTGCCGTTGGGGTCCCATCCCTCGAATTGAGCGATCGTGGTCTCGGTGATCATGATTCCAGCCGCGTTCACGCCGAAGTCGTCGTCACTGGTGATCACCCCCGGAAACCCGTCCATGAGAATGCGCTGCCCGTTCTGCGGCACGATGTCGAAGATCACCACCCAGCGTTCGCCCGCCAGGTAGCTGGTCCAGTTGTTGTGCGCGATCACGATCTGGTGATCTTTGGTGTAGCTGCCGGTGGCGATGAAGGCACTGCAATTGCCGGGAGCAGCCAACTTCGGCACGATCGCCGAGTTCCCCTGCTTGTTCGCGGTTTGCTTGTTGGTCGTTTTCCTGTTCAACTTGTTCAACCACGGCACGTAGTAGTCCGGCACTTCCTCAAACGCATTGAGGGCCACGATATCGTAGACGTCGAGGTCCACGCCGTGCGCCTTCACACCGTCGGCGATGCCCTGTAATTCCTGCTGATACTCGGCGTCGATGTGGGGCCACAGCATCTCTCTCGCCATCTTGCGGAAAAACCCCCAGTCGCGCTGGGTTTGGCGCGTGTCGAACAGCTTGATCGCTTCGAACGCGTCTTCGATCTCAGCCGCCAGCAGATATCCGTGCTGGAAGCCGATATCGGAAGGAGAGCCTTCCAGATGAACATACGTCCAACCGCCCTGCTGAAAACGGTAGGCCTTCTGCAGCCGCGGATCGGAAGAAGAAATAACACTCTGCGGCTGCGTCGCGCACATCGACGCACCCAAGAGCACCGTGGCGAACCCTACCGCAGCACCCGTCAACTTCGCCAAAACAAAACAGGAACGCCTATCCCTCATGGAATCCTCTCGGTTTCAGATTCTTTGCAACCCCTACCGGACGCCATTCTAGACCAGTCCCGTATTCGCGCCTGGGCCGATCCTTCCTGCCTCCGGCATGCGAGTAGCAGGCTGACAATGGACTTGTACGTCCAGAGTATACCGGCGCCGATCGGCGGGCAGCACAGTCGGGGGTCATTGGAGCGGTGCTCGCGGCTTCCGTTCCCAAACGTTCCCTGATAAACTCGCAAGTTGTTGTAGGCGCGTAGCTCAGTTGGTTAGAGCGCTACCTTGACACGGTAGAGGTCTGGGGTTCGAGTCCCCACGTGCCTACCATTTTTTTCTTTCCCTTCTACCATTTCCAAGCCTCGCAGTTTTGGCCTTCAGACCCTCAGGCCAAGCTCCTTGCGGACGCATACTTCGGCACATTTTAGATTATCATCCCGATTTTTTCGTCGCGCCTGCGGTTAATAATTCCCTTCATGTAAGGAACGTGGCTTTCTCCTGTCCCCTAACAATTTCCCCTAACAATTTGTCTGATGGAAATGCGTTTCCCGAGAATTCGGGTCATTCGCCTCAGGGGGTGCTGCGTCTCAACGGGCGAGAACTGTTCTTCGGAGAGGCGGGACGTGTTAATGCGAACACAAATGAGCGCGTCCTGCCAGTGAGAAGGGTCACATCTTGATGTGCGGTGATCGCCAAGAGCGACAGCGCAAAACCTGGCCAGACCTTAACTGACGCAAAATCGCCTTTACACCAAACACCGCGTCCGTTCGCCCACAGACTGGATAGCTCATCAAACTCCCCGAGCCGAATCTACCATCACGGCGCGATTTGTTTTTTGTCAAAAGTCTTCTTCAGGCTTTTTTCAGCAAGCGCGTAATCCCGACCAAAATCACCGCGCCAACAAATGCCACAACGATGGAACCTATCATTCCGCCTCCCGGCCAGATTCCCAAAAGTCCAAAGACCCAGCCACCCACAACGCCGCCGAGGATTCCGAGAATGATGTCCACGAGCACGCCGTAGCCACCGCCCTTCATAACCTGACCAGCAAGCCAACCTGCGATCAGTCCAACCACAATCCAAGCGATGAATCCCATGCCTATCCTCCTTGCCGCCGCTTTAGGTCGGAATTTCCGATTTGCCCCCGGCCCGACCGAAAATATAACACTTGGCCCCTCAATCTGAAATGCTCCACGCGAATAGCTGTTGAAACATCGCCTTCTCACTCTTCAAGGACGTAGTGCGGTGCTGAGGGCAGTAGGTAGAAGTCCCGCAGGGTGCCGGATAGATCGTCGGCCAACCGGAAGTTGGCCGATTACTTCAGAGTTGCCCGTGATCCGGGCACAATCCCGAAAGGCGAGGGTTTTGGGGCCTGCAGGGTAATTCCGGGGACTGTTGAGGAGCAGCCACGCCCAGCCATTTTCCCAAGCCGAGGAAGTGGTCCAACCACGCGCCATCCATGCGCGTTTGGTTGGCTCCGGAAAGCGCCTCGACCAGCTGGTAGTAAACGTTCTGCGGCTTCCAAAGGTCCACTTCCAGGGGCGGGACGCGGCTCAGCGAAACCAGAGCCTCCACCACCTGCAGCGCCTCCGGATCACCGGGTTTCCGCGCCCACTGCTCCACCTCCGCGTTCAGCCGTTGGCGCAGAGCCGACTCCAGACAGGATATGTCCAGATTGATGCCATCGTGCCGGGCGGCATCGAGTAGCATCCTGATATGATCCAGGTCCAACTCCTGGTCCGTCAACGCGCGCTGCACCGCGTTGCCCAACACGAAATCGGCGGTGGTGCGCAGGATGGGCGGCGAAGGCATGTGAAGTTCGGACAAGAAGCGCATCAATGGGGCGTGGTGCTCGTATACCTGGCGGTACATCGCCTCGGCCTCGTGCATGGTCGAGTTGACGATTTGACTGAGAATGCGCCGTTGCTCATCGCGGAACAGGGACTTCAGCGAGTAGGTCGCGCCCCGAAAATGGCGATCGATCACACGTAGGCACTCCGGCAAATCAGCGCTGGAAAAGGCCTGGCGCGCTTCTTCAGCCACCACGCGGAACGCATTTTTGCTCTGGAAGGGGCGAACCCCAGCGCTCAGGTTGTGATCGCCGAAATGCAGCACGGCGAAGCCGACGGTCATGCGCGTGCGTGTGATGTTCGAGACAATGCGGGCGCGACCGAGAGCAAGTTTTGTTTTGCCGGACTCCAGCTCGCGCGCTTCCTGCAGCTCCACACCGTAGCTGTAAATCGAGCTCCAGCCCTGATAGCCGTTGAACAGCGAGCTGATGGCATAATGTGCGCCCACCCCGAACAGGTCCAACATGGCGGGCCGGACGAAGCGCTCGTAAACGTGGCGTCCGTTCCCGTAATCGGGAATGTTGCTCCAAGCCCCTTCCAGGCGGCGCAAGAATTCCTCCTCTCGGTATTCGCCGAAGAGCTGCTCGCTAAGTTGCACGGCGCGGCCGGCGTACTGGAGGACGTGCACCGTCTCCGGCCCGGTCAGTTCGTCGAAGAACCAGCCGCAACTGGTGTACATCAACATGAGATGGCGCTGCGCTTCGAGCAGTCTTAAAGTGCGCACTTGTTGTTCGAGGGAAAGGTCCCGCACAGCATGGCGGGCAAGAAATGCGTCTACATTGCTGGGCGAACGATCCAGCACGACGTCGATGTAATCGTTGCGCGCGGCCCAGGCATCCCGCAGAAGTTCCTGCGCGCTGAGTTCGTAAAACTTGGCGAAATCATCGCGCAGCCAGTCCATTGCCTCCCGTAGAGGCTGCCGCCAATGCTGGCGCCAGGAGCCGCATCCGCCGGAGTTGCAGCCGCAATCGCTCTTCCAGCGCTCCACCCCATGCATGCAACTCCACGAGCTCTTCTCGTTGATTTCCACTTCATGAGACGGCGGGTGCTGGGCAAGGTATTCACCGTAGTTGGTGATACTTGCCAGCTGGTTGCGCTCAATGTAGTCGAGCGCATAGGCGAGGGCCATGTCGCCGTGGGCATGATGATGACCATAGGTCTCGCCGTCGGTGGCGATGTGGACCAATTGCGCCCAAGGGCGCTCGGCATTGAAGCCGCTGAGCAGGCGGTTGGCGAAGTTCGGTCCGTTGACGAGCAATTTTTCGAACGCGACCGCGTGCGAGATGGGGCCGTCGTAAAAAAACAAACTGATGCTGCGGCCGGACGGAAGGTGGCAGGCGTAAGCGCGCGTGGGATCGATGCCGGCACCCTCGAGGTTGAGCCATTCCTCCCAGGGCTGTTGGCGCATCCGACGGGCTTGGTGCTGGGCCAGAATAGTGAACTTGAGGCCGACCGAACTGAGGAGTTCGAGTGTCTCCAGATCCACTGCCGTTTCCGGCAGCCACATGCCCTCCGGGTCTCGTCCAAAACGGTGCTGGAAATCGCGCATGCCCCAGACGATCTGCGTAGCCTTATCGCGCGAGTTTGCCAGCGGGAGGATCATGTGGTTGTACGCCTGCGCTAGTGCGGCTCCATGGCCCGAGAACGATTGCTGGCTCTGGCGGTCGGCCTCCAGCACCCGCTCATAGGCGTGCGGCGCGTTGTGCTCCATCCACGACAGCAGCGTCGGCCCAAAGTTGAAGCTGATGCGGGCGTAGTTGTTGACGATCTTTGCGATCCGGCCCGCTTCGTCGAGAATCCGTGCGGAGCCATTGGGCAGATAACACTCGGCGGCAACGCGCTCGTTCCAGTCATGGTAGGGAGAGGCGCTATCCTGCAACTCGACCGCTTCCAGCCAGGGATTTTCGCGCGGCGGCTGGTAAAAGTGACAATGGACACAGAGATAACGTGCCATCAGGCGTCTCCAGGAGCGGCCTTAGAAACCGACTCAAGCCCGCTCTCCTCACAACACCCGATTCATAAACGTGACTCGGGGGCTCACAGGCGCTGACAGAACCGCGCCAAACGCTTGCGTTAAACATAGCGCGGTATGCCCGCGAGCGGGATAGACCAATATGGTACGTCTGACATTGGAACAGTTGTCGGGATCTAAAAGGGATTATTGGCGTCCTCTCTCTCCAGAGTAGGGCAACCTGCAGAGCCGGTGAATCCTTGCTCCAATCCACATTGGTTTGTCTGGATATTGCCGATTGAAGCTCTTGACTTGGGCGTTTGTTGCAATGCGCCCGTATGTTCTTTCATAGTGGCTGATTAGCGCACTCCCCTCAGCCCCACTGTCGACGGGGGCGGCGTTTCATCTGCCACTCTGTTACAGCGAACTCAGGAACGTCAGCAGTTCCTTTTTCTGCCGCGGTGATAGCTTGCAAAATTCATCAACTGGCAATTGTGCTTCGCCGCCGTGGCGCAGGATCGCGTGTTCCGGGGCGGTTGAAGCGCCGTCGTGCATCAACTCGGGGCGCGTGCGCAGCCCCCACAGCGGCGCGGTGCGAATCTTATCAGCGGTAGATTGGCCTCCGCTCTGCACAGGAATGCCATCGCCGGTGCCGACAGCGTGCAGCAGGAAATCGCTGTACGGGTGAATAAGCTTATCTCCCAGAGCCTCGGGGACCTGGAACTGGCCACCATTAATCTTTGTTCC
>Ga0208042_1000595_pt1 | contig 12240 bp, 10 predicted proteins | sample Sb_taG_10_FD_187708 | JGI IMG/M metagenome (GOLD analysis project Ga0208042, IMG submission 187708) | Peat soil microbial communities from Weissenstadt, Germany - Sb_50d_7_NC metaG (SPAdes) (version 2) | ecosystem: Environmental > Terrestrial > Soil > Wetlands > Peat | place: Germany... | reverse complement strand
TCAGCCACGTCGGGATTTACCTCGGCGACGGAATGATGATCGACGCGCCTGACTTCGGCGAGACGGTCAAGGTCGAACCGGTCTACTGGAGCGCTTACGTCGGCGCCGTCCGGATCGGCTGAGCCCCAAAGCCCTCAAAACCCCCAAAACCCACAAAACCCCGAAGCCCCAAGAGTTCCTGAAAGTCCCAAAAAAGCCCCCTCAACGTCGCTGAGGGTCACTTCAGGCCGGGTGAGGTCGCCTGGCCCGCGTTCCTTTCGTAGACCAGGCGCAAGCCGATCAGGGTGAGCCAGGGCTCGTATGCGTCAATGACGCTGACCTCGTCGATAACGAGCGGCGCCAGGCCTCCGGTGGCGATAGTGGTGACCGCGCGCGGGTCATCGGGCGACAGTTCGCGCGCCATCCGCCGGGTAATTCCCTCGACCTGCGCGGCGAAGCCGTAGATGATGCCCGATTGCAGGGACTCCACCGTATTCTTACCGATGACGCGCGGTGGCCTAGTCAGCTCCACCTTAAGCAACTGCGCGGCCCGGCGGGACAGCGCATCAACGGATATCTCGATTCCCGGCGCAAGTGCGCCGCCGACGAACTCGCCGCGCGCGCTCACCGCGTCGAAGTTCGTGGACGTTCCGAAATCCACGACAATCGCCGGGCCGCCGTAAAGGTGCACGGCCGCGAGCGAGTTCATGATCCGGTCGCTGCCCACTTCCTTGGGGTTGTCGGTCCGGACCGGGACCCCGGTCTTTACGCCCGGCTCGACGATGACCGTTTCCAGGTCACCGTAATAGCGTCGGCACATCTCTCTCATCTCGTGCAGCACCGAGGGCACCGTCGAGCACAGGGATATACCGGCAATATCCCTTTCCGTAAACGCGCTGCTACCGATGAGCAGGCCGCGCAGCACGACGGCGAGCTCGTCGGCGGTGCGGTCAGGGACGGTGGCGATCCGCCAGTGCTCGATCACCCGGTCCCCGTCGAATATCCCGAGAACGGTGTTCGTGTTCCCGATGTCAATGGTGAGCAGCATCGGCGCCCGGCCCTTCCGTGGCAGCATCGTGGAGAATGCCCTCGGCGGCGACCTCCGCCGCGAGCACGACAGGCACGTTGTCGATCAGCCGCGTGCCGCCCGCCCTGGCCGCCGCCACCAGCAGAGCGGGTCCGGGCTCGGCCGGGCCGAACGTACCCGGGTCAACCACCGCGACATAGTCGACCACCAGCGCGGGTTCGGCGCGCAGCGCGTCACGGGCGGCGGCGAGCACGGCGGCCGCGTCCGCGAAACCCTCCGCGGCCCTGGCCTGACCGGCGCGCAGCGCCCCCGGCAGCGCGAGCGCCACCGCCCGGTCGGCCGGGGACAGGTAGCGGTTCCTGCTCGAGGTCGCGAGCCCGTCGGCGTCACGCACGGTCGGCACGGGCTCGATCACCACGTCCAGGTTCAGGTCGGTCACCATCCTTCGGACGAGCGTGAGCTGCTGCGCGTCCTTCTGGCCGAACACCGCGATGGCCGGCCGGGTCAGGTGCAGCAGCTTGAGCACCACGGTCAGCACGCCGCCGAAGAAGCCCGGCCGGAACTCGCCCTCGAAGAGCTGGCCGGCTGGCCCCGGATCAACGGTCACCTCCGGCTTACCCCCGGGATACATCTCGGCCGCCGAGGGGGCGAAGACCAGCCGCGCCCCCTCCCGGGCGCACATGGCCAGGTCCTCCTCCAGGGTCCGCGGGTAGCGGTCGAGATCTTCGTTCGGCCCGAACTGGAGCGGGTTGACGAAGAGCGAGACGACGACGCTCCCCCGTGGCCCGGCCAGCGTGCGGGCCGCGCGCAGCAGCCGCTCGTGGCCGGCGTGCAGGGCCCCCATGGTCGGCACCAGGACGACGGGCCCGGTACTCGGGTCCAGCGCGGCCCGCGCGGCGGCGAGTTCGGCCCTCGTCCGGACGAGCAGCGGCGGCGAGGCGGGCGGCGGCCTGTCGCTCATGGGCGGCCGCCGAGCACGTCGAGCAGGCGTTCCGCGTCGGCCGGCTTGAGCAGCCCGGCCGCGAGCGCGCGATCCGCGGTCAGCCGGGCCATGGCGACGTAGGCGGCCACCGCGGCCGTCGACGCGCCCGCCGCGGCGGCGGCTGAGGTACCCGCCGCGGCCTCGAGCGCGGCGACGTGCGCGGCCACGGTCGCCGCGTCACCGCGGGCGACCGGACCGGTCAGGCCCGCGTCGCCGAATCGCAGCGCGTTGTCCAGGGACGCGGAGAGCAGCGGCCCGAGCAGGCGCGCGGGCTCCGCCACTCCGGCCGTCCTGAGCAGGTCCGCGGCCTGCGCGACGAGCGTGACCAGGTGGTTGGCGGCGCTGGCGAGCGCCGCGTGGTACAGATCGCGGTGCTCCTCGGGGATGAAGACGGGCTCTCCGCCCATCTCGATCACCAGTCCCTCGGCCGCGGGCCTGAGCACCTCGGGCGCGGTCACCCCGAAGCAGGTTCCCCTGAGCCGGTCGACGTCGTCGCTGCGGCCGGTGAACGTCATCACCGGGTGCAGCGCCATCGGCAGCGCCCCCTGGCGCACGGCCTCCTCGAGCACCGTCACGCCGTAACGCCCGCTCGCGTGGGCCAGCATGCGGCCCTCCAGCGGCGCTCCCGTCGCCGCCAGCCCGGCGATCAGGCCGGGCAGCGCGTCGTCGGGCACGGTCAGCAGGGCCAGGTCGGCGTGGCGGATAACCTGGCCGGGGTCGGTGATGACCGCGCCAGGGAAGTTCGTGTGCGCCCGGCGCAGCGAGGCGTCCGACACGGCGGACGCGGCCACGACCTGGTGTCCGGCGCGGGCGAGCGCCACGCCGAGCGCGGTGCCCGCTCTCCCGGCGCCGACGATGCCGACCGCGAGCCTGGCCGGGTGCCCGGCGGCCGGATCGGATCCCGAAGCCCCGGGATGGGAGTCCATATCAGGGTTCATCGGGATTACGGCGACCAGACCCCGGCCTTCAGGCCGATGAGGAAACGCCGCTCCACCTCCCTTAGAATGTCAGTGCGAAGTGATACTTTAAAGCTGTCCGCAAGAGCCAGGCGGGCACCTGCACCACCTGGTGCGGAACCGCGGCGGGGCATGCCGTGGCTGCGCGGGGAGGCTTCCGGGATCCCGGGCCGGTGAACCGCGAACCGACAGCGCGACCATAGGTCGCGGCTGGAATCCCTGTCCTTCAGGGCAGCGGAGGATGTCAACTCGTTCCAGTCCTCGGCGGGTACCGGACGTCGGGTGGTGCGATGACCAGGATAGCCATGACAAAAAGGGCGCCGGACACCCGGCGGGTCCGGCGCCCGGTGACGACTAGTTCCGTTGTTCAGGAGCCGGTGTTGAAGCTGCTTCCGAGAGGCCGCCGCAGCCGATCCGCCGGAAAATCAAAGGCGTTATCCCGAACGGTCCGTGGTGCCTGCCTCGGTGCCGCTCATCCGCCTCCCGCGGCCGCGCTTGGTGGCGGCCAGCTCCGCCGGAAGCGGCACCGCCGGAAGCGGTGCTGCCGACGACGCTACGGGGCCGACCCCTCTTACTGGTCGCGGTCGGGCCCCTCAGGCACCCGGCAGCTGTACTCGAGGAACAGCGCGGCGCACATGAGCAGGATGGCTGCGACGAACGTCACGACCGCGGTGACGGCGTCCTGGCGCGGCACGCTAGCGTTCAGCGTGCCGCTCAGGTAGATGTCGAAACCCGCCGCGAGGCCGGCGATTATCGCCGCCGCCAGCGAACTGGCCTTGGCCAGCGCCACCATCCGGGACACGAACAGCGGCGCGGCAGGCTTCAGGCCGCGCCGTCCGGCGATCCGGGCTCGCAGGTCGCGGCCCGTCCACGCTTCCGCCAGCGCGGCCACGAGCAGCGCGGGCACTCCCGTCCAGGGCAGCGGCGGCAGGTGCTGGTAAACCGACCGGAGCGCCAGCCAGGTCACGGCCGCGCAGACGACGGTGACCACGACGAGCGTCGAGACGCGGGTCGGTTTCATGAGATCCGCGCCGGGGCGCCGGGCTTGGGGGGGTCGTCGGGCTCTTTGGGACGAGGGCGCCGGAGAACCATGTCCGGCTGGCGCCGGACGTCGTGGCGGTCGAGCCTGGCGAGCAAGCCCGCCACCGGCCCTCGCCCGGGCAGGCTGGCCCCGGCGTCGACATCGTGCCACGGGGCGAGGACGAAGGCCCGCTCGTGCGCGCGGGGGTGGGGCAGGGTGAGCACCGGGTCGCCGCTGATCTCTTCCGCGTAGCTGATGACGTCGACGTCGAGGGTTCGCGGCCCGAACCGCTCGGCTCCTGCGCCCCGGACCCGGCCGAAATCCGCCTCGATGCGCTGGGCCGCCGCCAGCAGGTCGAGCGGGGGCAGGCCGGTCGACACGATGAGCACCGCGTTCAGGTAATCGGGCTGCGCCGGGCCGCCGACCGGGGCGGTCTCGTAGACGGGCGAGATGGCCAGCACGTCAGTATCCGGAAGGCCGCCGATGGCTTGCACGCATCCTTGAAGGGTACCCAGCCGGTCGCCCAGGTTGCTGCCTACGGACAGCACCACGCGGTGGCGCACGGTCAGGACCGGCCGGTGATGGCGCGCACCACCGGCAGCGGAGGGTTGGCGGCGCCCGTAGCCGCGGGCGTGGCCGCGGCCGTGGCCGCAGGCGCGGGCGCGGCATTATGCCAGGCGGCGGCGACCCGGACGGCGTCCGCGTTCAGCGGCACCTGGTGCACCCGCGCGCACCAGGCGCCGGCCGCGGCGGCGAGCGCCGTGATCGCCACCGTGGCCCCGTCACAGTCGGCGAACGGCCTCGGCGTGCCGTCCTGGCCGGCCAGCAGGTTGCCGAGGAAACGCTTCCTCGACGCTCCGACCAGGACGGGGAAGGTCCCTCCGGCGAGCGTGCCCACCTGTTCGAGGTGGGTGAGCAGCGGCCAGTTGTGCTCGGGCCGCTTGCCGAACCCGAGACCGGGATCGACCACGATGCATCCGGGGTCCACCCCCGCGTGCACGACGGCGTCCACCCGCCGGGCCAGTTCGTCGCGGACCTCGGCCACCACGTCGGCGTAGACCGCACGCGAGTACATGTCACGGCTGTGGCCGCGCCAGTGCATCACCACGTAGGAAACCCCCGCCGCCGCGACCAGCCGCGGCATGTCCGGATCGGCGAGGCCGCCGCTCACGTCGTTGACCAGATGCGCGCCCGCGTTCAGCGCGAACTCCGCCACCGGCGCCCGCATCGTGTCGATCGAGGTCGGCACCCCGGCCTGGACGAGTCCGGTGACCACGGGCCCGATCCGCCGCAGCTCCTCTTCGGCGGAGATGCGCTGGGCCCCGGGCCTGGTCGACTCGCCGCCGACGTCCACGATGTCCGCGCCTTGCGCCGCCAGTTCCAGCCCGTGCGCGATGGCCGCGTCCGCCCCGTACCACTGACCGCCGTCGGAGAACGAGTCGGGCGTGACGTTCACCACGCCCATGACCAGGCAGCGGTCCGCGCTGGGCAAGCCGGGAAGCTGGAACGTCACCGTTGGGGCACCGGCTCCCGGCGCGGCTGGCGCCTGAGCTTGACCAGGCCGAGCTTCCGCGCGATCCGGCGCAGCCCGAGCCGCGGCCAGACCAGGAACGCCTCCGCCTCGAGCGCGGCCAGCGCGATCCTCGGCGCGTCCTTCGAGCTCGGGAAGACGAAGAACCTCGGCTGCCAGACAGGGCAGAACTTGGCGTTGAACTTGTAGAGCGACTCGATCTGGAACCACTTGGACATGAAGATGAGCACCGACCGCCAGGCCCGGAGCACCGGGCCCGCGCCGATCCGCTCGCCGCGCTCGAGCGCGGCCCGGAAGACGGCGAAGTTCAGCGATATGCGCTTCACGCCGAGGTTGGAGGCGGCCTTGATGGTCTCGGTGATCAGGAAGTCGTTGAGTCCGCCCTGGGCGCCCTTGTCGCGCTGCATCAGGTCGAGCGACAGGCCGTCGGAGCCCCAGGGGACCAGTTGCAGCACCGCCCGGACGACCCCGTCCTCGGTCGCGGTGGCGAGCACGCAGTCATCGTCGCCGGGTGCGCCGATCCGGCCGAGGGCCATCGAGAAGCCGCGCTCGGTCTGGCTGCCGCGCCAGGAATCCGTGGTCTTGACGATGGCGTCGAGTTCCCGGCGCGGGATGTCGCCGACCCGGCGGACTTCGGCGACGTAGCCGTGCTTGGCCACCCGGTTGACCATCTGCCTGACGTTCCGCATCGACCGGCCGGACAGGCTGAAGTCGGCCACGTTCACGATCGCCTCGTCGCCGAGCTCGAGCGCGGTCAGGCCGCCCTCACGGCACCACACCTCCGCGCCGAGCTCGCTGCACCCCATCACGGCCGGCGCCCAGGCGTGCCGGGCCGCCTCGTCCAGGAAAGGAGCGATCACGCCGGGCCAGGCCTCCGGGTCGCCGATCGGGTCGCCGCTGGCCAGCATCACCCCCGACACGACCCGGTAGCAGATGCAGGCCTTGCCGGTCGGCGACCAGATCACGCTCTTGTCGTCGCGCAGCGCGAAGTAGCCGAGCGAGTCCCTGTCCCCGTGCTTGACCAGCAGTTCCCTGACCCGGGCCGCGTCCGCGCCGCCCAGCCGCGCCCGGGGCTCGGCCGGGCGCAGGAACAGGTACACGGTGACGACGAGGGTGAAGATACCCAGCGCGCTGGTGAGGATGCCGAACAGGTCGCCGCGGGCCTCTGGCACCCACTGAACCGGCCCCGACACCCCGACCAGGCCGGTGATGACTTCCTCCACCCGCTGGCCCAGTGAGTAATCCTCCACCAGCCCCCGGGCCAGCAGGATGTAGGACAGGCCGATGACGACGTCCGCTACGATCAGGCCGCCGAAGACCCACAAGGCCCGCCACCGGGTGCGCTGGTCTCCCTCGGCGTAGAACTCGTCCCGGAAGTAGAGCAGCCCGATGAGAACCACGATCGCGACGCTGGCGGTCAGGATCCGCTGCGAGTGGAAGAAGTGGATGGCGATGTCGAACGCGAGCAGGGCCGCCACCGCCTGCCAGGCACGCCGTTTCCTGCGGCGCAGGCCGTGCGCGAGCAGCAGCAGCATCAGCCCGATGACCACGTCGGCGGTGCGGGTGACGTTGGTCAGCGTCCCCGGCACCAGGTAGGTGATCTTGTGCAGGCGGTGCGCCAGGTCAGGCTTGAAGATGCCGAGGATGTCCGACAGGCCGATGAGCGCGGTGAGCAACGCCAGGATGCGGGGCACCCAGGCGTGCTGGCGCCTGCGGTCAGCAAAGCTCGGCGGCCCGGCGGGAGCGTGCGTGCCGTCGGCCTTGGCCACGGGTACGTGCGCGCGGTTCGCGTGTCCAGCTTCGTCGCTGTCGCTCATCTCGGCAGCTTTCTTATCAGGCCCTGGGGCACGATAGGTCAGCGTGGTCATCGCGCCGCCTCGCGTCCTGCTTTCACGCTACCTCCAAGCGTAGGCAAAGCCCCCATCTACGGGGACGGAGTCAGCAGCCGCTGCCGGAAATACCGGAACTTGCCCTTCGGTTTCTTCCCCGGCAGGCGTCGATGGCCGCTGGCCTACCCAATAGACGCCGCGGGAGCCGTTTCAGTTCAGTGGCGGCCGTAAATAATGCTCATCGCCTCGGCGCGGGTGATGTTGTTGTCGCGGAAGGCGCCGCGCACCGCCGAGGTCACCGTCCGCGCTCCCGGCTTGCGCACGCCGCGCATCGTCATGCACAGGTGTTCGGCCTCGATGACCACCACCACGCCGCGCGGCTCCAGGGTCTCCACCAGGGCGTCGGCTATCTGGCTGGTCATCCGTTCCTGCACCTGCGGGCGCCGGGCGTACACGTCGACCAGCCGGGCCAGCTTGGATAGCCCGGTGATCTGTCCCTTGGTGTTCGGGATGTAGCCGATGTGCGCGACGCCGATGAACGGGACCAGGTGATGTTCGCACGTCCCGTACACCTCGATGTCGCGGACGATGACCATCTCGTCATGGTCCGCGTCGAACACGGTGGTGAGCACGTCCTGCGGGCGCTGCCGCAGCCCGGCGAACTGCTCCGCGTAGGCCCGCGCGACCCTGGCCGGGGTGTCGCGCAGGCCCTCGCGCTCCGGGTCCTCGCCGATCGCGACCAGGATCTCCCTGACCGCGCGCTCGATGCGCGGCAGGTCGAACTCGTGGCCATTGCCCTGATGGCCAGTGCCGCCGGAGGGCCTGCTGCCATCAGCCCGGCCGTTCACGGCCTGGCCTGCGTCCCCCGGGCGGCCGCAACGCCCTCGGTCATACGTCGTCTTGGGGCTCGCCGTGACCGGGCTCGTTGCCGAAGCCGCCCGGCGATCCCGCGCCCGTGGGGTTGAAGCCGAAGGACTGGCCGTTGGCGGGCAGCGCCATGCCGCCGTTGCCCGTGCTGGGGTCAGCGGCCGCGAGGGCGAGTTCCTTGGGCGAGAGCACCGGCGGGCGGTCCGAGGGCAGGCGCTTGCCGTAGCCCGTGTACGAACCGCGGACCGGCCGCTTCTGCACCGTCGCGAAGAGCTCCAGGACCTCGGTCCTGCCCACGGTCTCCTTGTCCAGCAGGCGCAGCACCAGCGCGTCGAGCACGTCGCGGTACTCGACGAGAACCTCCCAGGCCTCGTCGTGCGCGGACTCGATCAGGCGGCGGATCTCCTCGTCGATCGAGGAGGCGATTTCCTCGGAGTAGTCCCGGTTGTGCGACATGTCCCGGCCCAGGAACGGCTCGCCGTCACCGTGGCCGAACTTGCGTGCGCCGAGGCGCTCGCTCATGCCGTATTCGGTGATCATGCCGCGGGCGATCTGGGTGGCCTTCTCGATGTCGTTGGCGGCGCCGGTCGTGGGCTCGTGGAAGATGAGCTCCTCGGCGGTGCGCCCGCCCAGGAGCATGGCGAGCTGGTCGAGCATCTCGGCGCGGGTGACCAGGAACTTGTCCTCGGTCGGCAGGGCGCTGGTGTAGCCGAGCGCACGGCCGCGCGGGATGATCGTCACCTTGTGCACCGGATCGGCGTGCGGCATCGCGTGGCCGACGAGCGCGTGGCCGCCCTCGTGGTAGGCGATGACCTTCCGCTCCTTCTCCGACAGCAGCACGCTCTTGCGCTCCGGACCCGCCATGACCCGGTCGATGGCCTCTTCGAGCGCCTCCATCGTGATCTGCTTGCCGTTGTGCCGCGCGGTCAGCAGCGCGCCCTCGTTGATCACGTTGGCCAGGTCGGCGCCGGTGAACCCGGGCGTGCGCCGGGCGATGATGTCAAGGTCGGCATCGGGCGCGATGGGCTTGCCCCGGGCGTGTACCCGCAGGATTCCCTTGCGGCCAGCCAGGTCCGGCTGGGCCACCACGATCTGCCGGTCGAAACGGCCGGGACGGAGCAGCGCCGGGTCGAGGATGTCGGGCCGGTTGGTGGCCGCGATCACGATGACGCCGCCCTTGGTGTCGAAGCCGTCCAGTTCGACCAGCATCTGGTTCAGCGTCTGCTCGCGCTCGTCGTGGCCGCCGCCCAGGCCGGCGCCGCGGTGCCGTCCCACGGCGTCGATCTCGTCGACGAACACGATCGCGGGGGCGTTCGCCTTGGCCTGCTCGAACAGGTCGCGGACCCGGGACGCGCCGACACCGACGAACATCTCGACGAAGTCCGAACCGGAGATCGAGTAGAACGGCACGCCTGCCTCGCCGGCGACGGCCCGGGCGAGCAGGGTCTTGCCGGTGCCCGGCGGGCCGTAGAGCAGCACGCCCTTGGGGATCTTGGCCCCGATGGCCTGGAACTTCGCCGGGCTCTGCAGGAACTCCTTAATCTCCTGCAGTTCCTCGATGGCCTCGTCCACGCCGGCCACGTCGGCGAACGTCGTCTTCGGCGTGTCCTTGGTGATCAGCTTGGCCCGCGACTTGCCGAAGTTCATCACCCGCGAGCCGCCGCCCTGCATCTGGGACAGCATGAAGAAGAACAGGAGGAAGATCACCAGGTAGATCAGCGCGGTCGGGATCAGGTCAAGCAGCGCGTTGCTCTTCGGGATGCTGACGGTGTACCCGTCCGGCAGGTTGCCCTTGTTGACCTGGTTCTGCAGCTCGTTCGCGAGCTGCAATCCCTGACCGGAGACCCACGACGCCTCGAACTCCGTACCGCTCTCGGTCCCAATCTGGACCGTCTTCTTGGTCGTGATCTGGATCGTCTGGTTCTTGTCGGTGATTACCGCGCTCTTGACCTGGCCCGCATTGATGAGCTTGACGATCGCGGAGGTGTCGACCTGCTGGTACGAACTTCCGGAATTCGCGTAGTCGAGCACGAACAGCAGCAACAGCACCGCGACGGCGATTAGCAGCAGCGGTGCCCGGAAAAAGCGCCTTAGCTCCATCGATGAGCGGTCCCGTCGGCCCGGGACCGTTCCCTCCTGACCAGCCTCACAGTCCCGTCGACCTCCGGCGGGATGGCCATCTTCCATCCTCGCGGCCTGTATTCCAACGGCGGCCGCGAGCCGTAAAACAACGACGGTACACCGCGTGGTGCAACGCCTGGAAAGTCAACGCTTCCCGTGGCAGATTGTGTTCCCCTGTCTGGCGGACCCTAACTGCCCCCGTACACCGCCGGGGCCAGCGTCCCGATGAATGGCAGGTTGCGGTAACGCTGAGCATAGTCAAGGCCGTACCCGACCACGAACTCATCGCCGATATCGAATCCTGTGTAGGCGACGTTGACCTGCATCTGGGCCGATCCCGGCTTGCGGAGCATGGCGCAGACCGCCAGCGAGGCGGGCGAGCGCGAGCGCAGGTTGCCCGCCAGCCAGGACAAGGTGAGCCCGGAGTCCACGATGTCCTCGACGATCAGCACGTGACGGTCGGTGATGTCGGTATCGAGGTCCTTGAGGATCCGGACCACGCCCGAGGACTTGGTGCCCGAGCCGTAGGACGAGATCGCCATCCAGTCCATCTGCACCGGCAGGTGCATGGCGCGGGCCAGGTCGGCCATCACCATGACGGCGCCCTTGAGCACGCCGATGAGCAGCAGGTCGCGGTCGGCGTAGTCGGCGTCGATCTGCGCCGCGAGCTCGCCGATGCGCGCCTGGAGCTGTTCGGCGGTGATCAGCACCTGCTTCAGGTCGGATCCCATGTCTTTTTCGTCCAACGGACTTCCCAACCCCTTACGGACCCTCTGCACTGCCGGTGAACCACACTTTGCCAGCCTGGCGGCGCGCTCGCACGCCGCCGGGCAGGTCAATCCATCGCTGCCCGCGCCAGCCGGTGACCAGAGCGTCGACCCGGTCCACGTGCCCGGCGGTGAGCGCGCCGGGCGGGCAGCCGGCCATGATCGCCGCGTCGCGCAGCACCCGCGTCCTGATCGCGGCGGGCAGCTCTCGCAGCCAGCCGGCGTCGAGCCCGGCCGGATCCGAGCAGCAGTCGCGAAGCTTTGCGCTTTCGGCGAACGCGAGGTCGTCGAGGCATTCGGCGTCGGCGCGCAGCTGGCTCGCGGTGCGGGCCAGGGCCTCGGCCACGCCCGGGCCGAGGGCCGCCTCGAGCGCGGGCAGCGCCTGGTGGCGGACCCGGGCCCGGGCGAAACGGGAGTCGCGGTTGTGCGGGTCCTGCCAGGGTGGCAGGCCTAGTTCGGCGCACGCGGCGCTGGTGGTCGCGCGGCGCACGGCAAGCAACGGCCGGCGGTAAGGGCCGCGCCGGGCGGCCATCCCGGCCAGCGATCTGCCGCCGGATCCCCGGGCGAGCCCGAGCAGGACCGTTTCGGCCTGGTCGTCGAGGGTGTGGCCGAGCAGGACCGCGGCGGCGCCGTACTCGGTGGCGGCCGCGTCGAGCGCGCCGTACCTGGCCGTCCGGGCCGCGGCCTCCGGGCCGGCCGCCGAGGGCGCCGGCGCCACCGTGACCGCGACGCTGCGGACCGGGTCGAGGCCGAGCTTGCCCAGCAGCGCCGCCACGTCAGCGGCGCGCTCGCCGGAACCCGGCTGCAGCCCGTGGTCGACGGTGACGCCGCCGGCCCGCAGGTCCAGCCGCGGGGCCACGAAAGCCGCCGCCGCGGCCAGCGCCAGCGAATCGGCGCCACCGGAACAGGCGACGAGCACCAGGTCACCCGCGGCCAGGTCGGACAGGCAGGTGCGCACCGCGGTGCGGACCTCGGCGACCGCGACGCCCGGACCCATGCTGGTTAGGAGCCGGACGCGACCCGCTCCACCCACTCGTGCGGGCGGGCGAATTCCTCCTTGGTCGGCAGGGTCTCCGGCGACGTCCAGACCTTGTTGAAGGCGGCCATGCCGACCTCATCCACGACCGTGCGGACGAACCTGGAGCCCTCCGCGTACTGCT
>Ga0208042_1000580_pt1 | contig 12385 bp, 7 predicted proteins | sample Sb_taG_10_FD_187708 | JGI IMG/M metagenome (GOLD analysis project Ga0208042, IMG submission 187708) | Peat soil microbial communities from Weissenstadt, Germany - Sb_50d_7_NC metaG (SPAdes) (version 2) | ecosystem: Environmental > Terrestrial > Soil > Wetlands > Peat | place: Germany... | reverse complement strand
GGCGGCCTCAACTTCTATCGGGGTAGTGGCCATGGTAAATGTCCCCCGTATAACGAACTGCGGATTGCAATACCCTCGCTGAACATGGTTGACGCATGCAGAAAGCGTCACCTGCGAGTTAACCCTAGGCTGAAGCCGCGGTCGCAGTCTCAAAATCGCGCCACTGGATTCCGCCCGGGTTCCGCACAAATCGTGCACGCCTTTGGGAACCGAGGTACAGCGCGGTTTGTTAAGAGGCCAAAACCGGCTCCCGCTTTGGTTCAACCGGCTTCGCCACGACGGCGGGTTGCAGGCGATCCCTCAGCAACTGGTCCCCGCGTGTGAACAGCTCCTCTTTGGAAATCTGGCCGGCATCGACATCGGCTAAGATCGATTTTTGGGCGGCGTAGTCTTTGTTTACGATGCCCGCTTTGCTTTGCAGCATCCGCCACGCTTTACGACGCTCGACGCAGAACAGTACGAGCTGCCGCGAGATCGCCCGGTATTCGACATCTCCTTTCGCGCCCGGGATCTTGATGTAGACACCGAAGTCGGGAACGTAGGAGCGGTGTTCGGGAACGAGGTAGCGGCGATACACCACATCCTGCTGCGTGATGCGGACGAGCATGTTTTCCAGCGAGATCAGTTTTTCCGCCTGGTCCTTCTTGATCTTCTTGAAGTGGTTGCGGAATCTGGCCTCGGTAAGGCACCAGTGGGCGACGGTATAGCGCGAAACTTCTTCCGCGCCCTTCGCTTTCGACTCGTACCAATCCTTGTCGGGCGAGGGATTGCCCTTGAGATCGAGCGTTTCCGCATAGGTTTCGCCGAGCCGCGGATTGAAGACGAACTCCGGCGCGCCGCGTGAGTCACGCACGCGCTGCGCCTGGGTGAGCGCCATGTCGTCGCCCACGCCGTGCTCCGGCTGGCAGGTCGAGAAGCACTGCAAGAATGCGGTTCCGCGATACTCGAGGCCATCGAGAATCGCCCGCAAAAACTTGGGCGGGTTCGCCAGCGAGACCTGCGCCACGAACGGAGATCCATGCCCCGCCAGGAAGGTCTCGGCGACGGTCTTCTTTTCGGTGGTCTTGCCCTCGGTCGCCGCTCCGAAAACATTCATGTCATTGCCGCCTGGCATGGGCGTGGAATCGGAGTTTTGTCCTCCGGTGTTGGAGTAAAGCTGGGTGTCGAGCATGACTACCTTCACGTTGGGGCGATTCTGGAGAATCACCTTCGACGTGTTTTGATAGCCGATGTCGCCCATGCCGCCATCGCCACCGACCGCCCATACCTTGGGCAGCTCAAGGACCTCGAGATCGGTCATGAGCGTGTCGCTAAAATGCGACAACTCGTAGTACTCGCGCGGCGTGATGACATCCTTTTCGCGACCGAGCAGCGCATCGGCAAGCCGCTCAGGGATGACGGAGCGACGGCCGTGATCGACGATGAAGCTCTCGCCCAGCAGCCAGCCAATGGTGACGCCATCCTGGAAGAGCGAGTTCATCCAGGGATAAGGATGTGGGTTGTTCGGTGGAGTCGAGCCGTAGACCGTGTTGCAGCCCGTATGCGCGGTCATTGCCATAACGCACATGCCGTTCGGAAGCCGGCCGTCAATCGCCTGGAGATCCTTGTGGTTGAAGGCCTCCTGCCGCATGACGCTGGTGAGGGCGTCCACGACTGCCTGGTCGGAGATGGGACCGTTCTGCGCAATTCGCGCCTTGGTGTCACGGTCGTCCTCGCCACCTAGTCCCATGATCAAATGAGCCACGGCCTGCCGCAGCAAGTCGTACTCTTCCGGGTTTCTCTCTTGGAGTGCAGCTAGCCTCCCAACTCCCGCCTTGTCGAGCTCGGCTGCTTTTGCTTGCAGCCGGTCGGCTTTCGCGTGGTAGAGCGGCCGCATGTAGGCTTCGGTGACGGCAGCGATCGCGCGCAGCACGCTCTTCTCGCCGCAACCGGCGCAGGCGCCATCGCCGCAGACCATGGCGTCGTAGTTGTGCCGGACCATCAGCATGTTGCGCAGCGTAGCGGTCTTGGAATCCTGGGGCCGCTCATCGTAGTAGAGGCCCAGGTATTTCTGCGGCGTATCCGGCAGAAGATTCACGAAGCCGGTGCCCGTCTCGTGGTCGGCGTTGACCTCCTCGGTTTCCTCGACCATCTTCAGGGCCTCGTGCTCGCCGCATGCGGTCACGCAGGCAGCGCAGCCTTTACATAAGTCGGAGACGAAGATCGAGAAGACCCCGCCGGCGCCGGGCTTCTTTCTCTCCGGCGTCGAGAAGATGGCATTCACCTTCTGGTAGGACATGGGCACTTTGTCGATGATGGCGAAGAACTGGCGCTTGGCCTCTTCCGAGAACCCATCTACCTCGGCCGTAATCTGGCGGAGGATGTGAGGCAGCGGTGTTCCTGAATTTTTGGCCACCGCATCGGACATCATCTGACGCGCGCGTTTCTCGATCTCGGGGAGGGATTGCAACATCTTCCTGCGCTCGCCCGGGTCGGTGACGTAGCGCGTGACCGCAGTGTGCAGAATCGTCTCTACGTCTTGCGCACAGTTGGGCAGGGCGGTATCGGGGCAGGCCACGATGCACTCCATGCACTGGGTGCAGTTTTCGGGAATGAAAAGCGGCGTGATGAGACGCGCGACATACTTCGACGCCGTATCGCCGCTGGCAGCGGCCATGACGCCTACCGAAGCCAGAGCCGACGACGGCTGGTTGTATCCGTAGCCAGAGCGGAACTCGGCATCGAAGGTCGCGATCTGAGTGAGCGGAGTGCGCTCTGCCTGGCCAGCGGGCACTGGGAAAGAACGGCATCCGAAATGGCAGCCGTCGCTGTCATCGTCAGTGACCGCTGGCTGAAGTGCCACACCGCGCAACGAGGAGCGATCTTCGGCTTCGAGCTTGCCCACGTGGATCTCATGGACACGTTCGAAGCCCTGCGTCATCACTTCCATGTTCGACTTGACGACGGATTCACCGAGCTGTCCAAACTTCTTCACGTATTGCTTGTGAACCACGTTGCGGAACTGCTCCTGGGCTATGCCGAATTCGCCCAGCAGCGGCGAGACCGCGAAGAATGCCCCCAGGAAAGCGTTCCCCTGCATGCGAAGTTGAAGGTCGGCGCGGTCAGTTGCAGCGCTCGCGATTTGGAAACCCGGCAAGGTGAACACACGGATGTTTTTTTCGATGACCTGCTTGCGGGCCCATAAAGGTAACCGCTCCCAAGCCGCTTCGCCGGTTTCGTCGGACTCCCACACCAGGCAGCCGCCGTCGGCCATGCCGGCCAGCGGATGGGTGTGAGTGAATGCCTTCGGATCGCAACAAAGTACGACGGTCACGTGACGAAGATCGCAATTGACGCGGATTCTTTCCGGGGCCGCGACCAGGAAGTACGCGGTGGGAGCGCCTTTCTTCTCGGATCCGTACTTGGGATTCGCGCTGACGTGAATGATCTCTTTGGGATTGCCCAGCGCGTCGACAACCTTATCGCGCTCGTAGAGCAGATCGTTCAAATCGCCCAGGATAGCGCCCAGGTTCTTACCCGTCGTGATTGCTCCCCAGCCGCCGATGGAGTGGAAGCGAACGGCGACCGCGCCTTCGGGCAGAAGCGACGGCGTTTCATCGGACTTCACCTCGTAGGGATGATCGACTCCGAGCACCATAAACGAAATTCCTTCGGAGGCACGCTTGCCATCCGTGCGAGCGCGAGCGCCAGTGGCAAACTCGTACGCGCCGAAGACCTGCTCGGGCCGGAAGTCCCGCGAGCCACAGCCATAGATGCCCGAGAAGAGGCGGGGCATCTGCTCGGCGGTGATCGCCGGCAGCCCGCTGGTCGCGGGACGATCACCGGTCTGCAATGCCTTGTTGAGCGCCGTGCGGATGTCGCGACCCATCGGGTTGTCGCCCGCCATCGCCTCGTCGGTGCGCTCCAGTACGATGACATTTTTCTTTCCCGCTAGCGCGTTGATGACCGCGGCTTCGGGGAAGGGGCGAATCACGTTGAGGTGGATGGAGCCAACCTTCGCACCTCTGCGTTGGCGAAGATAATCCACGGCGGCTTCGATATTTTCCGCCGCCGAGCCCAGCGACACGAACACGGTGTCCGCGTCGTCGGCCTTATAGGCGCTGAGCATGCCGTAATAGCGGCCGGTCAGCTTTCCGAAATCCGCGTAAGCCTCTTCGAGGAACTGCGCGATCGGTTCGGAGAAGTTGTTGCGGCGGGCGGCGATACCCTGCATGTAGTGCTCTTGATTCTGCACCGGCCCGAGCAGCACAGGGTTGGTGAGATCGATCATGCGCGGCACCCGACGGCGCTTGGGACCGAACAGGATGCGCTGCCCCTCGGTTGGACAGTCGATGAGGTCGTCCGGAGCGCCGAGGAACAGGCGGATCAGTTCCGACTCGTGCTTATAAAAAGTTCGCTCCAGATGGGAAGTAAGAAAGCCGTCCTGGCAATTCATGCCGGGGGTCAGGCTCAGTTCGGTCACGCGCCGCAGGATGAGCGCCTGGTCCGCGGTTTGCTGAGCGTCTTTGCCGAACAGAATGATCCATCCGGTGTCGAGCGCGCCGTAGACATCGTCGTGGCCGCAGTGCACGTTGAGCGCGTGCTTGGTCAGCGCCCGAGCGACGACCTCCAGCACCATCGTCGAGCACTTGCCGGGCGCGTGATAATACTGCTCGACGCCATAGAGGATTCCCTGTCCGGAGGTGAAATTCACTACCCGCTTGCCGCACACTGAGTGCGCGATAGCTCCGCCCTGCGCCGCGTGCTCGCCCTCGGCTTCCACAGCCAGGGCGCTGCCGCCGAAAACATTCAGGCGGCCTTCGGCGTAGGACTGTTGATAGAGTTCACCTAATTCGGTGGAAGGTGTGATGGGGTAGAAAACGCCGGCATCGGCAATGCGTGTTTCCGTATGGTAGGAGACGAGCTGATTACCGTTTGCGGTAACTCGTATGCCAGGGTAGCGAGGTGGGGTGGTCATAATTTCCTCCGCTAGCATTTACTTCTCGGTGAGCTGTCATTAGGAATATCTTCACGCCGACTTCCCGTCGTGAACGCCAGGCACAAACATTTTCACCCTTGCGGCGCACGTTTGTCAGTGATCTATGTCGCATCGGGAAGTGACGATTGCACTCGGGCGCGTTCGGGCAGATGATTAGCCGCGGGATCTGACCGAGTTTCCCGTCCGTTTCGCTGCCGAGCCTGCCTTGGGCACGTTCCCGGCGCTTACACTAGCCAGTGGGTTTTCAGCGTCCCCCTCCTGGGAAGAATAGAGAAATTCTTCGATTTCCTCGATTCGTTCGCTGGCGTCAAGGTAACCAATCTCAATGAGGTCTCGCGTGTAGTTGGGCGTGAATAGCAGGTAACTCATCAGATCGGCACAGGAAGCCGCGTCTCGTCCCAAACTGGATATAAAGTACTGGATCAGAGCGGGCAGCATGTCTCTCTGGTGCTGCTCCAGATCCGATAAATTGACCGAAGGCGTGATGACAAAGGTCCTCACTGACCGTATCTTTTCATGTCCTTCAATCCCAAGTTGATTGATGTGGCCATCGTTGAGCAACTGATTCAAATGTTCAAGGTGCTCGAGGTCAGTTGCGAGATGGTCCAGAAACATAACGTTCAAAAGAACTCCCATCACTTGCGCGATGGAAGGGTTTCTCTCATCCGTGGTTTCCTCTTGACTTTCTTTATTTCCGCAGCGCACACCGATCGCGAAAACCTTCTCCGCCCCCAGGCGGATCACCGGGCTGAGAGGCTGTTGCAGGCGCAAACAACCATCGCCGAAGAAGGCGGACCCACGCGGGGTTTTGAGCTTTACCGGCTGGAAAACCATAGGAATGGCCGAGGACGCGCAAACGTGATCGACCGTGATCTTCGTCGCCACCGTCACCAGCCGGATCCGCTTCCACATCGGATGGCCCTTTTTTCCCTGGATGAAGAGATAGCTTCTTCCCGAGTTATAGTTGGTCGCGGAAATCGCGAGAGCGTAGAGGTCCCCGCGCTTGATGTTTTCCTGGATCCGGTCGCAGTCCAGATGCTTATTGAGAAAATGGTGTAAGGGAGTGGCATCTAATAACGATCGGGCATTGCCTCCCCCCAGAATTGCGCCAAAGGAGAGATCGAATATCCAGGTTAGGGAATTTTGCACCTGGGACAAGAGACCGCAGTGAAAGATGTCGGAAGGCTGGAGAGTCGCCCAAGCTTCTGCAAGACGCTGGGTTGCCAAAGCAAAATCGCCGCAATCTGTGGCCAGAATGCCGCCATTAATCGCTCCCGCGGAAGCGCCTCCTATGATCGGAAAAGGATTACCCTGTGTGCGGGCGCGTTTCAGCTCGCCAATGCGCTTGAGAACACCGGCTTGATAAGCGCCGCGAGCGCCACCCCCCGTCATGACTAGACCGACCGCGTTTTCCATCGTCCTCCCTCGCTCGGCCCGCTTTGCCCCTATCGGCGATTCCATTGCCCGCCACCGCTATTCAACCTCACTGGGCTCACCCTTGGCTGTGACGAGACTCACAGCGCTGCGTGAAAAGAATTCGGGTTGTCGAGACAGTGTCGCCTTGCCCCGTGATCCTTGATCTATAGGAAAAACAAAAATCGATTTCAGAAACGAAATCCATAGACGGGCAATCTTGCGCTCGGGAGGAATGGTCTGGCTAAGATTGAGGGCCGTTGAAATGAAATTGAGGTCGGTGCGACTCCCAAGTAGGGGGATTGAGGTCAGGTGCGGAGGGCCTTTGTGGCCTGACGCATGTTGGGATCAGATCGGCGTGAAATAGGGCCAGTTCCTATTCGACCTTGCCGAAGCCCACGCGGTTGTTGGCGAAAAATCCCCATTACACTCATTGACCTCGGGACGGGGGTTTTGAGTTTGCCATGGGCCTGCGGCCCACCCATAGGGATGAAAGCGCATTGCTAAGGTACATTGATTCCAAACGGGTTACCCGCGACTTTCGACGGAGTGTAAACGCCTTGGAGATCATGCAGTGGTTGAAAGCGAGCAAGCGAATGGAGAACCTAGAGAACCCTACCGTGGACAAGATCCGCCGTGTGATGAACTTGGTTTTTAAGCACGGGCAGACCTATGGCCTGATTCCTCGCACCGGGGAAGCCAACCCCATGAAGTTTGTCCGGGTCAAAACTCAGTCGGAATACGAGGCGAAGATCATCACACCGGCACAATGCTTCAAGATTCTCATGGTGATGCCTCAACCGGAGCGGACTCTCACACTCCTCATCGCGGCTACGGGGCTTCGCATTTCCGAGTGCCTTGGTTTGCAATGGGCAGATGTGGACTATGACAACCAGCAGGTTTTTGTCCGGCGCTCGTGGACGTGCGGGAAGGTGGGTAAGTCAAAGAGTGCGACAAGCAAAGCTCCAGTTCCATTGGTCCCGCTACTCGCAGGCTTCATTCGCCAGTGGCAGGAGCAGACTCCCTACGCTCAAGCGACGGACTGGGTTTTTGCAAGTACTCGGCTCAAGGGCAAGCGGCCCCGCGTCGCCAACATGCTGGTGGAAGATCACCTCCGTCCGGCTGCGGTGAAGGCGGGCGTGCTCAAGAAAGGTGAGAAGGTCCGCTTCGGGTTCCACAACCTGCGGCATAGCTTGGCGAGCTTCCTCGTGCGGAAGGGGACGGACGTGAAGACGGTGCAGAAGATGCTTCGCCACAGCGATGTTACGACCACGCTCGGAATTTACGCCCACAGCATGAGCGAGGATCGTCTGGCAGCGCAGGATGACATGCTGGCGGCGATGATGACGCCGTCCAACGCGGTGAACTGAGCGACCACAGGTGTGAAACACAGATGACCGACCGCCGCTAGATTGCTTCCGCATAGCCCGGCACCCCACTAAAAGGCCAAATCGGATGGGTTGAAGAATGCTCTGACGCGGCCTTAGGCGCTACGCCTGAGCCGTAGGCGTAGCCGGCGTGAGTCCGTGGCGGCGCATGATCTCCGCCATCTTTGCTCGGTCCGGGGTTCAGTTGTCAGGCCCTCACTTAGGCCGGCTTTGCCGCCGCGCCTCGTGGCGTCAGAAGCGCAAGGACGCCCGCTATACTCAATAGCGTTGGAACGTCACCTAGAAGGTGTCCGATGTGCTCGGGATTCGCCAGAGACTGTGCGGCCATGATGCCGGCGTGCACAACGCTGGACCACACAGTGAACCAGATGAGGCTCAAGTGTGCAAGCGGGTTGCGGCTGGCAACCAGCAGAAATACGCCCAGCGTCGCATAGACGCCCAGAATCATCTGCAGGTAGTGCGACGGCCCGCCCGTGTGCCAAGCCCAGCCCGACGGCCAAACGATCGTCAGCGTGTAGAGACCGACAATGAAAGCCAGGCCCACCAGCACCAACGCGATTCGTAAGTACTTAATGCGATCAGTCATATCCATGTTTTTCCTCCTTGAAGCTATGCAACAAGATTCTCCTGGGTCAAACGGCGACCGCTTGATCTAGATTCGGCACGTTCGTGCGAATTGTGTCGTCGAACACCCACGCCGGCGCTCGATCGGGTCCCAAGTGGGTGACCACGGCCAGGGCTCCGAGGTTCGGATCCTCCCGCACAAGGTCGCGGAAATGCGCACGCCGAGCCGCCACCTCAGGACCAAACTGCGCTGCCAGCGCGGCGCGGAATTCGGCCACGATGCGCATCCGGCGGAGACCCTCGCCGCGCCGCTGCCCATAGCGCTCAAGGCACGATGGTGCCCATTCGGACTGTTCGAGCAGGATTTCGGAGAGCAGCCGCACGTCGTGTAACGCCAGAGAGAGCCCCTGGCCGATGATGGGGCCGTTGTACCCACCAGCGTCGCCGATTAAGACGATGCCTTCTACAAACGGAACCTCCGTCCACGTGTCCTCGCCACCCATCGTGGCGCAGGGGCCAATGGGTGTCGCTCGTCCCAGTGCTTCGTGGCACGGGACACAAGACAGGCCGCCAAAGTCATCCAGAAACCGGAGGGGACCCGCCGGCCGCTGTACCGGCTGCGCTGGTCGAGAGCTGTACACGCGTAGAGACGGAGCTTCTGCCCACCCTGCGGGAAGATAAAGAAACACATATCGCCTTGCGTGCCCATGGCGATGCCTTCCTGACGCCACTCCGGCACGTGATCGACAAGCATCCCGGATATCAGGTGCGTCGGCTCATCGCGCAGCAGGCGAATCCCCGCCTGCGCACGCACAGTCGACGAACGGCCATCCGCACCGACAATGAGCCGGCATGAGAGCCGATGTTCAACGCCGTCCGCCTCGAAGGTCACCGTCGGCTCGGAACCCGGGGTTACGGTCAGGCGTCCGATCCCCCTGATGACTGTCGCCCCGGCGGTCTCCGCAGCCTGACTGAGGGCAAGGCAAGCCGCTGGATGAGAGACGCACAGGGCTCCCGGAACGCCAGGCACGATCTCCCCGAGCGCACGCGCCGACGCCTCTGCCGCATGCGGGGGGTTGATTTCGTCGTAGGGAATGATGCGGCGCGCGAAAAAGCCGCCAGCCTGGACGAGGATCTCGCTGATGCCGAGATGCTGCGCCTCAGCGACTCCCCACGGTTGTATATACTCGCCCCGAACACGGTCGCGGTACGACGGCTGCTGCTCCAGCACCGTGACAGCCAACCCTGCTCGGGCGAGCACCAGCGCGATAGCTGCCCCCGCAATTCCCCCTCCGACCACCACGATGTCCGAAAATCCAGAATCTAACGATGCAACACTCACGATTGAGAGCTCCTTACAGCCTCCGTCGTAGGAATCATGTCTTGGGCAGTGGTGCAGTTCAATGAAGAGGAAATACTGTTTACCTATCTTTTGTGTATCGTCGTAAATTACTGATTCTTAGTGGATAATGCGCTGCAGAGCCTCATGCGAAAAAGAAAACCGGCAACAGTCGAGATCGAGCTGGACCTAGGGCGGTATGAGCTTCGCCGACTGGGGCGACGAGTGAAGCTCGAGAAGAAGCCCATGGAGCTGCTGATTTTTCTGGTGGGGCGGCGAGAACAACTGGTATCGCGCAAGGAGATTGTTGCGAAATTGTGGCGTTCGGATCTCTTTATCGATACCGCGCCCAACATTAACAACATCGTGCGAAAAATCCGTACTGCGCTGGGTGACGACTCCGGTAAACCGCGCTTTCTAGAAACGGTGGTGGGCAAAGGGTACCGATTCATCGGACCGGTGCGTGTGATTGATGCGCGCTATCCGCAATCCGATTTTGGATCAGGCGCCACGCGGGAGGTCAGCCCGGAAAAAGCGGGTGGGTGGAGCGAGCGGTCTTCGTTGGCCGTAGTACCGCTGATGCTCCTCGGGAATACCACGGATGACCATGGCATATGCCTGGGTTTTGCCGACGCACTGGTCACGCGACTTGGAAATTTACCGGACGTGGACGTCCTGCCCATTTCAGCAGTGCTGAACGCGTCGCTTGAGGCGGGGGCTTTGGAGACCGCTTCCCGCCTTGGTGTGCGTTTTGTAGTCCGTGGCGCAATTCAAATGTCAAAAGGTCTATGGCGCCTCTCCATGGAAATGTTTGACGCCCACAAGCAGAGTGCTTGCTTCACAAGGAAATGCGATCTCGATGTAAACCGCTTTTCCGACGTTGAGGACGAGATTGTGAAGCAAATCGCCATGGCATTGAACAGGCCACTTGGTCCAGCGGTTGTCCAACGCCGCCCACGATACAGCAAGGACCCGATGGCGTATGCGGAATTCATTCGAGGCTACCGGCTCAGTTCGTCCGGTGACCCGGCGGCGCTCGACGAAGCCGCTCAGCACCTGAGCAATGCGGTCACTCGAGATCCCGCTTTTCCCCTAGCGCATGCCGCACTTTCCCTGGTGTGTGCGACTCGCCACTACGAACTTGATCCAACGAGCGCGTGGTTGGAGAAGGCCGAGTTTCATTGCCGGCGCGCGCTTGAACTGGATCCGGATTTGGCCGAGGGACACGTCGCCAACGCTTTCCTTCTCTGGGGGCCGTCGAAGAACTTCCAACACCTTGAAGCGATTGCCGAACTCAAGCGGGCCCTTGCCCTACAGAATAATCAGCCGCACGCTTACAACCGTCTCGGCACGATCCTGGCTCATATTGGGCTATTCGATCACGCTCGTGAAATGTATGAGAGAGGGCGGCCATTTCATCCGAAGAAAGCCGTTAGTCACAGCATCGCGCAAGTCTACGTCTGGAATGGAGAATACGACCTGGCGCGGGAGGAGATTCAGGCATGGCGCATCGAGAGTCCCGGCAACAAATATCCTGTCTACTTTGCTCCGCAGCCTGCCATCCTGACCGGGGATTTGAAAGAAGCAAGAATCCTGCTGGATGAGGCAGTGGAGCTCTTACCCGAAGATCCACTCATTGTCAGTTTACAAGGCGTCTTCCACGCGTTGACCGGGAATGATAGAAAAGCACTCGACTGCCTGACCAGGGCTTGTGCCAGTCCAAAGTCCTTTGGACATGCGCACCACACCTACTATCAAATCGCATGCATTCTTGCCTTGTTGGGCCGGCAAGATACTGCGTTCGAGTGGCTGGAGCGAAGCGTTAGCTCCGGATTCGCCTGCTGGCCTTTTTTTCTGAAGGACCCTTGCCTCAATAATCTACGCGAGCTTCTGGGGTTTGAGGTCCTGGTGAGCTCGTTGCAAGCCAAATATCCCGACCATCTCGGACTGCTCTAGCTTTGCACCTCCTTGGTATTTTCCTATGCAGAGAAAGAGGCGTAAGTCCCGAATCGTCAATGCGGAAGTTAACCACTCGCCAGTTCGAAAGCCGTTTGCTTAGGGATGTAAGCGACCACAGGTGTGAAATCACAGGTGTGAAATTTCAGGCTGGTCTGCTAAGTCACTGAAAGACATGGTGGCCAGGGACGGAGTTGAACCGCCGACGCCAGCCTTTTCAGGGCTGTATTCTCCCAAACTAAACTCATTAATTCTGCGGGTGTTAAGTTGCGATTTCATGCAAAATCACGCCACTTTTGTGGTGGCATAACGGTGGCAGCGGAAGCCAAGCGGTTCGCCTCAACCGACCTTGGCAGTGGTCTGAAGTCGGCAAGGCAACCCGAACCCCGTTGTGAGTGATTTGCCCAAGAATGAGCGTCGTGAAGGGCGTTTCTCCGTTACCTATGTAGTGAAACTTCCCACAAGCCGACTTCTGGCCAGCGTTGGACTGGACCCCTCGGCTGAGACAACCAGTTAAGCGACATTTCGCCGTTCGCTGCCGAGGCATTGTAGGGCGAGGTTGATAGTTGGCAGTATAGCTCCGGCTGGTAAAGCGGAAGCGGGCTCTGCTGGAGAGCACCCTGCCAGGAATAACCAGCTGGAGACTCATCCACGGCGATGAGCGGGGGCACGGTCGCGAGATCGTGCCCTCATCGCATGGATAGATTTCCCCATGCCTCAGAAAACTCATATGGCCTCCTGCGCCAG
>Ga0208042_1000566_pt1 | contig 12484 bp, 12 predicted proteins | sample Sb_taG_10_FD_187708 | JGI IMG/M metagenome (GOLD analysis project Ga0208042, IMG submission 187708) | Peat soil microbial communities from Weissenstadt, Germany - Sb_50d_7_NC metaG (SPAdes) (version 2) | ecosystem: Environmental > Terrestrial > Soil > Wetlands > Peat | place: Germany... | reverse complement strand
AAAACAGGGTTTCAGTTATTTCGCTGCATCGATTCGATGTGCTTATTCAAGTTGCTAATGCGCAACTGTACTTCGGAGGAGTGTCCCTGGCTCATACGCCAGAACAGTTCGCCCCAAACCGGCATGTCCTTCGAGCCGTGTGCCGGCAAGCGTGCGTCACCCACGATCGCGCTTCTAACGCGACCGTATGGATAACTGTTGTCGTTCTTTCTGGCAAGAATCGTGAGATCCGGTGGTGGGACTTTTAGCGCCTCAGCAGCCGGACCGTTTCCCTTGCCTTCCTTGCCGTGGCAGACAGCGCAATATGCGGTGTACATCTCTTGACCCGATGCAGGCGATGTCGCCTTCACCGACACATGCTTGATCTGCTTTTGCTCAGATTCACCAAATGCGGCAAGACTAAGGAAGAGAACAACGAGTGAAAAGACTCTGCGAATGGACATCACTCCCTCCTTTCCCCGCGCCTAAGGAGACACGGTACCTAAGGTTCAACTTCGGGAGTTCTGTGAAGGATCCCCATCCCTCTACATTCATTATCCGCCTTTTTGGGGCGTTTAGCGCAAATTGGTAACTGCGCATAACTTGTTGCTACAAAAAGGGTTGGCCGTTCAAAAAGTCGCCTTCATTCAGGGACAGCCGAAACCAGGGCATTCTGATGGTCCAGTCGCCTCTCGGGCAGATTAGGCTCCCAACTGTTGCCCACCTGTTGCAACATCGCCTTTACGCTCATTTACCCGGTCGTGAGCGCAGATGCCTGTTTTCGACCCTCATCGCGTAGTGCTGGAACTAATCTTCACGTCGGCCCCGCGAAAACCGTCCCGAGCTTCTTTACCAGCGCAGAAACTCCAAAGTCAACGCCCACGCCTGCCGCGCCGAGCGCGGCTCATACGATGCACGTTCGTCACAGAAGAATCCATGGTCGGCATGGGAGAACTCGACATTCACATAAATCTTCTGCTGCGCGCTCAAGGCCTCGGTCACCGCTTTCCGGTGCGCTGGCGTAATATGCTTGTCCAATCCACCCCAGATGAGCAATGACGGTGCCTGCACCTTCGACGCCCGGTCCAGCAATCCGGGAGCGATTCCGCCTCCGTAAAACGACACTGCGCCGCGCAGCGGAACTACACTGTTGGCAAGAAATGAAACGCGGCCACCCATGCAGAATCCCACACTCGAAATCTCGTTCGGTTTCACTTGAGCATTCGAACGCAGCCACTCATGGCCCGACCGTATGTCCATCTCCGCCGTCTCGGTTGTCACCGCCTGGTAGTGCGGCATCACGGCAGCAAAGTCGGTATAGCTGCCCTCAAAACCCGGCGGCGCCGTGCGATGAAACAGCTCCGGAGCAATTACAACGTATCCCTCCGCGGCCAACCGCTCGCTCACATTGCGGATGTGTCCGTTAACCCCAAATGCTTCCTGGAACAGGAGTATCCCTGGATGCGGCCCACCTTGCTCCGGACGAGCTACATAGGCTGCCATCCGGGTTCCATCCGCAACGGCCAGTTCCACCTTCTCTTTCACGGTTGCTGCTGGGCTCATACCGCCTCTATTTTGACCGAGATTTCCTTTTTGACCTCGAGAACGGGAAGGATTGTACACCCGCTTGGCCGCATGCAAGGTGTCGCTCCTGCATCGCTATGGATTCCGCCCGTGTGATAGTGCCGCGATCCAAGCTCCCTGTGGCATAATCGCCCTCGGTGTCCACCGCAAACAAATCCGCACTGTTTCAGAAACTGCCTTCGACGGACGAACTTCTCCGCCAGCCCAACATGCAGGCGCTGGTCGAACGTGAGGGTCATTCCGCCGTCGCCGAAAGTATCCGCGTCGTGCTCGCGCACCTTCGCCAGGAAATCGCCAGCAGTCGAATCGCTGACGGTCAAATCGCCGGCGCCCAGTTAAACGAGAAATCGCTGGATCTCGCGATCGGCGGCCTGTCCGCTGCAGTCGAACGCCAACTCTGCCAGTCGCTGAGTTACTCGCTGCGGCCGCTCGTCAACGCCACCGGCGTGATCCTGCATACCAATCTCGGACGCGCGCCGCTGGCTCCGAGTGCGCTCGATCACGTCCGAGCCACGGCGAGCGCCTATTCGAATCTCGAATTCGACCTCTCAACCGGCGAGCGCGGGAAGCGCGACGTCCATGTGGACCGCCTGTTCCGCAAGCTCCTCTGCGACGACCACGTAGGGACGGCCGCCCTCGGCCGTCCAGCCGAGCAAAGCTCGGCAAAGATCTCGACCGCCATCTCAACCATAGTGGTCAACAACAACGCCGCCGCCGTTCTGCTCGCGTTGAACTCGCTGGCCGAGGGCGGCGAAGTCCTTGTCTCGCGCGGAGAGCTGGTCGAAATCGGCGGCTCCTTCCGCATCCCCGACGTGATGTCGAAGTCGAATGCAACGCTGCGCGAAGTTGGCACCACCAACCGTACGCGCGCCGCCGATTACGAACTCGCAATCAACGACCGCACCCGCCTCTTGCTCCGCGTGCATCGTTCCAACTTCGAAATCACCGGCTTCACCGAGCAGCCTGGGCTCGACGAACTGGTCGCTCTCGCCCGCCGCCGCAATCTTCCGCTCATGCAAGATCTGGGCAGCGGCGCGCTCTTCGATCTGCGTTCGGTCGGAATCAACGGCGAGCCGAGCGTGCTCGACAGTTTGCGCGCCGGCATCGACATCGTCACCTACAGCGGCGATAAACTTCTCGGCGGTCCGCAAGCGGGATTGATCAGCGGCCGCGCCGATCTGGTCGCGCGCATGCGTTCGAACTCGCTGTTCCGCGCCCTGCGCGTGGACAAACTCACCTACGCTGCGCTCGAAGCCACGCTGCTCGCTTACCTCAAGCGCGATCACGACGCCGTGCCGGTGCTGCGCATGATGCGCCTGTCGAAAGACGAGATCGCCCGCCGCGCGGAAAAAATCGTTTCCCAGGTTGAATCTGCTCCGGTAAAATCCGCGCCCCTCAAGCTGGAACTCCGGGATGGTGAATCGGTCATAGGCGGCGGCGCCGCCCCATCGGCGGTCTTGCCCACGCGCCTGATCGCGCTGACCCACATCGATCTCAGCGCCGACGAACTAAGCGCCCGTCTCCGCGCCAACACTCCGTCCATAATCGCCCGCGTAGAAGAAGGCCGCGTCCTAATCGACCTGCGCACCGTGTTTCCCGATGAGGACACCGCTCTTGTAGGGGCGCTGAATTCCCTGGCGTGAGCAGTGTCCTAAGCTGATTTAATATACGTGGGGGACCAACATGAGAAGACTGTTGTCATCTCCGTTGTTTTGGGGCGCTGCCGGTGTTGTTTCCTTCGTGCTTCATTCTTGGTGGGCGTGGAGCACTCATTGTAGTGCCCCAGTTGCACGCTGTGGTGCCACATGCGTGTTCTTTGCGGGCGCAATCATTGCCCGACCAATCATCCGCAAGGGGTATCCGAAATGGTGGAAGGACGCGAAGACGATAGACAGTGGTGAATTCACAACGACGCCTGAGCAGAAGGAGGAGAATAAGCAAAACGATATTGATGCGAGATGCGTCCAAAAGTATGGGCCGGGGCTCGCCGCGTTCGGGACACTCTTGTGGGCCTACGGAGATTTGATTCCGCGTATGATCTTGCGCCTCTTCGCCTAACTGTCAAATGGGACACCGCGCTCGCTTGAGCAAAAGCCAAATTGCCAATTACAAATTAACAATTAACAATGCTTCTATGATTCTCGGCACCGGGGTTGACATCGCCGAAGTTCCTCGCATCCGCCAAAGCATCGAACGGTTCGGCGACCGCTTTCTTCGTCGTATCTTCACCGAAGGCGAAATCCGTTATTGCGAACGAAGAGCCCGCCGCATTGAAAGCTATGCCGCGCGCTTCGCCGCCAAGGAAGCCGGGATGAAGGCGCTGGGTACGGGATGGAGTCGTGGCGTCCGCTGGCGCGATATCGAAGTGGTGCGACCGAAAGGGCAGCGTCCGACTATTCAATTTCACGGTGAGGCGGCGGCCATCGCCGCCAAGCTCGGCACGAAAAACATCGCTCTCTCGCTCACCCACACTTCCGAAGAAGCCCTGGCCCACGTCATTCTCGAAAGTTGATTTCAGCTCTCAGCTCTCCGCCATCACCACAAATCCCGTAGGGACGGCCGCCCTCGCCGGGGTCCCCAGACCGCGCGCTTTTCGCGGGCTGGGGTGGTCAGCCGTCCAGCCGAGCAAAGCTCGGCAGATCCGGCCGCTGCCAGACACCAACCTGCTGATTCAAAATAACTTTCTGCGCCCTCGCAACATGCGTAAAGGTTCAGGGTTTATATGGCCGAAACGTAATCAGGCCGGGTTGCCGGTTACCGGCCAAAATGGCGAGGTTAAAGGAAAGGCAATGAAAATGAAACGCTCTGTTCGTCAGCGAGTATTCGGGTTGGTATTCGGAATTTTGATGTTGTCGGTTTCGGTGCTGTCGCTCTCGACGGCATCGTCTGCAGAGATCGGAATCGGGATTGGGATCTCGGTGCGGATCGGTCCGCCGGCGCTGCCGGTGTACGCGCAGCCCATCTGTCCCGGTCCGGGTTATCTCTGGACCCCGGGTTATTGAGCGTGGAGTGACGTCGACGGCTACTACTGGGTCCCCGGCACATGGGTGGTTGCGCCGGTGGGCATGCTCTGGACCCCGGGCTACTGGGGCTTCGCAGTTGGCTTCTATGGCTGGCACCCTGGTTATTGGGGACCGCATGTCGGCTTCTACGGCGGGATCAACTACGGCTTCGGATACGGCGGAGTAGGTTTCGCTGGCGGCGAATGGAGAGGCGGAGCCTTCTTCTACAACCGCGCCGTGATGAACGTGAACGTGGTCAATGTGCGGAACGTCTACAGCCGGACCGTAGTTGTGAATAACACGCATGTGGCCTTCAACGGCCCCGGAGGTATCGAAGCGCGGCCGACTCCGCAAGAGCACGAGTATGCGCGCGAGCAGCATACCGCGGCGCTGGCAGCGCAAACCGAACACGAACATGCCGCCAGCCAGAACCGGCAGTTGTTCGCATCCGAGAATCACGGGCGTCCAGCCATTGCGGCGACAGCCAGGCCGGGTGAGTTCTCGGGACGCAACGTGGCGAGAGCCAGCGCGGCTGGAGAGCCGTATCGCGATCCGAAGATGTCGCCGCAGGAAGCGCGCGGGCCGTCTGCGGACAATCGCGGGTTCAATGAGCCCGCCAGAAATGGCGGCAACTCCAACGATCGTTCGATGACACGGCCGGAGAATAATGGAGCGGGAAGCCGGGAACAGATGTCATCCCGGGACAACCCGAAGCCGAACCCCAAGCCAAGCAAGCAGGAGAAGCAGGCTCAGAAGAAAGCGCAGAAACAGGCGAAGGCCGAACAGAAACGCAACGCCCGTGAGGAGCGTTAACCGGCGATGTAACCCGGCAATGTTCACATAAAAAAGTTCCCACTCTTCGCGCCAGACGCGAAGGGTGGGAACCTTCGTTTTGACGCAAGCTCCGCCCTTTTCCACCCCCAAGAAACTCTCGAATGCTGAAATTCCGCGGCGTTTGTTATGATGCTTCTGTCGTTTACAGACCACCTTGCCTAGCCAGAAGCAGCTCAAATGGTCGCAGCTACGCGTGGGACTCACCCTCCTTTTCGCGAGCGTCACGCTCGCCGTCCTGATTTTCGTAATGAGCGGTACCGGAGGATGGTTCACCCGCAAGATCACGCTGCGATCATACCTCGATAACGCAAGCGGCCTGCGCGAGGGCGCGCCGGTGCGTTTAGCGGGCGTGGACATCGGTAACGTGACCCACATCCGGATCGTGGGCGGCAAGCCGACGACGCCGGTCGAAGTCACGATGAAGGTCAACACCAAGTACCGTTTCAATCTGCGCAAAGACTCCGTAACTTTATTGACCACTGCCGGGGTGCTGGGGGAAACCTTCGTGGACGTTGACAGTTCGACGGCGAAAGGTCCGGAGGCAAGCGACGGAGACACGCTGGAGGGCCGCAGCCAGCCGCAGATCGAGGACGTGGTGCGCGCCAGCCAGGGCACGCTGCAGAACATGGACGCGCTGCTCAAGCGGGTGGATCGCATCGTGGCCTTTATCGAAAGTGGCCAGGGCTCGATCGGCAAGGTCATTTACAGTCCCGCCTTGTACGACCAGCTCAACGCGACAGTGGTTGAATTCAAGGGATTGATGGATGACATCCAGAAAGGAAAGGGTTCGCTCGGTCCGCTGCTCACCAGCGACGAGGCCTACAAGAAAGCGATTGCCGCCCTCGACAAGCTGAACGCGATAGTGGACGAGTTACAGCAGGGCAAAGGCACGGCCGGCAAACTGCTCAAAGATCCCGAGCTGTACAACAACGCGAACAAGACGGTCGCCAACGTTCGCCAATTGACCGACGACATCAATGCGGGCAAGGGTGCGATCGGCAAGATGGCGCACGATCAGGAATTCGCCGCCAAGCTGCAGACGACGATAAATAATCTGGCGGAACTCTCCGAGCGCCTGCAAAAGGGCGAGGGCACGGCGGGAATGCTGTTCAAAGATCCTGCGCTTTACAACAACAGCAACCAGATGCTGGTGGAGACGCGGGAACTGGTGAAATCGATCCGGGAAAACCCCAAGAAATATCTGACGTTCCGCGTGAAAGTTTTCTGATTGCGTAGGTCAGAAGGCAGTCGTTGGTCGTCAGTCGTTCGGAACTCCTTCTAGCAGGCTGCGGAAAAACTCTGGTTCGAGCGGGTTTTGGGAAGGGCACTACTTCAGTCGTGCCGATAAGTCCTCTAAATTGGTTTGCGCTTTAGCGCCCGAGGTGTGCCCTTTGCGCCCGCTAGGAGTTTTTCCGCAGCCTTCTAGGGATTGTCATCCCGAGCGAAGCGAGGGATCTGCATTTGCCAACGACCAACGACCAACGACCAACGACCAACGACTAACGACTGCCTATCCCGCCGCGACCGCCGCCTGCTCATGCGCGTGATAACTCGACCGCACCAGCGGCCCCGACTCAACGTGCTTGAATCCAAACTTCAGCGCTTCTTCTTTCAGCGAGACGAACTCGGCAGGCGTGTAGTAGCGCGTCATCGGCAGATGATCTTTCGAAGGACGCAGGTACTGCCCAATCGTCAGAATATCCACGCCGCGCTCGCCCAGGTCGCGGAAGACTTCGATCAGTTCATCGGTCTCCTCGCCGATGCCAACCATTACGCCGCTCTTGGTAACCATTGCCGGATCCCAAGTTTTGGCATGCGCCAGCAGATCGAGCGTCCGCTTATAGCGCGCTCCCGAGCGCACCGCGCGGTAGAGCCGCGGGACGGTTTCGGTATTGTGGTTGAGCACGTTGGGCTTCGCTTCGAGCACGATGCGCAGCGCTTCTTCCAGCCCCTGGAAGTCGGGAATTAGCACCTCGACCCGGCACTCCGGCACCAACTCACGAATCTGCCGGATGGTTTCCGCAAAAATCTTCGCGCCGCCTACGTTATCGTCGTCGCGGTTCACGCTGGTCACGACCGCATGACGCAACCCAAGCGTGGCCACGGCTTCGGCCACGCGCCGCGGCTCGTCCCAGTCAATCGCTGCCGGACGCCCCTTGGGCACCGCGCAAAAACCGCAACGCCGCGTGCAAATATCGCCCAGCAGCATAAAAGTCGCGGTGTGATGGTGCCAGCATTCTCCAATATTTGGGCACTGCGCCGACTCGCAAACCGTATGCAGCCCAAGCCCGCGCGCCAGCTTCTTCAGGTTATGAAAGTTGTCGCCCACCGGAGCCTTAGCCTTAAGCCACGAGGGCTTGGGGCTGGGAACCCGCGGGCCAAGGTCAATCTGGATGAGCTGGGAAGATGCGGACATGTCGATAGTTGATTTTATCAGGTCGCCAGCCGCGAAACGTAGTTCACGCCTGATCCAGCATCTGACCCAGCCGTCGCTTCACATCCGGCCACTCCGCCGCCACGATCGAAAAGCGCGCCGAGTCGCGAGCGATGAAGTCGGCGGCCATCCGATGGGCCCGCAGAATCCCTTCGAACTTTCCGCCAATGCGTTCGATGGCCGCGCGTGAACGCTGGTTACGCACGTCCGTGTGAAAGCACACCCGGAGCACCTGCCACGTTTCGAAAGCGTACGTCAGCATAAGCAGCTTGGCTTCGGTGTTGGCCGCAGTCCGGATTGCCGAGCGGGTCAGCCACGTATAACCGATCTCACAGGCGTCGGGGACATGGTGGCCATGCCGTGCGTGGCCTTCCGGCCACGCCCATCGCTCTAGGTTGAAAAACCGTGTAGACCCGATGACGACATCGTCATCTGCGCGGACGGTAGCGAACGGCACCGCGCTGCCGGCATCCCGCCAGGCCAGCGCGGTGTTGACGTAGTTAGTGGCTTCGCCCTTGCCTTGCGGGATGGGACTCCACTGGTAGAGCGAGCGATCAACTGCCGAAGCGGCGACCAGGCCGTCAACGTAGCGGTGGTCAAGCGGTTCGAGACGAATGTGCCTGCCGGATAGCACAACACTTTCCGCTTCCATGGTACCCAGTATGCAGTGAGTCGCTACGCGGCTGCAAGGGAACTTACGACCTCACGACTGGAAGAGCGCTCACGGCTTGGTCACTTCAGATGCACCGCCGCCTCCGAGCGCTTCGGGCCCGAGGACCTTCGGCCGCGCTCTCCAATCGTCCGCGACCCAGGCATCGCGTACTTGGGCTTGATCTCGTGGCATCCAGCTTCGCAATACACGCCGCCAGCGGCCGATTCCGGCGACGGCATGGGAGAATTCACCGCGAGCTCCCGGTCGGCTTCGAGCTGCAGCTCTACGCCGGCAATCAGTTTTTCGTTTTCCGCGGGAGTAAGCCACTTCTTCTTGATCACCAGATAATCTTCAAGCCGCGCAATCGGATCGCGCTTCTTCCAATACTCGAGCAACGGCTTCGGGACATACTCGGCCGCATCATGAATGGCGTGGCCTTTCATGCGCATCATTTTCGCTTCGATCAGCGTGGGCCCTTCGCCGCGGCGCGCCCGCTCGCACGCTTCATGGCAGGCGTCGTACACCTGGCAGGCGTCGGTACCATCGACGATGACGCCCGGAATTCCGTAGGCGATGGCGCGCTCGGCCAGATCTTTGACGCGGAACTGCATGTCGGCGGGCGTGGAGTATCCCCAAAGATTATTCTCGACAATCAGCACCAGCCCAAGATTCTGCACCGCGGCGAAATTCAGCCCTTCATAAGTCACGCCCGTGGACTGCCCCCCATCGCCGATGTAAGTCATGACCGCGATGTGTTTGCCTTGCAGTCGCGCCCCCAGCGCCACGCCGGCAAGCACCGGAATCAAATCGCCCAAAGTAGAAATCGGCGAGACCACGTTGCGCTTTTCGATATCGCCAAAGTGCGAGGAAGCATCGCGTCCCTTAGTCGGCGATCCAGACTTCGCCATATACTGCATCATGATGTCGGCCGGCGAGAAGCCACGCACCAGCAGTGCCCCCTGGTTGCGAATCATCGGCCCCAGCCACTCATCTTTATGCAGAGCGTAAGCCGAGGCGCACGAGCAAGCTTCCTGCCCCAGCCCAAAGTAAACGCCCCCAACCACCTGCCCCTGCTTGTAGAGATTTTCCAGCGCCGTTTCCATGCGCCGGTTAAGCAGCATCCAGCGGTAGATTTCGATGCACTGCTCGCGGCTCAGATATTTCGACTCGCGGACCGGCGGTGCGGGCGCGGTGTGCAGGGAAAGATCGCCGCTTTCCACCTCATACCGAACTTCGTCCCCAGTGCGCACCTGACGAAGTGTGAAGCTCGGCTTCTCCAGGCGGTAATCGCGGATAGTGTAGGTACGGAGATCGCCGCCCGGCTCCGCGCTTTTAGCACTTGGCTTTTGGCTCCTAGCTTTGAAACGTGAGCTGGTTTGTGTCCGACCCGACTTCGCGGTGGGAACGCTTTTCTTCTTTGCTTTCTTCTCAGACATGATCACTCCGCGAACATGCTAGCGCACAGATAGCGTCGGCGTCTCGCAAGGTCCTACGGGAAATCAAATGCCCCTTCAGGGCTGGGCATCGGCCTGCAACTTTTCCCGCAGCCGGTTCAGGCAAGAAACAAATCATCTTCGCCTCTAAGTGCGCCGTGCAATCGGCGCAACTCGTCCGGCGCTTTCATCGGCACTCCCACGCTGTTACCGAGCAAAGCGTCGACCGTCTCGAGCCACAGCATCTCGCTCCCGAAGACGCTGCCGAAGTTTCGCGACACCGCCTGCGTCACCTCGTTCAAGTCGAGCTCCCGCCCCAGCTCTTTCTCCATGGAGGTCACCGCCTTCGCCGTGATGCCACAGGGCACGATCAGGTTGAAGTAGCTGAGATCCGTATTCACGTTCAACGCGAATCCGTGCGAGGTAACCGAGCGCGAAATGTGCACGCCAATCGCAGCGATCTTTGCTGCTGGCTCCGCCTCTGTCCAAGCCCCCGTCAGATCCGGCGCGCGCCTGGACGGAATCCCAAAGTCCGCGCAACTCCGGATCAGCACCTCTTCCAGTCGCCGAACGTAGTCGACCACACCGAGCGTCTTGCGCCGTAGCGGCGAAGGCTGCGCTACGCCGGTCGAGGGTTCTGACTGAGAGCTGATAGCTGACAGCTGAGAGCTGTCCCACCCGCGCAAATCAAGTATCGGATACCCCACCAGTTGCCCCGGCCCGTGAAACGTAACGTCCCCGCCGCGATCGCACTCGAACACCTCGACCCCGCGAGCGGCCAGCACCTCGGTCGAAGCGAGCACGTTGGCAGCCTTGGCGTTGCGTCCAAGGGTGATGACAGGCGAGTGTTCAAGCAGTAGCAGCACATCGCCAATCTGTCCCAACTTCCGCAGTTCGACCAGCGTCCGCTGCAAACGCAGACCTTCGCCGTAGTCAAGCGCACCGAGTTGGACAACGGAAATCACCGCTAGCGAGCATTATAATGAGGTTGGCTCGTGTGGCGCGGACACTCCTGCCCGCGAAAACGTTTCCGATCACAGTCCGCCCGCGCCCAAACCCATCCTGCGCCCCAAAAGGCCGCAGCCCCCAAATCCCTGTGGTCCACTTCAAATAACTTTTTTGATTCCCCCCTTGCGTAAAGCCGGGCGGTTTGGTATAAAAGATCGAGCCGAGGACAAGTGAAGGAGTGTCTGAGCTGCCCGCTGAATCCTCGCGGTTGCTTTTGGCATCCAATTCAGTAAGCCTCCAACTGACCCCTTTCCGGGGTTCGCATTCGGGGACAAAGTTCCCTGAAGGGTTTCCGCGCATAGCAGAGCCTCCAAGCGATCTTTAATTTTTGAATCGTCTTCCGCTTCGGCCTGCGCCGGATTTCGTGGCGAGCCAGAGTGGAAGCGCGTTTTCGGGCGCGCTGTAAAAAGAGCTCTCCGGGTGGCTTCCAAACAGCTCTGGATGGAGACTCCCCTCACTGTTGAAAACAGGTGGAAATCCTGTGATTTCAGAGGGTTGACAGCGGTCGCCGGAGCGCGATAGCTTTGAAAGGTTTCGAGGACGCACAGATTCCCGCAAGGGGTTTGGGCGGACTGAAGGCGCACCGCTCAGGCGGAATGCGGATCGGTCTTTGACAAAAGGTTGAACGTGCCAGTCGTGAGATGGAAATGTTCGGGCTCAAGTCTGAACGTACTCACAAGATGGACCTCCGCCTCAGCAGGTGGAGGTTGCCTGTCTACCCAGACAGGCTCAGGTTTCAAATGAGAGTTTGATCCTGGCTCAGAATCAACGCTGGCGGCGTGCCTAACACATGCAAGTCGAACGGGAAAGGGGAGCAATCCCTGAGTATAGTGGCGACCGGGTGAGTAACACGTGACTACCTGCCCTTGAGTGGGGGATAACCTCGGGAAACCGAGGCTAATACCGCATAATATCGCAAGATCAAAGGAGCAATCCGCTTTTGGAGGGGGTCGCGGCTGATTAGCTAGTTGGTAAGGTAATGGCTTACCAAGGCGAAGATCGGTATCCGGCCTGAGAGGGCGCACGGACACACTGGAACTGAAACACGGTCCAGACTCCTACGGGAGGCAGCAGTGGGGAATTTTGCGCAATGGGGGAAACCCTGACGCAGCAACGCCGCGTGGAGGATGAAGCCCCTTGGGGCGTAAACTCCTTTCGACCAAGACGATAATGACGGTACTGGTGGAAGAAGCACCGGCTAACTCTGTGCCAGCAGCCGCGGTAATACAGAGGGTGCAAGCGTTGTTCGGAATTATTGGGCGTAAAGGGCGCGTAGGCGGCGCGGTAAGTCACCTGTGAAATCTCCGGGCTTAACTCGGAGCCTGCAGGCGAAACTACCGTGCTGGAGTATGGGAGAGGTGCGTGGAATTCCCGGTGTAGCGGTGAAATGCGTAGATATCGGGAGGAACACCTGTGGCGAAAGCGGCGCACTGGACCACTACTGACGCTGAGGCGCGAAAGCTAGGGGAGCAAACAGGATTAGATACCCTGGTAGTCCTAGCCCTAAACGATGATTGCTTGGTGTGATCGGTACCCAATCCGATCGTGCCGCAGCTAA
>Ga0208042_1000561_pt1 | contig 12507 bp, 11 predicted proteins | sample Sb_taG_10_FD_187708 | JGI IMG/M metagenome (GOLD analysis project Ga0208042, IMG submission 187708) | Peat soil microbial communities from Weissenstadt, Germany - Sb_50d_7_NC metaG (SPAdes) (version 2) | ecosystem: Environmental > Terrestrial > Soil > Wetlands > Peat | place: Germany... | reverse complement strand
CGGCGGCAAGCGGCTCGGCTCGCTCGAGACCTCGCGCGACGACTGGCACCACATTTTCCAGGTGAATTTTTTCGCCCCGATCATGCTGGCGCGCGGCCTGCTCGACGAACTCGGGGCGGCGAAAGGTTCCGTCGTCAATGTCACGTCCATTGCCGGCTCGCGCGTGCATCCTTTTGCCGGCACGGCGTACTCGACGTCGAAGGCCGCGCTTGCCGCGCTGACGCGCGAGATGGCGGCCGATTTCGGCCCGCTCGGAATCCGCGTCAACGCCATCGCACCGGGCGAGATCGACACGGCGATGCTGTCGCCGGGCACCGAAAAGATCGTTGAGAACATCCCGATGCACCGCCTCGGCACGCCCGACGAAGTAGCGAAGATCATCTATGTGCTGTGCACGGAGACCGCGTCCTACGTCAACGGCGCCGAGATCCACATCAACGGCGGCCAGCACGTGTGAGGCGCTACGCGCCGATAATGATCAAATCACCGCGCTGTTGAGGATGCGATCGCTGGCGCCGATGCGCGTTGACGCGTTCATCGCCAGCTCCGTCCGCGCCGCGGCCAGATCGGCCGGCGTGCGGACCGATTGCTCGTCCAGCATCCATTGATATGAGAACGAATAGACGAAGGCGCTTCTGGCGTAGCGCGTTTGCGAATAGCGCATGAGCCGCGCTTCGATCGTGCCATCGCCGGAAATCATTTCGCGCGCCAGTACCCAGCCGTCCTCCGCCGCCATCGCCGCGCCCTGGGTCAGATGCGGCGGCGAGGTGTGCGCGGCATCGCCGCCGATGACGACCCTGCCGCGGAACCACGGCCACGGCACCAGGATCGGCTCGATCGGGCTGAAGACGATGTCGGAACTCGCATCGAGTGAAGCCGCGACATCGGCGACGTAGCTGCCGTATTGCGCGAGGCGCTGCCTGAACAAATCCGCAAAATCTTCGCGTTTGAAAACGGCATCGGGCATCTCGGGGCGGATGTGGAAGACGTACATGAGATTATCGCCAAGCGGCATGGCGCCGGTCTTGCTGCCAATGCCTTGCAAAAATTCCATGCCGCGTACGTATTGCGGCCGCGCCACCTGCACGCGCCAGGCGCCGTAACCCGATGGCCGCGGCACAAAGGCCGTACCGAACAAATATTGCCGCGTCGCCGAGCGTATGCCGTCGAAGCCGGCTAAAAGGTCGAAGGAGTCGCTGCGGCCATCCGAGAACGTTACCGTCACGCGGTCTTTTTCGTCGTGGGTTTCGCTGACCGCAATGCCGGTGCGCACCGCGACACCGGCACGCTCGGCGGCCGCCAGCAGGATTTCGTGCAAGCGCAAGCGCGACAACGCGCAGAAGGCCGGCACGCTCTCGTCGCCGAGCAGGAATTTGTGCTCGACGATCAGCTCCCGCCTCGGATCAAAAATGGACATCCGGTCGTAGGCAAAACCCGACGCCAGGATTTCGGGCAAAAGGCCGAGCGCATCATAGACACGCAATGCGTTTGCCGGCTGGCCGAGACCCACGCCCGGCACATCGAAGGCCGGGCGGCGCTCGATGAGCAAAACCTCGACGCCGCGCCGCGCAAAAGCCGTGGCCGCGGTCAAGCCGCCGACACCGCCTCCGACCACCAGCACTCGGCGAATGTCGCTCATAGCCGTTGTCGGACGTGCGCAGCTGTTTGACAGGTTGTCTGACAGTAGCGACTATTCATATTCTCCGCAAAGGATCTGCCGCCCGTGAAAGTTGCGATTTTCAATATCGCGAAAATTCTCTCCGGCGACATCGCCGCGCCCGTCGCGGCCGGCGACACCCTCGTCCTCGACGCCGGCGAGATCGTTTCGGTCGGAACCGGCGGCGACGCTGCCGATTGCGAGGTCGCCATCGATGCCGGCGGCATGATGGCCATGCCCGGCCTGATCGATTCCCACGTCCACATCACGTTCGGCGATTACACGCCGCGGCAGAAGACCGTCGGCTTTCTCGAAAGCTACATCCACGGCGGCGTCACCACATGCATCAGCGCGTCCGAGGTGCACGTGCCCGGCCGGCCGCGCGATCCGGCCGGCGTCAAAGCGCTGGCGATCGCGGCACGAAAATCGTTCGAGCATTACCGTCCGGGCGGCATGCGCGTTCATGCCGGCTCGGTCATCCTCGAGCCGGGCCTCGTCGACGCCGATTTTGCCGAGCTTGCCAGCAACGGCGTGTGGCTGGCGAAAGCCGGCTTCGGCGCTTTCGCCACGCCTTACGACTACGCGCTTTACGTGGCGATGGCGAAACGCCACGGCCTGGTGACCATGGTGCACACCGGCGGCTCGTCGATCCCGGGCTCGACGGGGATTTGGGCCGATCATGTGCTCAAGATGCAGCCCGACGTGTCGTATCACGTCAATGGCGGGCCGATCGCCATGCCCGACGCCGACTTCCCGCGCCTGGTCAAGGAGAGCGACATTGCGATGCAGGTCTGCACCGCGGGCAATCTGCGCACCACTCTGCTGGTCGCGAAGTTGCTGAGAGAAGCCGGCCAGGAACAGCGGCTGCTCATCGCCACCGACACGCCGACCGGCAGCGGCGTGATGCCGCTCGGCATGCTCTACACCATGAGCCATCTCGCCTCGCTGGCGAATGTCGCGCCGGAAATTGCGGTGGCGATGGCGACCGGCAACAACGCCAAGGTCTATAGGCTCAACAGCGGCGTCATCGCCGCCGGCCGCGACGCCGACGTGGTTTTGGTCGACGCCTGCCTCGGCGGCTCGCAGAACGACGCACTATCGGCCTTGACGAACGGCGACATCATGGGCGTCGGCGCGGTAATCACGGCCGGCGTGCCGCGCTTCGTCGGACGGAGCCGCAATACGCCGGAGACGATGCGGCGCGTCAAGGTGGCGCATTCGCGCGTGCTGCAAAATTTTTCGGGCGAAGCGCATTAGGCGCTCACGTTACCCGTACAAAAAATCCAGCACCGCGGTCTCGGCGAGCACCGCTTCGGGAATGCTGTGGCGCTCGGAGCGGGCGCGCTCTTCGGCGGTCTGCGTCGCCTGCAGATAGGCGCCGAGGTGGCGCGCGCGCTCGATGATCTTTCGTCCCTGCGGCAGGCGCTCGGCCTCGAAACGGCGCAGCGCGGCTTCGACGTCGTCGCCGTCCAGCGCCTGCGCCAGCGCCGCCGCATCGTCGGCGGCCTTCGACACGCCGGCGGCGACATGGGGCCGCGCCACGAAGGCTGCGTCGCCGAGAATGGCGACCCGGCCGAAGGCGAGCCGCGGGCTTTCCAGATCGTAGATCGGCTGCAAAATTGGCTCGTCGATCAGGCGGACGATGGCGCGGAATTGCGGCGCCAGCAAACGCTCGGCCGCCGCCCGCATCGCCGCGATCGGATCGCGGCGGATCAGCGGCGGCGGGATCGAGATCGAATGGGTAACGCCTTTGTCGTCGGTGAGCAGCCACGGCAGCTCGGTGGCCTCATCCGCCGGCCGGTACCACACCACATTGTAGCGGCGCTGGCCGAGGCGCAGCTCGTTGTCGGGTCCGGCGACCGGATAGCCGAGACATTGCTCGCCGGGCGGCAGGCAGAACGTCATCAGCTCGAACAGTTCGCGATGGATCGCCGGCGGAATGGCGCGCTCCGGCAGCAGCGAGCGCCACGCCACATAGCCGGCGTAGAGCGGGGCGACATCGGGCAGGCATTGCTGCCGCACTGTCGAACGCAAGCCATCGGCGCCGACCAGAACGTCCGCTTCCACCGTGCGGCCGTCGCTCAACCGCGCGTGCACGCTTTCCCCACTTTGCGCAAAGCCGGTCAGGCCGAGGCCGCGATGATAAAGCTGCGGCGGGAACGCATCGCGCAGCACGCGGTAGACGCGCTCCCAGGCGGTCAGCACCTGCGGGCATTCGATGGTGGCGGTGGTGCGGCCGTCGCGGTCGAGGATTTGGCGCGTGGTCATGGCGACGCCGAGATCGCTTGTATCGAGCCCGAGCGCGTCGAGCCGCGCGATCAATTCGGCCTGCGCCACGATGCCGGCGCCGCGGCCGGAGAGCTCGCTGCCGACGCGCTCGAAAATATCGACGTCCCAGCCGCGCCGGTTGAGCATGATGCCGGCCAAAAGCCCGCTCATCGAGCCGCCGATGACCAGCGCGCGGCGTTGCCTCGCCATTGCAAAATACCTGCTTTTCCTTGAGCCTATTTCCCAAACCGCAAAGGTTTTCTATATTGGCACAATATTCCCCGGAGGAACGCTATGGCCCTGACAATGCTGGATAAGAAGACGGACCGCGCCGACACCTCGGCTTGGCCGCCGGCGATTGCCGCCGAATTCGAGCGCGAGAGGGCGAACAATAACGGCTGCGTCGGCACAACGCTGCTTTCGGAGGACGACAAGGTGCGGGTCTGGATCATCCGGCTGGCGCCGGGCGAGCGGGTCGGCTTCCACCGCCATGTGCTCGACTATTTCTGGACCTCGGTGTCGGGCGGCCGCGGCCGCCAGCACATCCACGACGGCACCACCGTCGAATATACCTACCGGCCCGGCGAGACCCGCCACGAGACCTATGGGTCGGGCGAATTCAAGGTCCACGACCTGGAAAATCTCGGCGACAAGGAGATGGTCTTCATGACCATCGAATTCCTCAACAGCGCCAATAAGCCGCTATCCATACCCGATAAGGTCCGCGCCGCGGCTTAAAACACGCTTGCGCGAAATGCCCTCTCGCGGCAGGCGGGAGAGGTTGTTATAGCCAAGTGGGGGGACGTCCCGCATGCACATGCGGGGCCGTGTGGCTGAGTAATGATCTTTTCCTTCGATCTGCTCATCAATGCCGTCGTTTCCGGCATCCTGATCGGCGGCTTCTATGCCGCCGTCACGTCGGGCGTGTCGCTGTCGTTCGGCATTCTCGACATCGTCAACATCGCGCATCCCGCCTTCATCATTCTCGGTTCCTACGTCGCCTATATCGTCAACTCGACGCTGGGCATCGATCCGATTCTTACCGCGATCATCGCGACGCCGGCGTTCTACGTGCTCGGCGCCGGCATCTATCAGATCTATTACGTGTCGTTCGAGAAGCGCGGCCAGGAATCGCTGCGCGGGCTCGCCTTCTTCTTCGGTCTGCTTTTCATCACCGAAGTCTCTCTCGTGCTCTATTTCGGCGTCGACTACCGCTACGTCGAAGCGCGCTATATCGGGCCGACCTGGCATGTCGGCGCGCTCGACATGCCGCTACGCATGCTGGTGCCGTGCGTGGTGTCGCTGTTGCTGATCGCCGCGCTGCAGCTCGTCCTCACCCGCACGTTCATCGGCCGCGCCATCATGGCGGTGGCGCAGGATCAGCTGGCGTTGCGGCTGATGGCGATCGATCCGATCCGCATCAAGCGCATCGCCTTTGGCATTTCCGTCGCCACCGCGTCGCTCGCCGGCGCTTTTCTCATCATCATCCAGCCGGTCGAACCATCGGTCGGGCGCGACTATATCGGCCGCGTCTTCGCGATCTGCGTGCTCGGCGGCATGGGCAGCCTGCCCGGCGCCGTGATCGCGGCGATGCTGATCGGCATCGTCGAGAGCCTGACCTCGACCTTCTACGGCCCGTCCTGGGCGCCCGCCGTGTCGTTCGGCTTCCTGTTGCTGACGCTGGCGGTCCGGCCGGCCGGCCTGTTGGGACGGTGACCGTGCGCACCCCGCTGTTTCTCGTTATCTGCCTCGCCGCCGCTGCGCTGGTCTTCGCCGGCGCCGTCGCGGTCGGCAACGATTACGTGTTCTTCGCCGGCTACGTGATCCTGCAATATGTCGTGCTCTCGACCGCCTGGAACATCCTCGGCGGCTATTGCGGCTATGTGAATTTCGGCTCCGCCGCGTTCTTCGCGCTCGGCGCCTATTCGACGGTGGCGATCTACAAGCTGATCGGCGCCAACGACCTGCCGCATATCGTGCCGATGCCGGTGCTGATGCTGGTCGGCGGCGTGGTGTCGGGCGTCGTCGGCTTCGGCATGGGCTATCTGACGTTGCGGCTGCGCGGCGCGTTCTTCGCCATCGCCACGCTGGCGCTCGCCGTGGTGCTGCAGACGCTGATCGTCAACTGGGATTTCGTCGGCGGCTCGCGCGGCGCCTATATCCTGCGCCCCGAAGAAGTGCCGCTGATCGGCTCCTATATCAAATATCTGTTCCTGGTCATGCTGCTCTTGGCAGTGGCTTCGCTTGTCATTGCTCGACTGATCGAGCACTCGCGACTCGGCTATGGCTTTGCCACCATCCGCGACGACGAATTGGCGGCGGAGGCCTCCGGCGTGCCGACGCTGAAATTAAAGCTGATCGCGACCACCATTTCCGGCGCGCTGATGGGCATGGCGGGCGCGCCGTTCCCCTATTACATCGGCTATCTGCAACCGTCGTCGACGTTCGGCCTGGATTACGCCGTCAACTCGATCGCCATGCCGCTGATCGGCGGCACCACGAGCTGGGTCGGTCCGCTGATCGGCACGATTTTGCTCGGCTCGCTGCAGCAGATCGCGACGGTGACGATTTCGTCCGCGGTCAATCTGCTGCTGGTCGGCGTCATCCTCGTCGTCTTCGTCATCGTCGCGCCCAATGGCGTCATCGGCATCGTTCACACCTATTGGCAGCGCAAGCCGGACGATTTCGTCGGCCGCCGCCGCGTCGAGACCGACGCGCCAGGATCGGTGCCATGACTGACAGCAGCATGACCGGCAGCAGCATGACGAACCTGCTTGAAGTCAACGACCTCGGCAAACGCTTCGGCGGCTTCGTCGCGCTGGAGAACATCTCGCTCGGCGTGCCCGCCGGCGAGCGCCTCGGCCTCATCGGCCCGAACGGCTCGGGCAAGAGCACGCTGGTCAATTGCATCTGCGGCACGCTGCAGAACGAGCAAGGCTCGGTGCGTTTCGACGGCCGCGCCGTCGACGGCCTCGCCGCGCATCAGCGCACGCGCATGGGGCTTTCCCGCAGCTTTCAGCTGCCGCGGCCGTTCGTCAGTCTGAGCCTGCTCGACAATATCCGCATTCCGCTGCTCTATGCGGTGGCGTCGCGCGGCGCCGGCAGGTCCACAAGCGACGTCGAAGCGCGCTGCATCGACCTGCTGCGCGAGGTCGGGTTGGACAATAAAGCACGGCATTTGCCGCGCGACCTGACCCAGGTCGAGATGCGCAAGCTCGAACTGGCGCGCGCCATGGCGGCAGAGCCGAAACTTTTGATCGCCGACGAGTCGATGGCGGGCCTGACCCATTCCGAGGTCGAGGAAATCTTGGTGCTGCTGGTGCGCCTGAACGAAAAGGGCGTCACCATCATCCTCATCGAGCACATTATGCGCGCGGTGATGAGCTTTTCGCGGCGCCTCGTGGTGCTGGTCTCCGGACGCAAGATCGCCGACGGGCCCCCCGACGAGGTGATGCGCAACCCGGAAGTGGAGAAGGCCTACCTTGGCTAGCAGCCTCACCATCTCCGGCATTCACGCCGCCTACGGCGCGGTGCGCGTCATCGATGACGTCACCTTCAAGGTCGGCGGCGGCGAGACCGTGGTGCTGCTCGGCACCAACGGCAACGGCAAGTCGACGCTGATGAAATGCATCATGGGCATGGTCCGCCCCAGCGCCGGCAGCATCGTCGCCGAGATCGACGGCATCCACCACGATCTGGTCGGCCGCACCACGGAAGAGATCGTCGATCTCGGCATTGCGCTAGTGCCCGAGGGACGGCGGCTGTTTCCGAAATTGACGGTCGAGGAGAACCTGCTGCTCGGCGCGTTCCGCAGAGCCGCGCGCCGCGAGCTTACGCGCAACATGGCGGTCTGCTACGAGACCTTTCCCCGCCTCGCCGAGCGCCGCGACCAGCTTGCCGGCAGCCTTTCGGGCGGCGAGCAGCAGATGGTGGCGCTCGGCCGCGCGCTGATGCTGGCGCCGAAAATCCTCCTGGTCGACGAACCCTCGGTCGGGCTGGCGCCGATCCTGGTCAGCCGCACCATCGACGCGATCAACGAAATGAAGCAGCGCTACCAGCTCACCGTGCTGATGGCCGAGCAGAATTTCACCCAGGCGATCCGCATCGCCGACCGCGGCTATGTCATCGTCCACGGCAAGATCGCCTTCGAGGGCCGCTCCATGGACGAGCTCAACAACAACGATTTGATCAAGAAGTTTTATCTGGGCTTGTAAGATCGGCCGGGCCCGACTGGGGCGCGCGACGCGATACCGGAAGGCCTCGGACCAATACGGCGACCGCATCTGCAGGAGCGAAAAATGGCGAAGTTTCAAAACATCCTGGAAACCGTCGGCAATACTCCCGTCGTCAAGATCAACAGGCTCGCGCCCGCCGGCGTAAACCTTTACGCCAAGATCGAAGCGTTCAATCCGCTCGGCTCGGTCAAGGATCGTTTGGCGCTTGGCGTGATCGAAGCGGCCGAGCGCTCCGGAGCGCTCAAGCCCGGCCAAACCGTCATCGAGGCGACCAGCGGCAATACCGGTATCGGGCTGGCGATGGTGTGCGCGCAAAAGGGCTATCCGCTGGTGATCACCATGGCGGAGACATTCAGCGTCGAGCGCCGCAAGCTGATGCGCTTTCTCGGCGCCAAGGTGGTGCTCACCCCAGCCGCGTTGCGCGGCATGGGCATGGTGATGAAGGCGGCGGAGCTCGCCAAGAGCCACGGCTGGTTCCTAACCCGCCAATTCGAAAACGAGGCCAATCCCGACATGCACTCGCGCACCACCGCGCGCGAAATCGTCGCCGATTTTGCCGGCGAGCGGCTGGATTACTGGGTCACCGGTTACGGCACCGGCGGCACCCTGAAGGGCGTCGCGCGGGTCCTCGCCAAGGAACGTCCCGACACCAAGATCGTGGTGTGCGAACCGCAGGAGGCGCCGTTGCTCTCGAGCGGCGTCCATCAACAGCGCAACCCGGACGGTTCGGCCGCCGCCGCGCATCCGGCATTCAAGCCGCATCCCATGCAAGGCTGGACACCCGACTTCATTCCGAAACTGACCGAGGATGCGGTGGACACCAAGGTGATCGAGCGGATCATCCAGATCCCCAATGCCGACGCGCTGCGCTTAAGCCGCGAGCTGGCGCAGAAGGAGGGCATTTTCGTCGGCATCACTGCCGGCGGAACTTTCGCCGGCGCGCTGCGCGTCTGCGCCGATGCGCCAAAGGGCTCGACCGTACTTTGCATGCTGCCGGATACCGGCGAACGCTATCTGAGCACGCCGTTGTTCGCCGACATTCCGACCGACATGACCGAAGAGGAAATCGCGATTTCGCGCTCGAGCCCGGTTGCCCAGATGGGCGCGTGATCCTCACCTGACCGGAAAATCGAAATACGTGTCAGGAAACGGCTCGCCGCGCAGCGTGAAGTGCCACCATTCTTTGTCGTAAGGCCGAAAACCGCGCCGCCGCATCGCCGCGGCGAGCAGCACGCGGTTGGCATGCTGTTCGGCCGTAACGGTCGGATCGGCCGGCCATGATTTCGGGCTGAAGAAGTCGAAAGGCGTGCCCATGTCGAGCTCGCGGCCGTCGTCGTTCGCCAATGTCATATCGATGGTCGAGCCGCGCGAATGGCCGGACTGCGAGGCGATATAGCCGTCGCGGAACAAGGTGCGCTTGTCGACGTCGGGATAGAATTCGGCCTTGCCGGCGGTGTCCTTGAGGTCGCGCGCCCAGCGCACGAAATTCGCCACCGCCCGCGTCGGACGGTAACAGTCGAACGCCTTGATATGCAGGCCGCGCGGTGCGAGGTCGCGTGCCACCTCGGCCAGCGCCGACGCGGCGGCTTGGCTGAGCAGGCAGCGCGCCGCCTCATAGCCGTCGATCGGCCGGCCGACGAAATTGTGCGAACCGGCATAGCGCATCTCGGCGATCAGCCCCGGCACGACGGTCGCGGCATCGACGAAGGCGACAGGCCGCTCCTGAGCGAGCACGGCTTGGGCGCCGAAGACGGCGGCGAGAGCGAGGCAAAGCTTCAGCATGTCAACGCGGCAGTCCTACTTTGGACACTCCGACACCCACTGGCCCTCGAGCATATTGCGCGAATCGACCATGGTCATTCCCGCCATCTGCGCCTTGGTCTGCACCGTCGCCGAATAGTGGTGCGCGCTGTCGAAGGTGAATTCGCCGGTCAGCTCCATGTCGAGCTGGCCTTTGCAGGTCAGCCGCCACGTCAGCTTGTCGCCGGCGAGCTCATGCTCGATCGGCGCGCAAACCGAATTCACCGTGTTCGGCACCGGCGTGAATGTGGTGGTCAGGTCGCGGGTCTGGTCGGCGGTCAGGCATTTCAAGCTCTCATGCGGCGGCCCGATCACGCCGCCGGTTTCGGTCCGCGTGATGACTTTCCACAGCCCGGGGTCGATCCCATCGGCCATGGCTGCCGAAACCATGGCGGCCGTTGTCGCCATGGCAAGCACGGCGGCACAGAGCGCAAGGCGATTTTTCACGGCCATTCGATCCTTATGTCACTTCCAGTCCCGAAACCCGAGCCGATGTTAACCCCTCAGTAACCATATACCCGGCACATTTTGCCTGGGAGGCGTATCTCTTTCCACCGCACTCTTCGAGGCCAGCCTTGGACGCGAGCGCGGCTCCATTCATTCGTGCCGGTGGCCCGCCAGCCGCTGCGCACAGCTTTGAGCCGCGCGACCGACGGAATCGATCGACCGGCATGACCGACACAATATCGGCCGAGCGCGGAGAGACGGCGCTGTCGCGCCTCGTCGATCTCGGCACCATGCTCAGGAGGAGCGACATCGGGCTCGCCGTCGCCATGATGGCGATCCTGGTCGTCCTCATCCTGCCGCTGCCGGCGCTGTTGCTCGACTTCTCGCTCGCCATCTCGATCACCTTCTCGGTGCTGATCCTGATGACGTCGCTGTTCATCCAGGCGCCGCTGGAATTCTCCGCCTTCCCGACGGTGCTGTTGATCGCGACCATGCTGCGGCTGGCGCTCAATCTCGCCTCGACCCGGCTCATTCTCGCCCACGGCCACGAGGGCACGTCCGCCGCCGGCCATGTCATCGAAGCGTTCGGCGGCTTCGTCATGGGCGGCAATTTCGTCATCGGCATCATCGTGTTCACGATCCTGGTGATCGTGAATTTCGTGGTCATCACCAAGGGCTCGGGCCGCATCGCCGAAGTCGCAGCGCGCTTCCATTTGGATGCGATGCCCGGCAAGCAGATGGCGATCGACGCCGATCTCTCCGCCGGCATGATCGACGAAAAGGAAGCGCGGCGGCGGCGCAAGAACCTTGAAGGCGAATCCAGCTTCTTCGGCGCCATGGACGGCGCCTCGAAATTCGTCCGCGGCGACGCCATTGCCGGCCTGCTGGTGGTTTTGATCAATGTCATCGGCGGCATGATCATCGGCATCCTGCAGCAGAACCTGAGCTTCACCGACGCCGCCCATGCCTACACGCTATTGAGCGTCGGCGACGGCCTGGTCACCCAGGTGCCGGCGCTGATCGTATCGATCGCCGCGGGCCTTTTGGTGTCGAAGGCGGGCGTCGCCGGCGCCGCCGACAAGGCGCTGCTCAGCCAGCTTTCGAGCTACCCCAAGGCGCTAGGCATGTCGGCCGCCGTCATGCTGGTGATGTCGCTTCTACCCGGCATCCCGATGATCCCGTTCCTGATACTGGGCGGCGGCACGGCTGCACTCGCTTACACCATCAACCGCCGCAACAAGCTGGCGATCGCCGCCGAGACCAAGAAAACCGAGGTCGCGCAGGCCGCCGCGCCCGCCGAAGAGCCGATGTCGGCGACGCTCAAGATGGACGATCTCAAGATCGAGCTCGGCTACGCGCTGTTGCCGCTGGTCAATGCGCCCGACGGCTCCGACCGCCTGACCGAGCAGATCAAGGCGCTGCGCCGGTCACTGGCGATCGAGATGGGCTTCGTCATGCCCGCGGTGCGCATCCTCGACAACGTCCAGCTCGACGCCAACAGCTATGTCATCAAGATCAAGGAGGTCGAGGCCGGCACCGGCAAGGTGTGGCACGGCCAGTACATGGTCATGGATCCGGCCGGCAATCAGGTGACGCTGCCGGGCGTGCACACCACCGAGCCGACTTTTGGTTTGCCCGCCACCTGGATCGACGCGGCGCTCAAGGAAGAAGCTTCCGTCAAGGGCTACACCGTGGTCGACGCGGCGACCGTGCTCGCCACCCACCTCACCGAGCTGATCAAGGCCAACATGTCGGAGCTGCTGTCCTACGGCGAGGTGCAGAAACTGATCAAGGAACTGCCGAAGGAGCAGAGCGAGCTGATCAAGGACATCGTGCCGTCGCTGATCACCATTTCCGGCATCCAGCGCGTACTGCAAATCCTGCTCGCCGAGCGGGTCTCGATCCGCGACCTCGCCACCATCCTCGAAGGCATCGCCGACGGGCTCGGCACGACGCGCAATCCGGCGATGCTGGCCGAGCATGTCCGCGCCCGCCTCGCCCGCCAGCTCTGCGCCCAGCACACCACCGGCGCCGGCCACCTGCCGATCATCGCGCTCACCGCCCGATGGGAGCAGGCTTTTGCCGAATCGATCGTCGGCC
>Ga0208042_1000540_pt1 | contig 12822 bp, 15 predicted proteins | sample Sb_taG_10_FD_187708 | JGI IMG/M metagenome (GOLD analysis project Ga0208042, IMG submission 187708) | Peat soil microbial communities from Weissenstadt, Germany - Sb_50d_7_NC metaG (SPAdes) (version 2) | ecosystem: Environmental > Terrestrial > Soil > Wetlands > Peat | place: Germany... | reverse complement strand
GCCCGGCTTTTCGGCGCGCTCATGCCTGGCCTGGATGCCAAGCCGCTGCTCGCCGAGCTGCGGGACAGGGTGGCCGAGGAACTCGATTACCGGCTGGAAGCTGCCGCCCAGCAGGCTTTCGCCGCCGCCTACGCCGGCGACCCGGACGTCTGCGTCCCGGGTGTGGTCTCCGTCAGCGACCACGTGCTCGTCAGCGAATGGCTTGACGGCATCCCGCTCGCGGGGATCATCGCCGGCGGCACGGCCGCTCAGCGGAACCGGGCGGGCATCATGATGATCCGTTTCCTGTTCTCGGGTCCTGCGCGGGTCAGGCTCCTGCACGCCGATCCGCACCCGGGCAACTTCCGGCTGCTTGCCGACGGGCGGCTGGGCGTGCTCGACTTCGGCGCTGTCGACCGGCTACCAGACGGCTTCCCGCCCATCTTCGGCAGGGTGCTGCGGCTCATGCACGAAGGCGGCGACACCTCAAAGCTTGAGGACGAATTCCGGTCGCACGGCTATCTCCGGGACGGCGTCAGCATTGACCTGACAGCGCTGCGCGCCTTCCTGGTACCGCTCGCCGAGCCGTCCAGGGCGGAGTCGTTCAGGTTCAGCCGCGAATGGCTGCGCAGCGAGACAATGCAGGCATCAGCCTTGCGTTCATCCAGCGTGCTGCGGCGGCTCAACCTGCCGCCCTCTTACGTATTCATCCACCGGGTACTGGCAGCTGGCCTGGGCGTGCTCTGCCAGCTCGAATGCGAAGTGCCCTTCCGCGCTGAAGTGCTCAGGTGGATGCCCGGATATGCGGACCCGGCTAAGCCCGCGCCGCAGCCCCAGCCGGCCTGTGCCCGGTCAGCTCCCCCAGCCGGATCCGCGCCGCCAGCCACCGCCAACGGGCACACCGCGACCGCGCCGCCGGTCACCGCCAACGGGCACACCGCGACCGCGCCGCCGGTCACCGCCAACGGGCACACCGCGACCGCGCCGCCAGCCGGGCCGGAGGAGCAGGCAAGGTCCGTGCAGCCAGCCAGGGCAGAGCCGCGGGAAAGGACGGCACAGCCGGCTCGGTCTGCGCGGCCAGCCAGGCCAGAACAGATAACATCGTCGTACCTGCAGTGGAGGGACATCATGGCTAAGCTGCCGCGCCCTCAGGCGCCCGCGAGGTTCCGCGCCGTGTTCCCGGACCTGGCCGACTGGCTGGAGTCCCCGTGGACAGGACCGCCGCCGTTCCTGACGGGCCAGGTGTTCCGGCTCGAGGAAGCGACCCGGGACGACCGCTATGTGATCCGGGCCGAACTGCCCGGCCTGGACCCGGAGAACGACATCGAGGTCACCGTCGACGGCCGGATCCTGACCATCCGCGCCGAGCGCCGCCAGCAGGACAACGGGCCGTATCGCTCGGAGTTCCGCTACGGATCGCTCGCCCGCGCGGTCAGGCTCCCCGCCAGGGTCGACGCCGCGGACGTCACCGCCCGGTACGACAGGGGGGTCCTCGAGGTCAGCGTCCCGGTCCCCGCGGTCAAACAAGAAGGCACTCGGATCCCCATCGAGGACGCCGACGCGATGCCCGAGCAGCCGCCTGACCAGGCCGGATGAAGAATCGGCGAGCTGGGGCTTTGCGTGCAGTTGAGCAGTGCTCGGGCAGGCTCAGTTCGGGTAGTTGAGCATTTGGGTGCTGTGGTCATGTTTGCGGTGTGTGTTTGGCGTCCGGGCCTGAGGCGGCAGCGAGGACGCAGATCACTGGCGGGCTGAGGGGGAGGGTCTCGGTGCTCATCTGCGTGAAGCCGGCCCTCCGCAGCAGGTTCTCGACCTCATCGGCGGCGCTGCGGGACGTGCCCGCCGTGGCGCCGGGGCAGCGGGGCTGGGATGCGATGGCGATGCGCCCGCCGGGTGCGAGCCGCCGGCGCAGTTCGGCGAGCCGTTCGGCGGGCGCGGGCCAGAACCCGAGGGAGTTGACGGCGAGGATGGCGTCGAAGGGGCCGTCGAGGGCGGCCGGAAGCTGATCGACCGGTGCATTGATCAGGGTGACCCGGCCGGCCCGGATGGCGGCGGCGTTGCGCCTGGACGCCTGCCGGAGCATGACGTCGGAATGGTCGATGCCATACACGTGACCTGCGCCGGCGCGGGCCAGTTCCGCGACCGCGAGGCCGGGGCCGAAGCCGATCTCAAGGACCTTGTCGGCGGGCTGAACATCGAGCAGCGAGACCGCCCAGTCGTTGCGCTGCCGGTTGGACGGGCGGTGGGCAAACACCCAGCCGGTCACGCTCCCGGCCGCGCCCCGGGGATGATGGCCCTGGCCGATGACGTCGCGGTCCAGGGCGCGCACGGCGGCTATCCCGGCGCTCGCGACCCCGCGCTCGACGGCCGCGGTCACCACCCGCCTCACTGCCCGTGGCATGCTTCCCTCATGTCGTGTTCTCATGGCCGGCAGTCAATGCCTTCAAGTGCACCTGAAGTCAACACGGCCGGCTGCCTGCTCACCATCGGCGAGCTGGCCCGCCGGGCGGGCGTCACGGCCTCGGCCCTGCGCTACTACGAAGAACTCGGCCTGCTCCCCGCGCCGGCCAGGATCTCCGGGCAGCGCCGCTACCCCGAATCGGCGGCCAGGCTCGTCGCCGCCATCCTGCTCTACAGCGACGCGGGGTTCACCCTCGCCGAGCAGAAAGCCCTCATGGCATCGCGCGCGGGCACGCCTGGCTGGAGGCAGCTCGCGCAGCGCAAGCTCGCGAAACTTGATGAGCAGATCGCCAGGGCGCAGGCCGCCCGCGAGGCCATCAGGCACGGGCTGCGCTGCCCCCACGAGGACATCACGCAATGCCCCAACTTCAACGCCGGCATCACCGCCCGGCTCGCCGGCCAGCCACTGTCACGATCCCACCAGCAGTTGCACGGCCAACGGTTCCACGAGGTGCCAGACAGCTTCTAGCGAGTGACGGCTACCGCTGGGGAGTCACGCGAAGACTTCCCCGGTGGCCTGCGGGAGTCAGCTGTGTCGCGGTTACAGCGTCCCGGAGCCTGGCGCGATCCAGGGCAGCCTGCTGCTGCCGGACCGCTCCGCTGGCTGGCCGCGATCGGGATACTGGTCCTGTTCGCCTTCGCGCTGATCTGGCTGGCCGTCGCGCTCGGGCTTGCCGCCAAGAGTGTCGAGACCGCCAGCAACACCCCGATGATCCTGTTCTTGCTGCTGTTCCTCAGCAGCGGTTTCGTGGCCACGGCCACCATGCCAGCGGGCCTGCGCCAGTTCGCTGAGTACCAGCCGTTCACCCCCGTCGCCGACACCGTGCGCGGACTGCTCAGCGGCGCCGCGATGCCGGCTCAGTCATGGCCCTGGCCTTCGCGTCCGCGTCCGCGTCCGCGTCCGCGTCCAGGGTGATGGCTGGTGGTGCGGGGATGGCGGACCATCGGGTACATGAGCGGGCCGCCGGCCAGGATGATCGGGCTGCCGTAGTCGGCGTAGCCGTGGCGCAGGTAGATGCCGCGGGTGCGCTCGTCGGATGCCTCCAGGTAGGCCACGATGCCGTCGGCGTCGAGGATGGCGTGGTGGGCGGCCAGCAGCGCGGTGCCGGTGCCCTGGCCCTGCCGGTCGGGGCGGACGGCGAGGATGGCCAGGTGGTGGTGTTCGGCGCCGGTCAGGTGGTGGGCGTCTAGTTCCCTGTCGAAGGCGGCGAACCGCCCGGCCCACCGGCCGGTGACCTGGGCCAGGTGCTCGTCATAACCGTCAGGCGGGCTCGGCAGTTGGGATCCGGTGGGTATCCACAGCGCGGCGGCGTCCCGGCCGGGGGTGGTGTCAACCAGCCCGCCGGCCATCGCGTGCTCGACGTACATCCGGAAGTAGCCGGGGAGGATCATGCGGCGGGCCGCGAGATCATCGATTAGCCACAGGCACGGGGCCAGGTTCAGGAAGGCGTCGGCGATGACCTGGCTGAGCACGCCGATGTCGGCGTCGTGCGCGCGGACGATGGCGCAGCCTGCGCCGCCGACGGCTGGCTGGTGCCGCGCGGTCATGGCCGCGCCCTCCAGGTCCCCGGGTCGGCCTGCACGCGGGTGGCGTGTGCGCCGAGCCCGATGGCGGCGTAGACGCCCGGGCGGCGGATCTTGATGACCAGCCCCCACGCCAGCCCGGCGGCGGCGAGCGCGGCGTAGCTGGCGGGCAGCGCCCACGCCGCGGCCGCGTCGGGCGAGACGCCCAGCAGCGTGCCGTAGTGCAGGACGGCAAGCACGGCCAGGACGGTGAGGACGACGGCGGCCAGGGCGGGGGCGATCAGGCGGCTCCAGGCGGACTCCCCGCGCGGGTTCCGGGCGAAGAACGCGATCACCGCCACCGAGGTCAGGGCGAGCAGGAGCAGGATGCCGAACCCGCCGGTGGTGCCGCCGCCGAAGAACAACCCGGTCATCGGCGGCCACCCGGCCAGCGCGAACGCCCCGATCACCGTCAGCCCGGTGGCGCTCTGGGCCAGCGAGGCGGCCTTGGGGATGTTGTTGCTGCCGGTCCTGCCGAGCCGGCCGGGCAGCACGCCCTCCCGGCCCAGGGCGAAGCCGTATCGCCAGACCGCGTTATGGAAAGCGAGCGCTGCGGCGAACAAGCTGGTGAGGAACAGCCACTGGGCGGCCTGCGACAGCACGCTGCCGCCCAGTCCGAACATCAGCGCGGGGCCCTGGGCGTTCGCGGCGGCCACGACATGGGCGTCGCCGGCGTGCGCGGCCATCGCCCACGCCGACCCGGCGTACACCACGCCGATCAGGCCCAGCGCGGTGTAGGTGGTGACCGGTATCGTCCGCCGCGGATGCCGGGCTTCCTCGCCCAGGACGGGGGCCTGCTCAAATCCGGAGAAGCCGAGGACCGCGATCACCGCCAGCACCCCGGCCGCGCCGGACCCCGAAGACGTCAGCGCCGACGGCCGCAGCGTGGCGAAGCTGAGGTGCCCGCCGGCCGGGTGCGCCAGCCCGGCGGCGGTCTCGGCCACGATCACGGCGATCTCGATCGCGGTCAGCGTGCCCAGCACCCGCCCGGTGATATCGACCCGCAGCAGGCCCAGCACGGCGATGACCGCCCACGCGCCCAGCGCCCACGCCCACCAGGCCGCGTGCACGCCCAGGTGGGCGGCGGCCTGGCTGGCGGCGGCCGGGCCGAGCATCCCGTACAAGGCGACCTGCAGCAAGCTGTAGGCCAGCAGCGCGATCAGCGCCGCGGCCACCCCGGCGGCCCGGCCGAGCCCCTGGGCGATGAACGCATCTGGGGAACGCCCCCGCGTGCACGATGTTCCGGCTCATCGCCATGTACCCGGTGGCGAACACCGCCAGGACTACCGCGATCACCAGGAAGGCGGCCGGGATGCCGGTCAGCCCGGTCACCGCGTACGCGGTCGGGATCAGCCCCGCCGCCACGGTCAGCGGGGCCACACCGGCCAAGATGAACGCCAGCACGGCAGGCACGCCGAGCCGGTCCCGGGCCAGCGCGCGGGACACCGCGCTGGGCCTGGCCGAAGCCGCTTTCATGGACATCAAGAACCCTCCTGGTAGCTAGGGGTTACATGCGGTGCGACAGCACGGTGCTGTCGACCGCCGTCTGGGTCTGGGTGATCAGCTCCCGCAGCCCGAAGCCGAGCCCGGCGACCGCGTCCTGGACGCCGCGGCCGGCCTGGGCCTGGTACTGGTCCAGCCGGAACCCGAGCCCGCACGCGACCGCCAGCCCGGCCAGGGCTGCCGCGTGGGGGGTCACCGGCCGGGCGGGGTCGAGGGCGGACCGGACCCGCAGCATCGGCGCGAACGCCCAGTCCGGGTTGACCGGGACCCACCGGCCCCGCCGCCCCGGGACCCAGCTGCGGGCACGCTGCAGGTACCCGGCCTGTTCCAGGCGCACGGCCACGTCCCGCGCCGCGCCGCGGGCCAGGAACCGCAGCCACGCCTGCACGGGCTGAGGCCCGGGCTCGTCAGCTACCTGCTTCAGCAGCACATGCCGCTGCATCGCGACCGAGGGCACGTCACTGCCGATCATCACCGCGCTGTCTGGCCGCAGCCCGATCCAGCCTGCCAGCATCAGGTCGGCCAGCAGCGCGCCGGCCAGCCCGATCCCCAGCGCCCGCGGCTGCAGCTGCGGCTTGCCGCTTCGGTCATCGTGCCCCAGCAGCCACAAATCATCAGCCACCAGCCCGGTACCGCCCAGCCCCGCGTCCAGCGGACCCGGGTATCCGCGGCCTGCCGGCCGCGAGGCGTGCCGCTCATGCATGACGCCACCCGCAGCGCGGGACCTCGAACCAGGTGACCAGGCCGCCGTCAGCTTCGACCCGGTAGCCCCACCCCGCGGAAAGATCTCCGACCAGGCGCAGGCCGCGGCCGCTTTCACCGCAGCCACTGGATCCGCCCCGCAGGACCGGCACCGACAGGCCGCCGGCGTCGGCCACCTCGACCCGGACGGTTCCATCCGGGACGCCGGACACGGTGACCGTCATGGTCCCGCCGAGGCGCGACGAGCTGTGCAGGACGCTGTTGGCGGCCAGTTCGCTGGCCAGCAGGACCGGGACCTCCGCACACGGATGGCCGGCGAGCGTCACGCCGACGAATTCACGCACCGCGCGCACCTGCCGGGCCTCGCAGGGCACCGTGAGGCACGCCCGGATCGCGGTGCCCGCGGCCGCGCCGGCCGCGTGGGCTGGTGTAGCGGTGCTGGTCATGGCCTACCGTCCGGTGATCGTGGCATCCGGCCCGCGCGAACCGTGGCGTTAGCGAACCGACAGCCGGTAATGTGACCCGACGTAGGAACCATAACCGTCACAGGAATGTTCTGCTAGATCATTCCAGGAAAATTCCAATATTCCGAACGAGCTGGGTGCGCGCGTCCGGCCAGGCTCACCGCCACGCCGGGTACGCGCCAGGCCTGCTCACACCCGAAGGAGGCGGCCGTGAGCGATGCCGCGCATAACCCCACCGCGGTGCGCCGGGAACTCGGCCAGCGGCTGCGCGCCCTGCGGCAGGGCCGGGAGCTGACCCTGGTCCAGGCGGCCGAGCAGGTCGGCTTCTCCCCGTCCAGGGTCACCAAGATCGAGCTGGCCCAGCTGAAGGTGAGCCAGAAGGACGTGCTGACAATGCTCGAGGTGTACGAGGAGACCGACCCCGAGCAACAGGCGCTGCTGCTGTCGATGGTGCGCGAGGGCAACCACCAGGAGTGGTGGGAGGGCCACCGGGTTCTGCACCCGAAGTTCGGATCCTACCTGGGCCTGGAGTCGGTCGCCACCACCTTGCAGGCCTACGACACCCACCTGGTGCACGGACTGCTCCAGACCCCCGACTACGCCCGCACGCTGATCCGGGCGGTGCGCCCGGACCTGCTGGAGCACGAGGTCGACCAGCTCGTCCAGTTCCGTATCCGCCGCCAGGAGGTCCTCACCCGTACTGACCCGCCGCCGCTGACGCTGTGGTCGGTCATGGACGAGGCCGTGCTGCGCCGCCAGGTCGGCGGCCGGGAGACCATGCACGCCCAGCTCCAGCAGCTCATCCAGGCCAGCGTGCTGCCCAACGTCATCCTGCTGGTAATGCCCGATGACCTGGGCGCCCACGCCGGCCTGAACGGGCCGCTCAGCATTCTCCAGTTCGAGACCGGCACCCGGCCGGTGGTCTACGTCGAAGCCCAGGCGGGTAACCTCTACATGGAGAGAGACGATGATCTTCGCCGCTGCCAGCAGACCATGAACCACCTCCTCGCCGACACCCCCGGCCCTGAGCAATCCCTGGCGCTGATCAGGCAGGTAGCCAGGCAGATGAAGTCATGACTCCCGCACATCCGACTCCGGAAGAACTCGCCGACGCCCTGACTTGTGAGGTGCGTGGCCGTTAGGGGTGCTGCGTTTCCGTAGAGGAGGCCAGAGGGTCAGGACCTGGTTGCAGGCCGATCCAGAGAACGTCGACCATGTCGGGGGAGGTCTGACGCCGTATGATCCACCAGGTTGATCCGTCTGCCATCTCGACCAGGACTATCCAGCCGTCAGGCCGGTACCGCAGGCTCTCGCCGCGGACCTTGCCAGGGTCACTGCGCAGCCGCTCCAGTACGCTCTTGATCCGCTTGCCATTCTCGCCGCCGTCCTCGCGCAGCGCGCGATAGGTCTCCAGGGCGCTTGGGATGAGCGGTCCAGGCTGGTTCTTGTCCAGCCGGAGGCGTAGCCGCGGCGGCTCGGTCACGAGGCGTCCAGGTCGATTTCTTCGCCGTCGAAAGCTCCGGAGGCCAGGTACGCAGCGACTTGCGGGTTATGTCTCCACATAGCCGCCTCAGCTGCCGTCATGACGACTGCGGGTGTCAGGTGGATGCTGCCATCTGGCAGGAGGTCTACGATGTAGCGAGCGCCCGGCTTGGCACCGTACGCCTTGAGCGCGGCACGGCCGCGTTCGTCGAGCTCGATCAAGGTTTCGGGCACACGATCCCCATCTCATCTTCTTGACTCCAGTCAAGTCGAAGACTTCTGGGGCAGTGTTCCACATGTGCCACTTACACACTCCATCCGCGCTCACGGCTGGCCGCAGGTGCAGGATGTCCCGCGTCAAGCTTCTGGCACAGGTTTCTTGGCGGGGCATGCCGGCAACCGCAGTTCGCCGAGAGTGACGCCCGGGGTCAGGCGCGGTCGAATTCGCCTGCTCGCGCGCCGTCGAGGAAGCAGACCCATTCGTGCGGGGTGTAGCAGTGCACCGGGGCGTCGGGGTTCTTCGAGTCGCGCACCACGGTCCAGCGCTCCAGGTGCGCCACCTCGACGCAGCCCTCTGAGCCGTTGCTCGCGGTGGCCTTGAACCAGGACGCCCCGGCGAGCTCGGCCGGGTCCGGGTAGGGCGGAAGGGGGTGTGCGGGATTCATGGCTTCATCTCCTTGGCCACCTGCCGGATCAGCGCCAGGGACTGCTCGGGGCCGGGCGCGGCGGCGAGAATATGGTTCATGGTCTGCTGGCAGCGGCGAAGATCATCGTCTTTCTCCATGTAGAGGTTACCCGCCTGAGCCTCGACGTAGACCACCGGCCGGGCGCCGGTCTCGAACTGGAGGATGGCCAGCGGCCCGTTCAGGCCCGGGTGGGCGCCCAGGCTGTCCGGCATCACCAGCAACGTGACGTTGGGCTGCATGCTGGCCGCGATGAGCCGCTGGAGCTGGGCGTACATGGTCTCCCGGCCGCCGACCTGGCGGCGCAGCACGGCCTCGTCCATGACCGACCACAGCGTCAGCGGCGGATCGGCGCGGGTCAGGACCTCCTGGCGGCGCACCCGGACCTGCACGAGCTGGTCGACCTCGTGCTCCAGCAGGTCGGGGCGCACCGCCCGCACTAGTGTGCGGGTGTAGTCGGGGGTCTGCAGCAGCCCGTGCACCAGGTGGGTGTCGTAGGCCTGCAAGGTGGTGGCGACCGACTCCAGGCCCAGGTAACTGGCGAATTTGGGGTGCAGGACCCGGTAGCCCTCCCACCAGTCCTTGCGGTTGCCCTCCCGCACCATCGACAGCAGCAGCGCCTGCTGCTCGGGGTCGGTCTCCCCGTACACGTCGAGCATCTTCAGCAGGTCGTCGCGGGTGGCGGCGAGCTGGGCCAGCTCGATCTTGGTGACCTTGGACGGGGAGATGCCGACCTGCTCAGCCGCCTGGACCACGGTCAGCTCCCGGCCCTGCCGCAGGGCGCGCAGCCGCTGGCCGAGCTCCCGGCGCACCGCGGTGGGGTTGCGAGCGGCATCGCTCACGGCCGCCTCCTTCCAGTGCGAGCCAGTGTGCCGCATCCCCGGCGCTCTGGTGAGCAAGGCGGGACGCACGCACCCGGATCGTTCGGAATATTGAATGTTCTTGAAATTTTACCGGAACATTCCCAGGGCACAGGTCAGTAGTGTTACGTTGCCTACGCCGGTTCACGTTACCGGCCGCCGGCTTGCTAACGCCACGGTTTTCGCGGGCCGGATGCCACGATCACCGGGCGGCAGGCCATGACCAGCGCCGCTACGCCAGCCCCACGTGACCAGCACGATCAGGTGGCGGCGCGGTGACCGCCTGCATCACCTGGCCGGCCCGCCGACGGGCCGGTGAGCGGCGAGGTCACGATCAGGCGCGGGTGGCTCTGGTTAGCGGCCCAGCGCAGGAGGCAGAAGGTCCGTCCGCAAGTCTGGCTAGTGCCCAAGAGGATGGCGATCAGCAAGGTCAGGGCGACGTGCGCTGCGCCGCCGATGTCCGGGGTTCAAGCATTTCCGCGGTCGGCTTCCGGCCAGCCGGCATACGTTCCGGCGACGTGGTCAGCCGAGTTCGGTGACCGCGGCGCGCAGCTGATCCAAGGCCGTGCGCACCAGTTCGCCCAATTCCTGCTGGTTGCCCGCTGCGACCCATGCGGCGTACGCCTCGCGCTGTACCGGGGAACCGGCTACCGGTACGGCGAGACCTTTACGCTCCACAGCCTCGCCAAGGCCCTGCACGCAGCCGGCCAGCCCGCCGCCGCCCGCACCGAGCTGACGGCCGCGCTCCGGCTAGCAGCCGAAACCGGCAACACCTACCAGCAGGCCAGCACGCACCGCGACCTCGCAGAAAGCCACCACCGCGCCGGCCAGGATGAGCAAGCCCGCCACCACTGGCAGCAGGCACTCACCCTGTACACCCAACTCGGCGCACCCGAGGCAGATCAGATGCGCGGCCAGCTCTCTGCGGCATCGCCTGACTGACCTGAGCTCAAAGCACAGCTCGCGGTTCATCGCCAGCGAGCACGGCGATAGACGCCGGGTCGGGTGACAGGCAGTGCTGATGACCATTGGTGATCGTTGGCGATTAGCAGGCATGGCTGGAACGCCGGCACGGTCTGGTCCAGCCTGCTGGCTCATCGTTGTCGGCGAACCGTGGTAGACACGTGGCATGAGCGCCTCGCCGGTGCCGGACCTTGCTGACGTGCTGGCGGCACGCCAGCGCATCACGCCCTATCTCCAGCCGACCCCGCTGTACCGCTACCCCGCTCTTGATGCAGTGACCGGGGCACACGCCTGGGTCAAGCACGAGAACCATCAGCCCGTGGGCGCCTTCAAGGTCCGCGGCGGAGTCAACCTGGTCAGCCAGCTGACCGCAGATGACAGGCGCCGGGGTGTCATCGCCGCCTCGACCGGTAATCATGGCCAGTCGGTCGCCTACGCGGCGAACCTGTTCGGCGTGCGGGCGATGATCTGCATGCCGGAACAGGCCAACCCGGTGAAGGTCGAATCGATGCGGGCGCTGGGCGCCGAGGTGGTTTTTCACGGCCGTGACTTCGACGAGGCGCGTGAGTACTGCGAGAAGCAGGCCACTGACCACGGATACCGGTACATTCACTCCGGGAACGAGCCGTCGCTCATCGCGGGTGTTGCCACCTGCACTCTGGAGATCCTCCAGACCCGGCCAGATATCGAGATGATCGTGGTCCCGGTCGGAGGCGGCAGCGGGGCGGCGGGGGCCTGCGTGGTGGCCAAGGCCGTCCGCCCGTCGATCGAGGTGATCGGCGTGCAGTCCGAGGCGGCCCCGGCCGCATACCGCTCCTGGCGGGCTGGCTCGCTGCTGGAGGACACCACCAGCACGTTCGCGGAGGGGCTGGCGACCCGGACTGCATTCGAGCTGCCGCAACGGATCTTGCGGGAGTTGCTGGACGACTTCGCCCTGGTCTCCGAGGAGGCGCTGAAGGCTGCAACGCGATTGATGATCGAGAAGACACGTAACCTCGTCGAGCCTGCAGGCGCGGCCGCTCTCGCGGCCGTGCTGGACGCCCCCGGTCGGTTCGCGGACCGGGAAGTGGCCCTGATATGCAGCGGCGGTAACATCAGTCCGGCGCAGCTGGTGGAGCTCTGGCCTCGCGGAACGACTTGACGGCGAGCACACGTGCGCCAGCCGACGGCCGACGAGCCCAGGGACAAGCGGCTGACCGAGGCGAGACGGTGTGTGCGATCACCTCGCTGACTGCCGCCCAGGCGCGGCCCGCCGGACTCGCCCGCATCATGCGCGGCCACTGGGGCATCGAAGACCGGCTGCACCGCCTGCCCAGCACTGGTCGTCCCCGCGTATCCCGTTAGCGAGATCATTGCTGGCACCTGAGCTGCCCCGCGTTTTCCGGACAGGTAATCCGCGGCTCATCGCACGGCGACTGCCAGCCGTCACGGCAGGCAACCGGCGAGGGCGCCATCGCCGCGGTGACCGTGAGCCCGTCGTGGCGGCCGGGGAGGGCGGCTCCGCTCAGCTTCGGCGGCGTGCTGGTGACCGTGACCGGCCGGCGGAAGCTGCCCGCCCGGGTCGGCTGATGGCAGCCGCGGGGATGCCTGACCGCCCGTACCGGGTGCTGGCCGCCGCGGTGGCCGCCGGCCGGAACGTTTCTCAAGCCGCAATTCGACCATATTCACCACACCAATGAGCAAAACAAAAAGGTACGTGAGGTTGCTCAAGAAGAACAGCGCGATCCTCGCACGCGAGGGATCGTTCGCGGTACCCGCAGGCCAAGGTGAAAGGAACACGAACGCCTGTGCGCCTGCATAAAGCGCGGTTGCCACCGCCATCATCCGGCCGGGCCGCGGAACTGGCTGCTCGCCCTGGGCCCGGGCGGGCCTGGGCGGCTGGGCTGCGGCCGGCTCGGCGGGAAGGCCGGCGGTGACTGCGGCCAGCTCCGCGTAGGTCCGGGACGCGAACGCCTGGCCCACTCGCAGGTCGAATTCGTCCTTGGCCAGCATGCCGCGCACGAACGCGGCCTTGAGAGTGCCGATCACCTGCTCGCGGTCAGCGTGCGATGCCCGCAGGCGGCCGCAGCCCGCCGCGGACGCTGCCAGCTCGTCTCCCGGCCCTGTCACCATCGCCGCCCCCACCATCACAATCCAGGGCAAGCGTAGCGCGGCGCCCGTCCTGGC
>Ga0208042_1000530_pt1 | contig 12954 bp, 10 predicted proteins | sample Sb_taG_10_FD_187708 | JGI IMG/M metagenome (GOLD analysis project Ga0208042, IMG submission 187708) | Peat soil microbial communities from Weissenstadt, Germany - Sb_50d_7_NC metaG (SPAdes) (version 2) | ecosystem: Environmental > Terrestrial > Soil > Wetlands > Peat | place: Germany... | reverse complement strand
AGCCAAGCGCCGTCCAGGGCGGCGAGCACCTGGTCGGCCGTGGCGTTGCCCCGGCCGAGCAGCACGGCCCCGGGGTAGCGAGAGCGCAGCGGCTCGACCTCCGCGCCCTTGGTGGCCAGCCCGGGTCCGGCGACTAGGGCGACGCGCCGCGGGGATGGCGGCCTCATGCGACGTGCACGCAGCCAGGTCGACGCGGACGGCGCCACTGTCACGACGCGATCGCGCAACGATGGCATGAGCGTCCACGGCACGGCCCGGAGCCGGCCCGGCGGTATCACCACGACCGGGCCGTCACCGAGTTCGGCGGCCGCGTCACCGAGCAGCGAGGCCTCCAGCGCGGCGCCTCTATGCTTCAGCGCGAGCTCGTCGCCGGGTTGCGGGCGACCACGGGTGATGCGGCGCAGCACGAAGCGGTTCATCTGGACCTCGCGTTCGGGCACGCTGCCCACCGTGTGCAGGCGCACCCGCCGGCCCGCGACGACGACCGCGTGCAGCACGCTGTCCACCGTGACGAGCTCGATCAGCGTGTTCGGGCCGAGCTCGTCGAAGACCTCGTCCAGGGCGAACTCGCCGTCCCCCGGCTTGTGGCTGCCGGGCAGCCTGCGCGTGCGGGCCTGGACCGCCGCCTCGAGCCGCCGTCGCTCGCGCTCCAGGGCGTTCCGGTGCGAGGCGGCCATCTCGGTCTCCCCGAGGAGCCGGCTGACGCTGCGCAGCGCTTCGAGCTCGGCCGCTAGCTGCTTGTCCTCCCCGGACGGTGCGCTCCGGGCGGCCAGCGCGGTCGCCCGCCATCGCTCGCTCCAGAACAGCAGACGGCGGACGTCGCCACGCCTGAGCGCGTCACGCTGCGCCAGCGTGGCGAACTCGGCGCCGTGCGCCGTGCCGTACGCGCGCAACTCGGTGGCACCGAGCCGCATCTGGTGCTCCTCGAGGGCGTCGAGCCCGCGCGTGCAGGCGGCGACGGTGGCCCTGGCGTTACCTTGCGCGTCGGCCTGCAGTGCCCGGGCCAGCCAGGCCACGCTGCGGGGCAACGGCGGCCCGCGGCGGCGGGACCGTGCGGCGCGCTCCAGGTGCGGGTCGGCTTCGTGCATATTCCCCCGGCTCAGGGCAATGCGCCCGGCCAGCAGGTGCGCCTGCATCGCCTCGCCGCTCCTGGCTGCGTCGAGACGGGCGGCGACCTCCTCGGCGTACCGGAACAGCGCAGCGGAATGCTCGCCGGCGGCGTACCTGGCCTCGGCGAGGACCAGGTCGGCGCGCGCCTCCCAGAGGGGCCGCCCCTGCGTCCGGAACTGCCGATGCGCCTGACGTGCCTGCTGTCTGGCGTCGGCCGGGTGGCCGGCAGCCAGGGCTGCGGTGGCGGCGGCGAAGATCAGCTCGGCTTTCTTGAGCGCGATCCCGCCCTCCGGCGGGATCCGGCTGAGCGCGGTGTCGGTCTCTTGTGACGCCTCCGCGGCCAGCCCGGCGGCCAGCAGCGCGGTGCAGCGGTCGATAGCCAGGTCGGGCATGTTCTCGCCGAGCGCATCGTAGCGATTCCCCGCTTCGTCGAAGTAGGTAAGCGCCTCGGGAAGGTCGCCGCGGATAAACGCCACGCATCCGCGGTTGTGCCGCGCCTTGGCATACTCGAAATCCTGCCCGCTGGTGGCGAACATCTCCTCGGCATGGGCGTAGTCCGCGGCCGCGCGCCCGGGGAGACCAAGCCCGAGAAAGACCTCGGCTCGATGTGTCAGCGACCGGGCCTCCCATACCGTGTCGCCTGCCCGGCGGAAGTAGGGCAGAGCGCGGCTCAGGTCCTGATGTGCCTCGTGGAAGCGGCCCAGGTCCTTGAGGACGGAGGCGCGCCGCATGAGCACGCGGCCGGTCAGGTCTCCGCGCGAGGTCGCCACCGCCCGGTTCAGCAGGGCCAGTCCTTGCTGGCTGCGGCCCGTCCACGCGAGGGCCGCCCCCAGGGTGGCCTGCACGTCGACCTCACGCTCGGGCCGGCCTGACGCGCGGGCCTGCCTCACTCCTTTATTCAGCTCGGCGATCGCTTCCGGAAGGTTGCCGCGGTCGCGCAGGACGATACCGATCGCGTGGTGCGCCAGCGAGGCGTCGTACGCGCTGGGCTGGCCAGCTAGCAGGGAACGCGCGGCGAGTAGCGCATCCTGCGGCCGGGACATGGCAAGCGACAGCAGCCGGGCAGGGTCGGACGGCAAGTTTCCTGTATCAGGATCTCCCGGTTTCACTCCGATAATGCTAGACAGTTCCCGACACCAAGCAAAAGGGATGAGGAGTCGGTATGACCACTCATGACGAGGGGCAGGACGAGCGACGGAGGCGTTTGCAGGCACAGGTCGACCTGATCTTGTCGGGCATACCCGGTGTCATGAACGGCCTTCGCGGAGCAGTGGCTCACCCAGCCGACTGGGCGGAACGAGGCGAGGTGGATTACCACCATCGCGATCGGACCTTGCTGGTCCGGGACGCCGATGTTGACCGGGTGGCGGCGATCGTGTCCGGTGCCCCGGTTGTGCACGACAACAACGTGCGCGGCCTGACCCGGTTCGAGTTCTCCGCTGACGAGCGCCGGAGTGTGGAGGAAGCCTGCGCCGAGGTCGACCGAGCCCTTGGCGAGGGGGTGGCCACACCCGATCACATCCTCTACGTCTGCCCTGCCAGCAGCACCTGTCCGGCCACGGAGCCAGAGGAGGTCTCGGGCACGCTGCCCGACCCAGGGGTGTCCGCCGAGCAGCGCGACGGCGAAGGAGTCCTCATGTTGATTCCCGACAGCGGCCTGCTACCGGGTGCGGACACCGAGCACACGTGGCTGAAGGGCGTCACGGGCGAGATGGAAAACCCGATCGGCGGGTACCCGCCCCGTATTCTTCCCTACGCCGGCCACGGGACGTTCGCGGCCGGCGTCGCGCGAACCATGGCACCTAGCGCTGAGGTGCGGGTGGACAGGACGTTCGCCAAGTTCGGCGCGATCTTCGAGGCTGACCTAGCCAAGCAGATATCCGTCGCGCTCGGGAAGGGCGCGGAGGTCATCTCGCTGTCGTTCGGCACCCACAGCCGCAATGACCTTCCGCTGCTTGGTTTTGAGGTTGTGGAGGAAAGGCTGCGGAGCCACGCCGGATCGGTCCTGGTGGCGGCGGCGGGGAACGATTCATCCAGGAGCCCGTTCTGGCCGGCCGCCTATCCCTGGGTGGTAGGCGTTGGCTCCCTCAACACTGACCGGAATGGCAAGGCATCGTGGAGCAACTACGGGCCCTGGGTTGACGTCTTCGCGCCGGGTGAGAAGCTGGTCAACGCCTTCGCGAAGGGAGACTATCTCTGCACCGAGCCACCGGACGCGGGCACGTGGCGAAAGTTCGACGGCATGGCCCGCTGGAGCGGGACGTCGTTCTCCACGCCGCTCGTGGCGGGGCTCATCGCGGCCCGCATGTCGAAGACCGGCGAGAGCGGCCGCCAGGCGGCTGACGCGCTGCTGGCCAAGGCCCGGACCCAGACCATACGCGGCGTCGGCCCGATGATCCTCCCAGGGCAGGCTTACTGACGCCGCGGCGGCTCAGTTCTTGGCGTCGACGAAGTCCCCGGGCATGGGCGAGTGCGCTCAACGCGCGATCGGCGCGCCTTCAGCAAAGCGCGCCGGGGCGCCAGCCGTCGGCTGGTGCCCCGGCGCGGAGCTGGATGGTCAGATGGGCTGGACGCTGTCCGCCTGGGGGCCCTTGGCGCCCTGGCTGGCGGTGTACTCCACCCGCTGGTTGTCCTGGAGGCTGCGGTAGCCGTCAGCCTGAATCGCGGAGTGGTGAACGAAGACGTCGCTCGTTCCGTCGTCGGGGGCGATGAAACCATAGCCCTTATCGGCGTTGAACCACTTGACTGTACCCTGAGCCATTTTTGCGCTTTCTCCTACTGGAACGATCTTCGGGGTCCACATGCGCGGACCTCTGGACTACGGCGACCGCCTGTATTCAAAAGCCGGACTCTGGAAATCCGCGGCGCCCGCTGTCAGAACTTCGCAGGCGCTGTGACACGACACGAACTTCCACTACAAACCAGAACGAGTAGACACTACCACGCCCCGGGGTCTGCCCTGCGCCAGCCGCGCCCGGCGGCGTGCGACACTAGACCTGGGTTCAGGGCATTTCGAACGCTGGCAGCCACGTCGGCGCCGTCTTGGGGCCTGGCGAGCCCGGCGCGCCATGCGCCAGGGATAGGGCGGCCGAGGTGTTCGGCTTCAAGGTCATCAATCAGTACGAGCAAGGCATTGTCTTCCGCTTCGGCAAAATGCTGCCCGACCTACGCCAACCGGGACTGACCTGGCTTAATCCGTTCACCGACCGGCTGCACAAGGTCAACATGCAGATCATCACGGCGGCCGTGCCCGGCCAGGAGGGCATCACCCGCGACAACGTCACGGTATCGGTAGACGCGGTCGTCTACTACCGGGTCATCGACCCGGTCAAGGCGCTCATCAACGTTCAGGACTACACCTTCGCGGTGTCCCAGGTCGCCCAGACGTCGCTGCGATCGGTGATCGGCCACAGCGACCTGGACCTGCTGCTGTCCGAACGAGACAAGGTCAACGCCAAGCTCAAGGAGGTCATCGACGCGCCCACCGAGGAACCCTGGGGCATCCGGGTCGAGCGGGTCGAGGTAAAGCACATCTCCCTGCCGGACTCGATGAAACGGTCAATGTCCCGCCAGGCTGAGGCCGAACGCGAACGCCGCGCGCGGATCATCACGGCCGACGGCGAATACCAGGCGTCCAAGAAGCTGGCGCAGGCCGCCACCGTCATGTCCGCCGACCCGGCCGCCTTGCAGCTCCGGCTCCTGCAGACCGTCGTTGAGGTCGCCGCCGAGAAGAACAGCACCCTCGTCATGCCCGTTCCAGTGGAACTGCTGCGTTTCTTCGACCGCACCGCTCCGGCCCGGCACTGAATTCGGGCCGAACGGGCTGTGGTCCCTGCCCCGGCCTCCTGCCTGTTCCATTGGCCGGAGCGCATCTATTATCAGTGCAGCTGGGGAGGGTGCTATGACTACAGTGGCGATGTCGTACTGGCCCGCCGATACCTCGGAACCGGTGCTTGAGACCACAGTCGGCGGGGTCTTGCATGCGGCGGCAGCCGCCGGGCCGCAGATGCTGGCCATGGTCGGCGGCGTTCCCGACCCAGGGCAGCGCAGGCGATGGACCTACGCCGAGCTCCTGGCCGAGGCCGAGCAGGCGGCGCGAGCGCTGACCGCTCGCTTCGCCCCCGGCGAGCGGGTGGCGGTGTGGGCCCCGAACCTGCCCGAATGGGTGATCCTGGAATTCGCGGCCGGGCTGGCCGGGCTGGTCCTGGTCACCATCAACCCGGCCCTGCGTCCAGCCGAGCTAGCGTACGTCCTGAACCAGTCCGGCGCGGCCGGCATCTTCCTGGTCCCCGAGTTCCGCAGCCCGATGGCAGAGTTCCTGGCGGAAGTCCGGCCCGAGGTCCCCGCGCTGCGGGAAGTGGTCTTCTTCACCGACTGGGCGGCCTTCCTGGACACCGCTCCGGCGGAGGCGGTCCTGCCCGAGGTGAAACCGGACGACATCGCGCAGATCCAGTACACCTCCGGCACTACCGGCTTCCCCAAGGGCGCCGAACTGCACCATCGGGGCATGACCAACAACGCCCGTTTCTACGCCGAGCGGCTTGGTCTGCGGCCCGGCGAGGTGTACGTGAACCCGATGCCGCTGTTCCACACCGCCGGCTGCGGGATGGGGGTCCTGGGAGCGGTGCAGAGCCTGGCTGTGGACGTGCCGGTGCTGGCCTTTGACCCGGCCCTCGTTCTCGAGCTCATCGAGGCCGAACGCGGCACGGTGTTCGGGGGCGTGCCGACCATGATGATCGCCATGCTCGGCCATCCTGACTTCGAGCGGCGTGACCTGTCCTGTCTGCGGGCTGCCATCTCGGGCGGCGCGCCGGTGCCCGCCGAGCTGGTGCGACGGGTCGAAGCGCGGCTGGGCGTCCGCTTCAGCATCGTGTTCGGCACGACCGAGTGCTCGCCGCTGCTCACCCAGGTCAAGCCGGATGACTCGGCGCGGGACCGGGCCGAGACGCTGGGCACGCCGCTGCCGCAGACCGAGATCAAGATCGCGGACATCGCCACCGGCGGGCCAGTGCCGGTGGGGCAGGTGGGCGAGCTGTACGCCCGCGGGTACCTGGTCATGCACGGCTATCACGACGCCCCCGAGGCCACGGCGGCCGCCATCGACGCCGAGGGGTGGTACCACACCGGGGACCTGGCCTCCCTCGACGGCCGCGGCTACCTGCGGATCGAGGGCCGGATCAAGGACATGATCATCCGGGGCGGGGAGAACATCTACCCACGCGAGATCGAGGATGCCCTATTCGATCACCCCGCCGTCGCCGAGGCGGTGGTTATCGGCGTCCCGGACCAGACATGGGGTGAGGTGGTGGCGGCCTTTGTGCGTCCGGTCCCCGGCCAGCCCCGGCCGGCCCCGGAGGAGCTGCGGGCGCATTGCCGAGAGCGGCTCGCACCCTACAAGACCCCCGAGCACTGGGTATTCGTCGACGCCTTCCCGATGACGCCGTCCGGGAAGATCCAGAAATATAAGCTGCGGGAGAGCTTCACCCCGGACCAGCCCGCATGACCGCAGACGGAACCACCTGGCGGCTGAGCTGGCCGCGGGAGGCCTCGTGGAAGCCGTGCGTGGACAGCCAGTTCCTGATCCACGCGCCGTCGGGATGTGACTCGGGAACGACGTTGTAGATGTAGTTCAGGCCCCGCGTGGCAGCTTCGTCCTCCAGGTGCTCCAGGATGAAGGCGCCCACGCCCCGGCCGCGCCGTCCGGGCGCGACGACGAAGGTGATGCGCGCGTCTCCCCATTCGGAGTCGAGCCAGCCGTAGCCGGCGACCTCGTCGCCGGCGGTCACCCGCCACCATTCGTTCGCGACGGGCTCGCCGGGCGAGGGCGCGGCCAGGCCCACCGCGGCCAGTTCGGCCGGGCCGAGAACCCGCTGCTTGTCGGCATCCCAGCGAGGTGAGTTCTCTTTGGTCCAGGTCAGCGTCATGAATTCTCCCTTAGGTCCCCTCCGGCGGCGGCGATCCGGCGCAGCAGGGCGGACGGGCGGTAACGGTCTTCGCCGTACCAGGCGTGCATCGCCTCGAGTATCTGCAGGACGGCGGCCGGTCCCCTCACAGCGGCACCTTGTGGCCGGCGGGAGGCCCGGCTTGCCCCGTGGCGGCTTGCAGGATCGCGGCGGCCTGGGCCCGCAGTTCCACGCGGCGGATCTTGCCGGTAGCCGTCGTCGGGTACTCGGTCACGAATACGATCCGGCGGGGCCGTTTGAAGGACGGCAGACCGGTCCGGCAGAACCCGATCAGGGTTTCCTCATCGGCCAGGCCGCCGGGATTGAGCTGGACGAAGGCGACCGGCTTTTCCAGGCCGTCGGCGTCGGCCGCGGCCACCACCACGGCCTGGGCCACATCGGCGTGGTCGAGCAGGCGTGACTCCACCTCGGCCGGGGCGACCCAGATGCCGCTGGCCTTGAGCATGTCCCCGGTCCGGCCCAGGCAGGCGTAGTACCCGTCGGCGTCCATGACGTAGGTGTCGCCGGTGCGCAGCCACTCCCCCTGGAACACCTGCCGCGAGGCGTCGTAGCGCGACCAGTACCCGGCCGCTGCCGAATCGCCCCGGACGAACAGGGTTCCCGGCGTGCCCGGCGGGACCTCGAGTCCGTCCTCGCCGAGCACGCGCAGTTCGTAACCGGGCACGGCCACCCCGGTCGTTCCGGGCTTGACCTGCCCCGACCGGTTGGACAGGAAGATGTGCAGCATCTCGGTCATGCCGATGCCGTCGAGGATGTCGACACCGAAGTGCGAGGTCCACCGCTGATACAGGGCGGCCGGGAGAGCCTCGCCCGCCGAGGCGGCCAGCCGGACCCCGGCCAGTGCCTCCGGGGCCAGGGCGGCCCGCAGCATGTTCGAGAAGAACGTCGGTCCGGCGAAGAACAGCGTGGCTGCGTAGGCCCTGGCACGCTCGGCGATCAGGTCGGGTCGCGACGGGCTAGGCTCGAGCACGGCCGCCGCACCGACCGAGAGCGGGAAGAGCACGCTGTTTCCCAGGCCGTAGGCGAAGAAGGCCTTGGCCGCGGACAGGCACCGGTCGTCCGGCGTGATCCCGAGCACCTGGGTGCCATAGGTCTCGCACACGACGCGGACCGAACCGTGCCGGTGCATCGCGCCCTTGGGCGTGCCGGTCGTCCCCGAGGTGTAGAGCCAGAAGGCTGGAGAGTCCGCGGTGGTCGGGTAGATCTCGTCCGGGGCCACGGGCAGCTGGCTCAGCGTGACCGTGGTCCGGCCGGCCACTGGCGCATCCGCCCCGGCGTCGTCGTCGGTCACCACGGCCATGACTTCCCCGGTGCCCGGGTCGCCGAGTGCGTCGGCCACCAGGTCCAGGTACTGGGCGCTGGCCGCGACGATCCGGGCCCGGGAGTCGGCGACGATCTCGGCGATGCCGTCGGCGCGCAGCATCGTCGAGATGGGCACCGGCACCGCGCCGATCCGCATCGCCGCGAGGTACACGATCACGAATTCCGGCGAGTCCGCCATTACCATGACCACGCGCTGCTCGGCCTGCAGCCCGAGGCCCCGCAGCCCGCGGGCGGCGTGCCCGACCCGCTCCGCGAGTTCGGCGTAGCTGACGTCACCCGCGATCCCGGTCAACGCGAGCCGGTCACCGCGTCCCGCGCGGATGTGCCGGTCCAGCAGGTAGTCGCAGACGTTGAAGGGCTCGCCGCTAGAAGGCACTGTGCTGGACGGCACCGTGCTGGACAGGACTGGGCGGGCTGGTTCCGCTGTCACTGGAGCGCCCCGGCTCAGATCAGGTGAACGTAGTCGTAATCGAACGGCTGTCCGTTGATGCCGTTCTTGGGCGGGGCGATCCAGGCCGCGATCTTGCCCCGCTCGTGCACCGGCTGCATCAGCGACCGCACATAGGTCTTGTCTACGTCGGTCGGCAGCCACTCGCCGCTGCGGTGCTGCCATTCCTCCGCCGAGAGCCGCTCGCCGCCCGGGGTGGCCTCGATCACGGCGAACGCGCCGACCTTGCGGTTGAAGGCGATGTGCGGCAGCTTCAGCCGCTGCTTCACGCCTCCCTCCTCCAGGATGCGGTTCCACCGCTTGACGCCGCCCTGGCAGTCCGAGATGTACTCGCGGCGCAGGTCGGTGTTGAGCCCGACCAGCGCGGAGACCTCGGTCTGCCCGATGCTCTGCTCGCCAGTCCTGGCGTCCTCCGACAGCGTGTCCACCATGATCGAGTCGCTGGTGAGCTTGTGGTCGTCGCGGCGCCGGTCCTCCAGCCAGCGGCCCTTGAGGCCGGCGGTGTAGTAGTTGGCCACGTTCGTCGAGGTCTCGCCGCCGAACAGGTCAAGCGACACCGAGTAGTGGAAGTTCAGGTACTTCTGGATCACCGGCAGCGGGATCGCGCCGAGGCCGGCCACGTCGCCGGTGTCATGCTCGCGCATCACCTCGACGGTGCGCTGGACGACCCGGTCGATGCCGGTGGTGCCCACCATCATGTGGTGCGCCTCTTCCTTGAGCATGAACTCGCAGGTGCGCGACAGCGGGTCGAACGCCGACTCCTTCAGCGTGCCGAGCTGGTACTTGCCGTCCCGGTCGGTGAAGTAGGTGAACATGTAGAACGACAGCCAGTCTGGGGTCTCCTCGTTGAACGCGCCGAGGATGCGGGGTGAGTCGATGCTGCCCGAGTTGCGGTGCAGCAGTTCCTCGGCCTCCTCCCGGCCCTCCCGGCCGAAGTAGGCGTGCAGCAGGTAGACCATCGCCCACAAGTGCCGGCCTTCCTCGACGTTCACCTGGAACAGGTTGCGCAGGTCGTACAGGCTCGGCGCGGTGGCACCCAGGTTGCGCTGCTGTTCCACCGAGGCCGGCTCGGTGTCGCCCTGGATCACGATCAGCCGCTGCAGCTCCGACCGGTACTCCCCCGGCACCTTGTCCCACACCGGCTCGCCCTTGTGCTCGCCGAACCCCACGCGCCGGCCCGGGTCGCGCTCGGCCAGGAAGATTCCCCAGCGGTATTCGGGCATGGGAACGTGGCCGAACTGGGCCCATCCCTCGCGGCCGACGTTGACCGCGGTGCGCAGGTAGACGTCCTGGGTCGGCAGCGTCGGGCCCATCGTCTGCCACCAGTTCAGGAAGTTCGGCTGCCAGGACTCCAGCGCCCGCTGCAGCCGCCGGTCCTCGTGCAGGCTGACGTTGTTCGGGATCTTCTCGGTGTAGTCCGCGGTAGTGGTCACGGTTCAGACTCGCTTCCGGTCGAAGACAGCACGCTGCCCGGTGCCGAACCGGCGCAGCGCGCCGTCCGGGCCGGAGGCGTTGGGCCGGTTGAATATCCAGTTCTGCCAGGCGGACAGCCGGCCGAAGATCTTCGTTTCCATGGTCTCCGGGCCGGCGAACCGGTAGTTGGCCTCCAGGCCGGTGAGCGCGTCGGGGCTGAAGCTGGCCCGCTCCTCGGTCGCGATCCGGATTTCCTCGTCCCAGTCGATGTCATCCGGTGCGAAGGTGATAAGGCCCAGGTCGGCGGCGTCCTCGGCTTCGATCGCCGCGCCCCGGCGCTTGCCGGCCGCCTCGTAGCCGGCCTCGTCGCCCCAGAAACGGGTCTGCAGGCGGGTCAGCTCGTTGCTCATCGTCAGCGGTCCGACGTTGATGTTCCCGAGCGTGATGGCCGCGGGCTCGGCGTCTGGGGCCGTGTCCTGGAACACCCCGGCCAGCTGGAACGACCGGTCGGCGGCCAGGGCGAGCTCGAGCAGCGAACCGGCGAAGCAGCTGCCCGGCTCGATAACCGCGATCAGGCTGCGGCTGGTCACGTCCAGCCGCCGTAGCGTGCGCTTGAGGTAGTGCAGGACTTCGCTGGCGAACCAGTCTCCCGTGTTGGCGAGCAGGAGGTCGTCGTACGCGAGCACGGCGGCCGGGTCCCCCTCGGTGCGGAAGACCCAGGTCCCGAGCTCAGTCTCGTTGGTGCGCAGGTCCAGGATCAGGTCGTCGAGCTCGCGGGTCACCGCCAGCGGCCAGAACCCGGCGCCCTGGCCGGCCGCCCCGGCCATGTCGGTGGGCGGGTCAGAGGCCGGCCCCCGGACCGTGATACTGACGCTCCCGGCGTCGCGGTCGAGCCTGGCGGAAACGCAGGAGTAGCTGATCGCGTCGTCGTCGCGGGTCTTGCCGAGCGGGGTCAGCGCGACTCCGGCGGCACCCTCGGGGCGGCCGGAGCGCCCGGCCAGCTCGGCGGCCCGTTCCGCGACGGTCTCGTCCCAGCGGGGCCGCGGCACGGCCTCATCGACCAGGCGCCACTGGACCGCCTTCTTGCCTCCGACGCCCTCCGGCCGGGTGGAGAAGTAGTCGGCCAGGTCCCGCCGCACATGCCGCTTGTCGGACACCCGGGTCAGGCCGCCGGTGCCGGGCAGCACGCCGAGCAAGGGCAGCTCGGGCAGCGACACCGCCGATGACCGGTCGTCGATCAGCATGATGTGCTCGCAAGCGAGCGCCAGCTCGTACCCGCCGCCCGAGGCGGTGCCGTTGACGGCGGCTAGGTAGGTCTGCCCGGAGTTCGCGGTGGCGTCCTCGATGCCGTTCCTGGTCTCGTTGGTGAACTTGCAGAAGTTCACCTTCCAGCCGTGCGCGGAGGCCGCCAGCATGCGGATGTTCGCGCCGGCGCAGAAGATCTTGGGCTTGCCGCTGGTGATCACGACCGTGCGCACCTCAGGGTGCTCGAAGCGCAGCCGCTGCACCGCGTCGTACAGCTCGATGTCCACGCCGAGGTCGTAGGAGTTCAGCTTCAGCTCGTAGCCGGGCACCAGGCCGCCCTGCTCGTCCACGTCCATCACCAGGGTCGCGACTGGGCCGTCGTACGACACCCGCCAGTGCCGGTAACGGTCGGGGCTGACCCGGAACTCGACCCGTTCTTCCGTCATGCAGATTCCTCCCGCTGAGCCCTCCGGCCAGTACTCCATACTCTACAAAACTTGAGTTGAACGTCAAGACTTCGTAGTATTTCGCTTGCTGATTATCGCGGACGCGAGAGAGACGATGACCGAGACCACGCCACCTGCCCTGGCCGAGCCGGCGCCGACCCTGCTCCGGCGTCATGCTGCTGGAGCGGAAAGCGCGCGCGGCGTGCTGTTCACTGTGCTGGGTGAGCTGGTCCTGCCCACCGGCGGCGAGGCCTGGACATCGGCGTTCATCGACGTGTTCGGTCGGCTGGGCGTCGAGGAGAAGGCGGCCAGGCAGGCCCTGATGCGCACGGCGGCCGACAACTGGCTGAGCTCCGAGCGGGTCGGCCGGCGCACGGTCTGGCGCCTCACCCCGGCTTCCGAGCGGCTGCTTCAGGACGGCACCGAGCGCATCTTCGGTTTCACCGCGGTCGCCGCAGACTGGGACGGCCGCTGGACGATCGTGATCGCGCGCACGCCGGAGACCGAACGCGCTGCCCGGCACATGCTCAGGACGCGGCTGCGCTGGGCCGGGTTCGGCCATGTCATGCCCGGCGTCTGGCTGAGCCCGCGCAGCGACCGCGGCGACGAGGTACGGCGGATCCTGGACGAGGCCCGGCTGCCGGACGGCTACCTGTTCAGGGCCGAGTACCAGGGCGGCAGTTCGCTGGCCGCGATGGTGGGCAACGCCTGGGACCTGGATGAGCTGGCCCGCGAGTACGACGAGTTCATCGCGGCGTTCAGCGGCGACGTCAGCTCCGATCCGCTCGCCCGCGTCATCGACCTGGTGCACGCCTGGCGCCGGTTCCCGTGGATCGACCCCGGCCTGCCGGCCCAGTTCCTGCCCGCGCCATGGAGCGGCACCGCCGCCGCCGAACTGTTCACCCGGCTTCACGCTCAGTGGGCGGACGAGGCCATCGCCGAGTGGAAGCACCTGCTGGCCAGGACGTGACGGCAGGATCAGCGCAGGCCGGCCCGCAGGGCGGTC
>Ga0208042_1000525_pt1 | contig 12982 bp, 8 predicted proteins | sample Sb_taG_10_FD_187708 | JGI IMG/M metagenome (GOLD analysis project Ga0208042, IMG submission 187708) | Peat soil microbial communities from Weissenstadt, Germany - Sb_50d_7_NC metaG (SPAdes) (version 2) | ecosystem: Environmental > Terrestrial > Soil > Wetlands > Peat | place: Germany... | reverse complement strand
CGATGATGATCGCCCCCGGAACCTCCCCCTCGGCGATCCGCTGCTCCAGGGGCCGGATATCGACCAGCGCGGCACCATCGGTGAGGACCGCGAACGCCGCCTCCGGACGGAGCCGGGCCAGGCCGCCGCGGGCCTCGGCCAGCAGCTCGTCAATGCTGGGCGCGTCGGCCGGCAGCGAGTCGGAGCTCAGCCTGGCCGCCGATGCCAAGGCGGCGGCGAGCGCGGTGCCGGCGCCGCCGCGGCCCCGTGCGCCCTCCGGGCCGTCGACCGCAACAGTCTCCCTTGCGATCAAGCCGTACTCGGTGGCGCCGTAATAGGTCATCGCCATCAGCGGCGGCGAGTACGCATGGATGCTCGTCGCCGACCCGCCACCGCCATGCGCGACGTCGTGCACGTGTGCGGGCCCGAACGCCACCGCCTCGGAAGCCATCAGGCGCCTGCGGGCGATCCGCCGGCCGCCCGGGGCACGGTACCGCTCGACCAGGCAGCCCTCGGCCACGGCGAACGACCCAGAGGACCCGCCATGGTCATGCCAGTCGGTGTCCTGGCCGCGTTCCCAGGCCAGCAGCCACACATCGCAGGAGCTGGACCGGTGCAGGGGCAGGTACCAGCGCACATCGGGGTCCCGGACGACCAGATCCGCCCACAGGCCGCAGCGTGCCGCCAGGCCGCCCGTGACCGCCCGCAGCTGAACTGGCGCAAGGCGCCCGGTCGGCGGGACCAGACCGCCCAGCACCTCAGCGATGGCCTGCTGGCGCTCGGGGCTGACACCCCAGCCGGGCTGCAGCCCCGGGCCGGCCTGCCCTCGCCGCGGGACGCCGGGACCGCTTGGTGTGCTAGTGACAGCCGACACGCGCCCCTCCCTGGGAACAGCTGCCATCATATTTCCCCAGCCGCTATGGGGGCGGCGCGCAGGAAGGCTGGATCGGGCCAGCAGCGGGCCGGCACCCGGGAACAAAGAAACCGCACCCTCTTGACACTAAGATCAGCCACCGGTCCGGTCCCACGGCATCGGCCGCACAGACCGTTCTTTATGGACAGTCATAACGAGCCGGACGATCCTCGCTCTTCGTGCCCAGGCGGATCTCGCATGCCGTGCGACCTTCGCGCTCTCACCGTCTGTAACGAAACACAGGTGCCTTGGCCAGCCGGGCCGGGTGCGGGGCGGGTCGATCCCCGCCGTTCGCAAAATGGGGGGCAGTGTTCCCGATCATCCGCTGCCCCATGGCTGTCTGCTTTATGCGGATGTATCCGGCGCGCGGAGTTGGGAGCGGGGTAGTTGGCTGTCGGCGCGCGGAATTGGGGCGACGGCGGACAGCGGGACGGCCGACGGCATGTGGATTAGGCGCGGAGGGGATGGGCGGCACCCGGACGGGCGGGCTGGGGCGGGAGCGGAAGCGGACGAGGGAAGCGCGGTTATGCGCGGGCGGGTGACGGAGGACGAGCGGACGGAGCGGGCGAGGGAGGAGGGGACGGGGGGCGGAAGGCGGCGAAGGCGTTGGTCACTACCAGCGAACGCGACACGAACTCGTACAAGGCGGCGGGGCGGCCGCCGGCGGCGGTGGGCGGCGCGGTTCCGGCGGTCGGCTGGATCACCCTGCGGCGGGTGAGGATCCGCTGCAGGTTCGTCGCCGAGACCGGGTGGCCGAGCGAGGCCGCGTAGATGTCGCGTAGCTGCGCGATCGTGAACGCGGCCGGGGCCAGCGCGAACCCGATGTTCGTGTAGGAGAGCTTGGCCCGCAGCCGGTCGCGGGCCGAGCCGATGATCGACCCGTGGTCGAACGCGGTCTCCGGCAGCGCGTCGACTGGATGCCAGGCGGTGTCCGCGGGAATCCGGGGCGAGACATCGGTGGCGACCAGCGCCAGGTAGGCGGTGGCCAGTACGCGCCCGCGCGGGTCGCGGTCCGGGTCGCTGCGGGTTTCCAGCTGCTCCATGTGCGCGATCGAGGTGATGTCGACCTTGGCCGCCAGGTGCCGGCTGGCCGCCGTGCCCAGCCGCTCCGTGGCGCCCAGCGGCCCGCGCGGCAGTGACCACTGCCCGTCGAATGGCGCCTTGGCGCGCCGCCAGAGCAGGCAGTCCAGCCGCCGGTCCCGGACGCGCAGCACCACTGCCAGCACCTCATGAGCGAACAGTTGCCCCTCCACGGGTGCATGGTACCGTGGATGCTGGGAGGTTTTAGACTATGAGTCGAAAACTTGGGTTCGCGCCGGAGGTGCGGCGCCTGGCCACCGAGCGCGACGCGGTGATCCTGGCGCACAACTACCAGTCCCCCGAGATCCAGGACGTCGCCGACCACGTCGGCGACTCGCTGGCGCTGGCCCGGCTGGCCGCCGCCAGCTCGGCTCGCACGATCGTGCTGGCCGGGGTCTGGTTCATGGCCGAAACAGCAAAGATCCTTTGCCCGGAACGCACGGTGCTCATCCCTTCCCGCGACGCCGGCTGCTCGCTCGCGGACTCGATCACCGCGGCTCAGCTCCGCGAGTGGAAGGCTCAGCACCCCGGCGCGGTCGTAGTCGCGTACGTCAACACCAGCGCGGAGGTCAAAGCCGAGTCGGACGTGTGCTGCACATCGGCGAACGCGGTGGAGATCGTCTCGGCGGTACCGGCCGAACGCGAGGTGCTCTTCCTCCCCGACCAGTTCCTCGGCGCGCACGTCCGCCGCGAGACCGGGCGCGGCAACGTCCACGTCTGGATGGGCGAATGCCATGTGCACGCCGGGATCAGCCCGCAGGAGCTGCGCCGTAAGGCGGCCGCCCAGCCCGACGCCCCGCTGTTCATCCATCCCGAATGCGGCTGCGCCACTGCCGCGCTGTGGCAGGCCGGCGCCGGCGAGCTGCCCAGGGCCCGGATCTTGTCCACCGGCGGGATGCTGACCGCCGCCCGTTCCGTGCCGTCAGGCTCGGTCCTGGTGGCCACCGAGACCGGCATGCTGCACCAGCTCCGGAAGGCCAACGCGGCAGTGAGCTGGGAGCCGGTGAACGAGCATGCGGTGTGCCGGTACATGAAGATGACCACGCCGGAGACGCTGCTGCGCTGCCTGCGCGACGGGACCCACGAAGTGTCCGTGGAGCCGGACGTCGCGAATCGGGCGCGGCGGGCCGTCGAAGCGATGCTCACGGTGGGCGCGTGATGCTTCGCGCCCTCCCCGGTACGCAGCCCCGCTGGTCACGCGACGCAGATGTCGTCGTGGTAGGCTCTGGCGCCGCCGGGATGGCCGCCGCGCTGGTTGCAGCTGCACCGGCAACAGCGGCGCGCGGCCGGCGGGTGCTGCTTGTATCGAAGAACGAGCTCGGCGGCGGGTCCACCCCGTTCGCCCAGGGCGGCATGGCGGCGGTGCTCGACCCCGATGATTCGGTCGCGCTGCACGCCGAGGACACACTGACGGCGGGCGCCGGGCTGTGCGATCCGGCGGCCGTGTCCGCGCTGGTGTCCGAGGCGCCGGGGGTGATCTCGTGGCTGTCGTTGCTGGGCGCGCGGCTCGGGAACGGGCACCTGGAGGGCGGGCACAGCCGCCGCCGGATCGTGCACGCTGGCGGCGACGCGGTGGGGGCCGAAGTACACCGGGTGCTGGCCCGCGCACTGCTGGCCAGCCCGGTTTCGCTGCTCACCCACGCGGTGGCGCTCGACCTGGCAGATGGCGGCCTGCTGGTCGGTCTGGCCCGTCCGGGCGAGCCGTCGCTGGCCGCGGGAATGGTGCGGGCCCGGGCGGTGGTGCTGGCCACCGGCGGATTCGGGCAGGCCTACGCCACGACAACCAACCCGGCCGGAGTGACCGGTGACGGGCTCGCGCTCGCGGCGCGAGCGGGGGCCGCACTGCGCGACGTCGAGTTCGTCCAGTTCCACCCGACCGTCTTGTGGGACGCGGAAGGCCGCGGGCAGTGCCCCCTGATCACCGAGGCGCTGCGGGGCGCCGGCGCGGTCATCGTGGACGATTCTGGCCGCCCGGCCGTTCCCGATAGCCTGGCGCCCCGCGACGTGGTGTCGGCGGCCATGCTCGAGCGGATGCCGGCGAGCGGCGCACCGCACCTGTGGCTGGACGCCACGTCGGTCCAGCGGCTGGACGGCAGGTTCCCCACGGTGTCCGCTGCCTGCCGCGAACGCGGCATCGACCCGGCGACCGAGCCGATCCCCGTCGCGCCCGGCGCGCACTACGCATGCGGCGGGGTGCGTGCCGACATGACCGGCCGGACCTCGCTGCCGGGCGTCTTCGCCATCGGCGAGATCGCCCGCACCGGCGTGCACGGCGCGAACCGGCTCGCCTCGAACTCCCTCACCGAGGCGATGATCATGGGCCGCCGGCTAGGCGACCTGCTCGGCCGCGAGCTGCCGCGCGGTGTGATCCCCGCGCCGTCCGCGGCTGACGGCGGGATGAGGGTCCTCGGCGTCACCCCGTCGGCGCGGCCCGCGCTCGCGGCGGCGATGTCACATCACGCCGGCGTGCTGCGCGACGAGACCGGGCTGCGTGAGCTGCTACGGTCGCTGTCGCACGCCCCAGCGGGCGGCGTGCTGGACCTGCCCACGGTCGAGGCGACCAACCTGCACACGGTCTCAACGCTGGTCGCCGAGGCGGCGCTGGCCCGCCGGGAGAGCCGCGGCTGCCACCGCCGCAGCGACATCGCCCCAGCCCCATCGAATGAAGTGGCGGCATGACACCGGACCCAGGCGACCTGGACCGGGTCGTGCGCGCCGCCCTCGAGGAGGACCTGCGCTACGGTCCCGACGTCACCACCGCAGCCGTCATCCCTCCCGGCACCAAGTCCGTCGCGGACGTCGTGGCTCGCCAGCCAGGCACCTTGGCCGGCCTCCCCGTGGTGGCGGCCGTGCTGGACGTCGCGTGCCCGGCCGCCACGTTCACCCCGCAAGCCCGCGACGGCGACCGGGTGGCCGCCGGTGACGTGGTCGCCCGGGTGGAGGGGCCGCTGGCCGGCATCCTGACCGCCGAGCGGACGCTGCTCAACTTCCTCACGCACCTGTCCGGCATCGCCACCGCGACCCGCACGTGGGTCGACGCCATCAACGGCACCGGCGCGTTCGTGCGGGACACCCGCAAGACCGTCCCCGGGCTGCGCGCGCTGGAGAAGTACGCGGTGCGCTGCGGGGGCGGGGTGAACCACCGGATGGGCCTGGGCGACGCGGCGCTGATCAAGGACAACCACATAGCCGCCGCCGACGGGGTCACTGCGGCGTTCCGCGCGGTCCTAACCGCCGCGCCCGGCATGGTGGTCGAGGTAGAGTGCGACACCCTCGGCCAGGTCGGCGAGGCCCTGGCCGCCGGAGCCCCGCTGATCCTGCTAGACAACATGAGCCTGAACCAGATGCGTTCTGCGGTCGCCATGGCCCGCGCCTACCCGGCCGCCAAGCTGGAGGCCAGCGGCGGCCTACGGCTGGAGAACGCCAGGGAGGTGGCCAGCACCGGCGTGCACTACCTGTCCGTCGGCGCCCTCACCCACTCCAGCCCCGCCCTCGACCTCGCCCTCGACGTGGGCTTACCGGCGTATCGCGGGCGCCGGCACGCTAGCCGCCCGCAATATCACGGCCCGTCCGGTATACACCCCCACCATGGGGGCACAGTCAGGCCCAGCGGCCGCTCGCGATGCGCCGGCCAGCCCAGGACGCTGGCGACCTCCGCATGGGAAGAATAGACCCCGACAGCCGGCATATGCGCGCAGATCACCCCGTCCGGCGTGGCGTCGGCAGCACGGTCTTCGTAGAAGTCCTGGTCAGGCTACAGGCCGAGGCCGCGGGCGATGATTTCCTTCTGGATCTCGGTGGTGCCGCCGAAGATGGACATCACGCGGCTGTCGGCCCAGGCACGGCCGACCGGGTACTCGCGCATGTAGCCGTAGCCGCCGTGCAGCTGCACGCACCGGTCGGTGACGCGGTTGCACAGCTCGGTGTTCCACCACTTGACCATGGACGCCTCGTCGGTGCTCAGCCGGTCCGCGCAGTGCTCCATGATGGCGCGGTCGGTGAACTCGCGCGCCACCGCGATCTCGGTGGCCATCTCGGCCAGCACGAACTTGCTGTGCTGGAACCTGCCGATCGGCTGGCCGAACGCGGTGCGCTCCTTGCAGTACGCCAGGGTGTCAGCCAAGGCCTGTTCGGCGATGGCCAGCGCGGTGACGCCGATCGTGACGCGCTCGCGAGGCAGATTCCGCATCAGAGCGGCGAAGCCGCCGCCCTCCTCGCCGAGCAGGTTCGCGGCCGGCACCCGGACGTCGGTGAAGAACAGCTCCGAGGTGTCCTGCGCGTGCATGCCGAGCTTGTCGAGGTTCGCGCCGCGGGCGAAGCCCGCCATCTCGCGCTCGACCACGAGCAGGCTGATCCCGCGGTGCCCGGCAGCCGGATCTGTGCGGGCCACCACGATCACGATGTCGCAGAGCTGCCCGTTGGAGATGAACGTCTTCTGCCCGTTCAGCACGTAGTGGTCGCCATCGCGGGCGGCGGTGCTCCGGATTCCCTGCAGATCGCTGCCCGCCCCGGGCTCGGTCATGGCGATCGCCGCGATGATCTCCCCCGAGCAGTAGCCGGGGAGCCACCGTTCCCGCTGTTCCGGCGTGCACAGCCGGTCCAGGTACGGGCCGATCATGTCGTTGTGCAGCTGGAACATCGGCCCGGTGGCGCCGGCTCTGGCGAGTTCCTCGTTCAGGATCACGTAGTACCGGTAGTCGGGGTCGCCGCCACCGCCGTACTTCTCGTCGATGTGGATGCCGAGCAGGCCGGCCCGGCCGGCCGCCAGCCACACGTCCCGGGACACGACTCCGTCCCGTTCCCACTGCTCGTGATAGGGCGTGATCTCCTTCGTGATGAAGGCCCGCACCATGTCCCGGAACCCGTCATGGTCCTGGGTGAAGATTTCCCGCCGCATCGGCTCGACCCCTTCGTTCCTCCCCCTGAATCGTACCCCGGACATATTGTGAAACATTCATTTCGAAAGTAATCTTTCACGTATGACGGAGGAAGCTGCGGTGGGGATGCCGGGGAATCCGGTCGAGCTCACCGATCCGAAGATGATGCGGGCGCTGGCGCATCCGGCGCGGATCGCGATCTGGATGCACATCGGGCTGCGCGGCGCGGTCACGGCGACCGAGTGCGCGGAGGTGGCGGGGCTCTCCCCCTCGGCGTGCAGCTACCACCTGCGGACGCTGGCCCGGTACGGGTTCATCGAAGAGGACCGGGCGGCCACGGCGGACGGGCGGGAGCGGCCGTGGCGGGCGCGGCTGCTGGCTTTCACGATGGAGGACCGTCCGGATACCCCGGCCGCCGGCCGGGTGGCCAGCCGACTGCTGGTGGAGAACATACGGGCTTCGGCGGAGGAGGTCCGCGTCCGCTACCTGGACCGCAAGTCGGAGTACCCGGCCGCCTGGCAGGCCGCGTCCGGTGAGGTGTTCAGCGTCGCGCACGTGACGCCGGAGGAGCTGGACGAGCTGCGCGCGAAGTTGCTGGACGTCCTGACCCCTTACATACGGCTGGACGAGGCCGAGCGGTCGCCTGGGGCGCTGCCGGTGCGGATCATGCTCGACATGTTCCCCTGGTTCCGGCCGGAGGAGGCACAATGAGCCGCCTGGAGTCGCTGAGGTCCGGGCCGCTGGGGGTGCGGAGCTTCCGGCTGCTGGCCGGGGGGCAATTCACGTCGACGATCGGCGACTACTGCTACGCGGTGGCCCTCCCCTGGCTCGTGCTGTCGAACGGGGGCGGGGCGGTCCTGCTGGGCACCGTGCTGGCCTGCTATGGGGTGCCGCGTACGGTGCTGATCCCGGTGGGCGGGGTGCTGGCCGACAAGGTCGGGCCGCGCACGGTCATGCTCGCGGCCGACGCCGCGCGGTGCGTGCTGGTGGCGGCGCTGGCCGTGCTCGCGGCCCGGCACACCACCTCGCTGGCCGCCCTCGGGCCCATCGCCGCGTTCATCGGCGCGGGCGAGGGGCTGTTCATCCCGGCGTCGTTCGCGATCATGCCCTCGCTGCTGGACGGGGAGCGGCTCGCGGCGGGCAACGCGATATCCACCGCGGCCGTGCAGGCCGGGTCGCTGGTCGGCCCGGCGCTCGGCGGCGCGCTGGTCGCCGCCACCCGCGCGTCAACCTGGGCCTTCGCCATCGACGCCGCGTCGTTCGCGGTGTCGGCGGCCACGCTGGCACTGATCCCGCGAAGGCCAGCGGCTGGGTCTGTGGCCACTGGAGTTACCGAGGCGCAGGATACGGCGGACGCGGATGCGGGCGGGACGGCAGGCGGCGGGGACCACGGGGTGCTGGCGCTGCTGAAGAGGTCGCGGGCGCTGCAGGTCATCCTGGTGGTGGTCGTGGCGGCGAACCTGGTCGGCGGCGGGGCCGACGGCATAGCGCTGCCGTCGCTGGCGCACGTACGGTTCGGGGCGGCCGGCTACGGGGCGCTGCTGGCCTGCTTCGCGGTCGGGAGCGTGCTCGGCACGCTGGCCGCGGCCCGCACGGGCGGGCTGCGCAGGCCAGCCATCTTCGCGTCGATGGCGTTCCTGATCTCCGCGACGGCGCTCGCCGTGACCCCGTACCTGGGCGGAGAGGCCGGCGCCGCGGCGGCCCTGTTCGTCACGGGCGCCACCAACGGGCTGGGCAACGTCACCTTCCTCACCGTGCTGCAGAAGCAGACGCCTCCGGCGCTGCTCGGCCGGGTGATGGGCGCGCTGATGCTGTGCGCGTTCGGCAGCTTCCCGCTGTCGGTGGCGATCTCTGGGGTGCTGGTCCGGCACATCGGGCCGTCGCTGTTCTTCCCGGTGGCGGGCGCCGTCGTGGCGGCGGCCATCCTGGGCGGGCTGACCCAGCGGGAGTTCCGGGAGTTCGGGGCAGCTGATGGGAGCAGGAGCGACGGGGCGTCCCCCGCGAGCAAGGGCGCCGGCGCGGAGGAGCCCCGCGCGAGCCAAAGGCGCGCGGCGCTGTCTGGACTGACGAGCGACGAACGAGCGAGGAGGGAAGAGAGCGCCTGAAAAGCACGCCGGAGGCGAGCGGGAAAACAGAGCAAGCGGGAAAACAGAGCGAGCGGGAAAACAGAGCGAGCGGGAAGACAGAGGGGCGGGAAAACTGAGACCACGTTCCGTTCGGCTCAAATAAAAAAGGCCGCAACGGAGGGCGGCGGGGGCGGGCGGTGCGGCGGGGCGCGGCGATAGGGCGGCGCTTGGTCTTAAGGCGGCACTGGGCTCACGCAAATAAGCGGCCCACTGGGGGTCGCCGTCGTGCTGAGCGCCCACCAGTCTCCAGTGGGCGCCACGTGGTACCACTGGCGGCACCGCCAGTGTCCAGCCGAGTTCGGAGAGCAGACGGTCGGCCTTGCGGTGGTTGCAGATGGTGCAGGATGCGACGCAGTTCTCCCAGACGTGCTGGCCGCCGCGGCTGCGGGGCACCACGTGGTCGATGGTTTCCGCGCGGCGGCCGCAGTAGGCGCAGCGGTAGTTATCCCGGCGCATCAGCGCGGCCCGGGTCAGCGGCACCCGGTTGCGGTACGGCACCCGGATGTAGCGGCTGAGCCTGATCACCGACGGCGTCGCCAGCACCACGGACGCCGCGTGCAGGAGCGCCCCGTCGACGTCGTCGTGGACAACCTCGGCCTTGCCGCCCAGCACCAGGCACACGGCGCGGCGGAGGCCGACGGTGGTCAGCGGTTCATACGTCACGTTGAGCAGCAGCACTCTTCGCACCGCACCTCCCGCTGGCGCCGTCTAGCAGAAGCCCATGCTCCCAGTGTGTCGCCTGGTACGCGCTTCTGCCACCTCATAAGCGTACAAGGCCGGCCGGGCCTTAAAGTGCGAGCATGAGCGGGACACGCGAGTTCGAGTATCCGGGGGCACGGCGGCAGGACCTGACCGAGGAAATCTTCGGGCACCAGGTCAGCGACCCCTACCGCTGGATGGAGGACGCCGGCAGCGCCGAACGGGCAGACTGGCTGGCGGCGCAGGCCGGGTTGTTCGCCGCGCAGCGGGAAACGTGGCCCGGGCGGGACCGGCTGGCCGCGCGGGTGGCCGAGTTGCTGGACGTCGGCTTCGTGGGGACGCCGGCCTGGCGCGGGGAGAGGTCGTTCTTCACCAGGCGGGACCCCGGGCAGGAGCACGCCGTGCTGTATACCTCGGATGGTTCCGGGGTCCCGGCCGAGGTGCTCGTCGACCCGATGGCCATCGACCCGTCGGGGCTGACCACCCTGGACGCCTGGCAGCCGGACAAGGAGGGGCGGCTGCTCGCCTACCAGCTGTCCGAGGGCGGCAACGAGGAATCCCTGCTGAGGGTGCTGGACGTCAGAAGCGGTTCGGTGGTGGACGGCCCGATCGACCGGTGCCGCTACTCGAACGTGGCCTGGCTGCCGGGCGGGAAGGCGTTCTACTACACGCGGCGGCTGCCGGCCGATTCGGTCCCGGAGGGCGAGAGCCAGTACCACCGGCGGGTCTACCTGCACCAGGTCGGCACGGATGCGGACGAGGACGTGCTCATCTTCGGTACGGGCCGGGACAAGACGGACTACTACTACGCCTCGGTCAGCCGGGACGGGCGCTGGCTGGCCATCTCCGCGTCCCGGGGCACGGCGCCGCGCAACGACCTTTGGCTGGCCGACCTGTCGTCGTCTGACGTCACCACACCCGAGTTGCGGGTGGTGCAGGAGGGGGTGGACGCACAGACCTCGTTGCGGGTGGGGCGGGACGGGGTCTTGTACCTGTTCACCGACCTTGGCGCCCCCCGGGGCCGGATCGCGGTGGCCGATCCGGTTTCCGGCGACCTGGCCGACCCGGCGGGCTGGCGGGAGCTGATCGCCGAGGATCCCGAGGCGGTGCTGCGCGGGTACGCCATCCTGGACGGTTCCGCGCTGGCGCGGCCGGTCCTGGTCGTGTCCTGGACCCGGCACGCACTGAGCGAGATCACCGTGCATGACCTGGCCTCGGGTGAGCTGGTGGGCAGCGTCGCGCTGCCGGGGCTGGGCACCGCGGGCGGGCTCAGCGAGCGGCCCGAGGGCGGGCACGAGGCGTGGTTCGGGTACACGGACTACACGACACCGCCGCTGGTGCTGCGGTTCGACGCCCGGGACTCCTCGGCTGGGATATGGGCGACGGGGCCGGGTTCGGTCTCGGTGCCGGCGGTGACGGCACGGCAGGTGACGTATCGGTCCCTGGACGGGACGCCGGTGCGGATGCTGGTTCTCGGTGCGGCCTCGTCGGCTTCTGGCGAGCCCCGGCCGGCGCTGCTGACCGGGTACGGCGGGTTCGACATCAGCCTTACGCCCGCGTACTCGCCGTCCGCGCTGGCCTGGGTGGAGGCAGGCGGCGTGTACGCGGTGGCCAACCTGCGCGGCGGCAGCGAGGAGGGCGAGGAATGGCACCGGGCCGGGATGCTGGACCGCAAGCAGAACGTGTTCGACGACTTCCGCTGTGCGGCCGAGACCCTGATCCGCGACAGGTGGACGACGTCGGGGCAGCTGGCCATCTCGGGCGGGTCGAACGGCGGGCTCCTGGTCGGCGCTTCTTTGGTACAGCAGCCGTCGCTGTACGCCGCGGTGATCTGCTCCGCGCCGTTGCTGGACATGGTGCGGTACGAACGGTTCGGGCTGGGGCAGACGTGGAACGTCGAGTACGGCACGGCGGCGGACGCTTCGCAGTTCGGGTGGCTGCTGTCGTATTCGCCGTACCATCATGTGGTGCCCGGGGCGGCCTACCCGGCGGTGCTGTTCACCGTGTTCACCAACGACACCCGGGTCGACCCGGTGCACGCGTACAAGATGTGCGCGGCGCTACAGTACGCTACGTCTGCTGCGGGGCGTCCGGTGCTGCTGCGTGCCGAGGACCAGGTGGGACACGGGGCGCGGGCGGTGAGCCGGACGGCCGAGCTGGCCGGGGACACGCTCGCGTTCGCGGCGCGTTACAGCGGGTTGACGGTGGAGTAGCGCGCTTCGGGTACTCAGCGGTCATCGCCCGCCTTGTGCCGGGTCCGCCTGGTGCCGGGGTCCGCCTGGTGCCGGGGTCCGCCTGGTGCCGGGGTCCGCCTGGTGCCGGGGTCCGCCTGGTGCCGGGTCCGTTCCGGGCCCCGCGCCCCTCATCAAGCACACATGCCTCACGCGGCCCATTTTTCGCACGTACATACGACCTATTCCTGATTTACGCGGAAGATCTGGCTTATACGGAAGAATTGGGCAACCATAGCTGCCCCCGGACTCAACGGGTCGTCGCAACACCGGTTGGTAAATGATATCCGCCGCCCGGATCCTCCGCGAAGGCCGGATCCTCCGCGCAAATGGGGCGCTGGCGCACTGATGGGGGCTGCGGGATTGCGCCACGCCCGTACGGCACGGTGGCGGGGCTGACCCGTTGCACTCGGCCCTGGCCCACCACCGCGACGCTCCTCCAGCTCCGCTCCGGTGAACGGAATATCCCGGAGCGCGTTTTGCTTTTCCGCCTGCTTTTCTCGGGTCAAGGCGGCACTGGACGCGGCGGGGGTGGCCCCGGCCGGCCCGGACACCATCGTGATCACGGCGCCGCCCGGGGGTTCTCCGGCGGGTGCGGTGGAGTCTGCGGCGGGTGCGGTGGAGTCTGCGGCGGGTGCGGTGGAGTCTGCGGCGGGTGCGGTGGAGCCTCCGGAGTCGGGGTCGGCGGCGGACGATCCGGGTGAGCCTGCCCCGTAAGCTGACAGCATGAGCCAGCCGGCCAGCTTCTATGAGGCAGTGGGCGGGGAAGAGACGTTCCGTCGCCTGGTCCACCGGTTCTACCAGGGCGTCGCGGATGATCCCGTGCTGCGGCCGGTGTACCCGGCCCAGGATCTCGGCCCGGCCGAGGAGCACCTGCGGCTGTTCCTCATGCAGTACTGGGGCGGGCCGCAGACCTATAACGAGCTGCGGGGGCACCCACGGCTGCGGATGCGCCACGTCCGGTTCGCGATCGGCGAGGCCGAGCGGGACGCGTGGCTGCACAACATGCGGGAGGCGCTCGACGAGCTGGGCCTGGACGAGGCGCACGACGCGCAGCTCTGGGACTACCTGGTGATG
>Ga0208042_1000522_pt1 | contig 13007 bp, 13 predicted proteins | sample Sb_taG_10_FD_187708 | JGI IMG/M metagenome (GOLD analysis project Ga0208042, IMG submission 187708) | Peat soil microbial communities from Weissenstadt, Germany - Sb_50d_7_NC metaG (SPAdes) (version 2) | ecosystem: Environmental > Terrestrial > Soil > Wetlands > Peat | place: Germany... | reverse complement strand
AGGCTGTAGTTTCCCATTCGGAATGCATCCTTGGCGTCGTAGCGTCCCGGATACCACCCATAGACGGCAGTCATGGTGCCGGCGTACGGAGCGATCACAGCAGGGAAAGAAAAGACACGATGTCCGTCGTCGCCGCGGCGTGCTGTGAAGGTCGAAATCACAGCATGGCTCAGCCGTGGAAGCACGCCTTTGCACTCACAGCGGTAATACATGGTGTCTTCCTTGAAAGCCGCTGCTAGCGCATAACGCGCCGTAGTGCTTACCGCCGCGATGCCCAAGTCGGACCCGAATCGCTTGCCGTAACCCTCAGCGCCTTGCTGCCACGCCGGCGGGGTATTATGCGCCTGGCCAATGCCAGCCGCGAAAGCGGCGCCCGCGAAAGGATACGGGCCGAACGCGTCAAAGAAATAGTTGCGGAGCTTCGTTGTCTTCGTCGGACGCGTGTACGCCAGATCCAGTTTCACCGTGGTTGTGCATGCAACTGGGCCGGAGTAGTCTCTTGAATCGGCCAGTGATTGCGCCTTTGCCAGCATTGGCAAGCTCGCGATGTCCGCCACTACCAACAACGAGAGCATAACTCCGCGCATCATCATGTCGAGATTCTCATTGGTCCATTTTGCGCCGGTTACGTGATCGAGTGAGTCTCGCCAACTGCGCAGCACACGAGCGATTAACTAAGTTCGCGCCAGTCTTGCTCATTTAACTCTATTTTGTATTTCTTCGCAGCTGATTTGATGTGTTGCCACGCGGCGTCGCGTTCAGCGTCAGTCACCCCTTGCACCTGCTTAAAGCGGGCGATTGCGTTGCGCACGTGAGCAACGTCATGGATAGGTTCCTTGCGTTCCTTAGGGAAAGCGAAGTCTTCATCGGCGATATGATCGCAGCTGGCTTCGGTGATCTTGGACATGATTCTCGACGAGCAAACCAATGGCCAATTTACTCGCGCCATCGCAGGAACGCGCCGACACCGCCGATCGATTCGAGCAGGGCTGCGTCCTCAATGTATGTCACGGTTGCACCGGTTTGCTTAGCTTTCGTCACTAGTAGATCGGGCAGGGACGCCTGCCGCGGCTCGTCACTTTTCGTTCCTCCCTCTGCGTCAGGGATCTCCGGTGCGAGGATGGCCTGGACTTCCTCCGGCTGGGTGTGGCTATCCTCGAGCGCGCTGCTAATGAGCAATTCTTCGACTTGCCCGTTGGCCAGGGCTTCGAGCGTCTCCTGCGGCCCGGCTACGGCCAGTCCGCGAGCACGATATTGCTGCATTAGCCGGTCTACCTTTTCTGCGGCAGTCCTGGCTTCTTGCTCCTGTAGCTTTTCGAGAGTCGCGGTCATGACATCCTGCTCAGAAGCATGAATGTCGAGTTTCATTACCTCGACCATGGAGACCATTTCCTGAGGCAGTTGCTCTTGAAGGAGTGGAATCACGACCTGATCTCCGGCAAGGATGATGTGACTTACTTTGTCTTCGCGGACAATTTGAGCCAGGCGTTCAATGACCTCTTTAGCGTGCTCCTGGTGCGCGTTTCCCACACGCCGCTGGTAGCGGGCTTGTGACCATCCACCGACCTTAACCCGGTGGGCCTTCTTGCCTTTCACTTCCTCCGCGCTGATGACTTGGCCAAGCCCGAAGACGAAAATACGCGCCGCGTTCGTATCGGTAAGGACCGCGGCGTACCGCGGATATTGCTCATCGAGGCGGGCCAGATGATACAGATGAGGTTGGTTGTAAGCGTAGACGCGGTTATCGCTGACCGGAGTCGTTAACTGGATTGCTTCGAAGAATTTTTCCGCGCCCCAACACGCGAATATTGCGACCCCATTTGCCGCGGAGTCGATTCTGTCAGTGGCATATGAACCGATTCGTTCCACGTCAAGATCAAAACTGTTACGTTCGGGGGAACTCCTCGCCCAAGTCCTGGCAAGAGCTTTGAATTCGCGACAAAGATACGGTGTCGCGTTGGGAGTGCGTCCGTGCTGATCCGGCTGAGTGTTCAGGTAGACGCTCAACACTGGAAACGTGGTGGGCTCGAAAGCCACCAGCCGCGCGAGAGGCGCTTCTATAGTGGTCGCAAGTGGCTCTGTGGCCATGGATGACATGACAGAGGATCTGCACGCCGCGGGCCAAAAAGTTTGACGATTGGGTTCTCCGAACAGGCCCACGAGATTGAGCAGGATCTGACGTGGATTCATGCGCGGACTCTTCCGGGTGCACTTTTTGCCGTCTCCTCGCAGATCATGCAGCGGATTCATCCGCCGGAAGCAAGCCTCTCGCCAAGAACGATTACCAGCAATGTTTGCATTCTTGGGCAGACACGAAGGCCAATGGTGTCCAGACTGGCACAAGGGGCGTCGAGTAGTCTTCGGCGTGCAGCACGCCCCTTAGCGGTTTCAGAAAGAAGAAGGTCAGTTTTATGGGCCGAGCTGTAAATCTCCTGGCAACACGCGTTTCGGCGGCTGTCTAGTCGAAAGATGTGATCAATTTTGAACAGACGCCTTCGGGGGATCGACTCTATGCTGTGTTGGTGCGTTATAGTACGGCAGTTTCATCAGCGGAAAGTCTTCTGGGGGACGGATTCGCGTCGGTTGCGCCGTCCGATCTCGATGTCGCAGCGGAGACGTTGTTAGGTGGGCATGGCTGCCGGCTATACGACCGGTAGCAACTTCAAAATCAGCATGGGAGAAGACAATGGCATCCAGTTTCGCAGCGCCGGCACATAGGGCACCGTTTGAGGATGTATTAGAGTATCTACCGGTCTCCACTACCATCGGATACGGCAAAGGCGAGATCGTCTATGGTCCTCAGCAGCCTTCGGCGAACATTTTTCTCATCGCTGCGGGCAAAGTCAAGCTTTCGCAGATAGCTGAAGACGGCAAGGAGATACTGCTGGAAATCATCCAGCGCGCTGAGTTGTTTGGCGAGTCGGCTTTCGTCAATGGTCATCGCGGCAGTGAACAGGCGACAGCCTTCGAAAACGTCCAGTTGATGGTATGGCCTATTTCTGCCGTGGAAGACCTGGTGACGAAGCGCCCGTGCCTTGCCGTGTCATTGTTGCAGATTTCCGCGCAGCGAACCGTTGATTTCGCGCACCGCATCGAGAGCTTTTCGATCGATAACATCGAACGGCGGCTCGCGCGTTCGCTCATCCGCTTTTCCGAAAGGCTCGGCACCCCGGAGGGAGATGGATCCGTCCGGATGATGCCGTTTACTCACGAGCTGCTGTCACAGCACATCGGCACCTCACGCGAAATCGTTTCCCACCATATGAATCAGTTTCGGAAGCAAGGTTACCTGCGCTATTCCCGTCAGGAGATCGTCCTTTACCCCGATGCCTTGGCCGCGTGGATCGCCAGACCTGCACGTTCGGCGGCTGTTTGTTCGTCGTCTTGAAGTGGCAACAGCAGCGGACATACCAGCGACTGTGATGCCCACGGAGCGACAGGCTTCTTGAACGCGATGTGCAAATCGAGGTGACCCTATGGATCGTCTTCAACCTCTTGACCGCGCATCCCAGAAAATCAACTGGACTAACCTCGTGGCATTCGCCATTTTCCATCTCGGTGCGATAGCCGCGCTCTTCACCTTCAGTTGGCCGGCCGTTGCGGTCGCGATCTTCCTGTTCTGGATGTGCACCGGTCTGGGAATCAGCATGGGCTACCACCGGCTGCATACTCACCGGTCGTATGAGGTCCCGCTAGGCCTGGAATATTTTTTTGCTGTCTGCGGGGCGTTAACGCTCGAAGGGGGGCCGATCTTCTGGGTGGCGACTCACCGCATCCATCATCAAAAGTCGGATCAACCGGGGGACCCCCATTCCCCGCGAGATGGTGGTTGGTGGGCGCACATGGGTTGGCTTCTGGTTGGGCCCAGCAAGCACAATGATACGCCGCTCATGTCGAAGTACGCGCCCGACCTGGAGAAAGATCGCTTCTATGTCTGGCTGAACGACTATCACTGGGTTCCCATGATCGTGCTTGGAATTCTGTTGTTTGCCGTCGGCGGAGTTCCGTTTGTGCTGTGGGGGATTTTCCTGCGTGTCGTCGCGGGCTTGCACACTACCTGGCTGGTGAATTCCGCAACGCACATGTGGGGCAGTCGCCGTTTCGCTACTCCCGACGATTCCCGCAACAACTGGCTCATTGCCGTGATTACTTCTGGAGAAGGGTGGCACAACAACCACCATGCACACCCCACATCCGCGCGCCACGGACTCGCCTGGTACGAGTTCGACCTGTCGTGGATTCAAATTAGAATCCTCAAGTTCTTTGGCCTCGCAAGGCGCGTTCGGGTAGCGAGACTTAACGGGCGGCTGGCCGAATGGGAAGCGACGCCAGGGTCGCCGATGCTATACGCGACCGGCAGGGCCAAGGCCGCAACCCCAGTTGAACTGGAAGCAAGTACGGCTCACCCGTCCGGCGGCCCCTGGGGTGTGGCATAACCTCAGTTGAAAACGCCAAGCAGGTAGGCGACGAGGAGAATCAGTAATATGGTGCCTAGGCCGATGCCGGCACCTCCGCCGTAACCCCAGCGGCTATGGCCATAGTAGCCGCCTCCGCAACCTAACACCAACAACAAGAGGACAACCAGTATCAACATTGTGGACCTTCCTTTCTTTTAGACGTTAGCTCGCAGCAGGCTTCGGGGAAGTTATTGCTTCGTACGCGCCTCTCCGAGGGGATCTCTCCCAGAACCAACTACCCTCGGATGCGCGCGCTATTTCCTTCCGTATCCGAAGCCGGTTTATCGGCCGCGTCGGGTTAGTCTCGACTCAGCGCCCTTTCGAACTTTCTCGCGACCGCCGGAGTTTTGAAGTCGCCGGTCAGAATTTCACGATTCGTTGCGTCGCGGCCGTAGAGTTCCCTATTGGTTTCCTCATCCGGCCGAAGCGTCGCGCCTTCCAGCGAAATGCCTGCGAACAGCCCGCTCGAACGGGAATATGACAGCATTTCCGCCTTCATCATGGCGTCGGTCTGAGCGCTCACGTCGCGTCCAATCGGGCCCGCCGCCGCAGTTGCCTCTCCACCGATCGTAAACTTATCGGATAAGAGGTGCTTCATGCCGCCATCGTTCATCACGAGCAATACAATATCCGTCTCCGAAGCGCCGATCTGAAAGCCGACACTTCCACCTTCAACCCGCATCGCGGCCGGAGCGCTCCAACCCGATCCACCGCGGCGGCATGCCGCGAACCCGCGGCCATACTTCGCGCCGAAGATGAATCCGGCCTTTTTCATGCCTGGCACGACAACGACGCAGTGCGCTTTGTCGAGCAGATCTTGGGGGATACCTTTGTCGGAAGCCCGCATCATATCGGTCAGCGTGTCGGCCGAAGCGTCTAGCCTGTCGTCGACCTTGATTTCTCTGTCCGCCGCGAAAGCGGCGGTACTCATGGAACCAGCAATAGCCAAAACGGCCACAAGTGTCTTACGCATTCGATAATTCTCCTCTTCAGCGTCAATAGGGAGCACCGTGGCCTCCAATGTGGTGAAAATCACATCTACGAACCAATTCAGCAAGGCTCTGTGAGAACGTGTGGACACATCGCGGGTTCACACGCTGCAGGTGATCCAAAGATTGCGACAATCACAATAAGGGCTCCGAGACTGCAAGAGTCAGTGCCATCCAACCCATCAACTTCCGTAGTCAGCAGGGCAAGAACGTCTCCCTGCCTTTCAATTCAATATGGTTTCTTAAGTAGCGACCCTCACTGTTTCTTGCGAAGGAAGCTTTGCTTTCTGCTCTCCCTAGGGAGAGTCGCTACTTGCTAGCAGGGCGAACGAGTGGGGTCGAGGCTACCGAATATCAATCTTGAGCAAGGCGTCAGAATGTTCGTGACGCCAGCCCCAGTATGCTTGTTGATCGTTTTCGTTAAGCTTGGCAAAATCCCTGGACTTGCGATGATTCTCCTTCACCCAAACACGATACGCCTGATCTTCATGACTATTCCATTCATGATCATCATTGTGTTGTTTGTCGTGGTAAGTGCGAGCGGCCTTGTGATCTTCAGCGCGCAACATTGTCGGCGCCATCGCTATGGGGACCATAAGGGCAGCGCTGAGTAAGGCCGTATTCCAGAAACGTGACATGATTATTCTCCTATCCAGCTGTAAGGCACTTGTCGTGCCAAGCTTTTTCTGACACCTGTGGTTACGGTGACTAACGAATACGCGCTCTGGTTCGCAAGAACCTCGTTCACACGTGAACCGGATCGGCAAATTTCGCGTCGCAGATGCAGGCTTTGCACCTCGGTTTTGGTGAATGTTCTGTTCCCGGCGCTCTGGCTCGGAAGCCTTTAGCCCTCAAGTAGCACCACGCTGTCCCTGGGAACGGCCCACAAAGTGCCCCCGTGTTTGGTATGCGTCTTACTTATCTACTAGCGGCGACTGCTTCGATTCTTGTGGTGGCCGGCGCTGGCACAGCCCGACTGGCGAAAACACGTGCTGGTGCGACGGCCGCCGGGAGTCTTGCTACGAGCGAGATCGATGACTCAACGGCGACTCGCGCGGTTGGGCCGGGGGCGACCGGACCAAGGGTGGTGCGGGCACAGATTCTCCTGGATCGTGCCAGGTTCTCGCCAGGCCAAATTGACGGCGTCTACGGCGACGATTTCGAGATTGCGGTCAAAGGATACCAGGAAAGCCATGGTCTGAGGCCGACCGGCACAATTGACGCGGAGATGTGGCGCCTGCTCGATAGCGACGCCGGCCCTCTTCTGTTGACCTACACGATTACCAAAGCCGATGAGAAAGGCCCGTTCCAACCAGAGCCGGCCGCCATCAAGGAAAAGGCGAAGATGAAGTGGCTTGGCTTCGAAACGCCGGGAGAGGAACTGGGCGAGAGGTTCCATTGCTCGCCGAAGCTGTTGGCCGAATTGAATCCCGACGAAAAACTGGACACCGCGGGGGAGCAGATCACGATACCGAATGTGCAGCACGCCGCTGTGCGCCTGGCGTTACGCGTGGTGGTGTCGAAGTCAAAACGCACGGTAATCGCCTACGGCGCCGGCGGCCAGGAACTGGCGCAGTTTCCTGCCACCATCGGCGGCACGCACGATCCGCTGCCGATTGGTCATTGGACCATCACGAGCGTTGTGCACTATCCGTGGTTCAACTATGCCCCGGAACTCTTCTGGAACGCGGATCCAAAGAAAGCGACAGCGATACTCCCGCCCGGCCCGAGAAACCCCGCAGGCGCAGCATGGATCGGTCTCTCGAAGGAACATTATGGAATCCATGGGACGCCGGATCCGGGGCATGTCCGGCACGGTGAATCGGCCGGGTGCATCCGGATGACGAACTGGGACGTGGTTAATCTATCGCACATGGTTCGACGGGGCACACCAGTCGTCCTGGAGGAATAGCTTTGCGGCTCTGCGCTTGCATCGCCGGGCTTTTCCCAGTGTTTCTCGCTGTGAGCGCGACGTCTTCAATTCTCGAGATGACTCCGCCCATCGGCGGACTCGCTCTCGCGAACCTGCGCGACATGTTCGAAGAGGTTCACAACGGACATCGGCATGAGGCGATCGACATTCTGGAACCGAGAGGGACGCCCGTCATTGCGGTGGTATCCGGAACCGTCCGCAAACTCTTCCTCAGCATACCGGGCGGTAACACGATATACCAATTCGACGAAATGGGAGTGTATTGCTACTATTACGCGCACTTGGACAGGTACGCGGAATGGCTGCGGGAGGGAATGCAGGTCGAGCGCGGGGACGTCATCGGTTTTGTGGGATCGACCGGAAATGCGAATCCCGGCGCACCTCACTTACATTTTGCGATCTTCGAGTTGGGGCCGGAAAGGCTGTGGTGGAGGGGGAAGGCCATTAACCCCTATCCTGGCCTGGTAGCCGCAGTGAAGCGGGCCAAATAGCCGATCATCTTATCCCGTTGGCTCGCCAGTCCGAGGTTCACGAGGCTCAGTATGGCGAGCAAAAGTATGGAGTGGATTGGGCGATTCCGCACCGGTTTCGAGAAATAGATTGGCGAACCGTCGACGATGGGAACATCACGTGGTGCCGTTTCAAGAGTGCGTGAAGTGCCAGGAAACCCTGCCCACTAGGAGATTCCCTCTTGAGCCAAGAGGAACACGCGGGCATCGAATGCGAAGCGTCCAATCGCCGAAAGCTGGGAACGCTTAACGCCAAGCCCAGCGGTCGATGGCACTGGCGGCTTGACGGGTCTTGTCAAACAATACCTGGAGATCACCTAAAGCTGCCGGGTCTCACTTCGCCAACTCTGCGGTGATCCTATCTTGAGAAGCCAAGAGGTCTTCCAAGGCTTTTCCGTCCGCTTGCAGCCGGCGCCCGATTAGGCCCTTCGCGCGTACCGCTGAAAGCTGTTTGCTCGTTCCAGCCACGAGTTCATAATTTTTCTGGTTGTCCTCAACGAAAGTTAGACCTGCCAAATCGCGGAGTTGCCCCAGGGCATTCTCCTGCCTCGCTACGGACGATTCACCTTCGTACACTGCGGGACGAAGGCACCAAGAAAACGATGATCAGCACAATGATTACGACGATGATCCGGTTCTTCACGAAGACGAACCTTTGCTGGTTCGCGCTTTTCTCTGGGCCTGGATCGAGTGGGAGTACTTGCTGGCTTATACGCCGGCGCTCAATCCGGTCGAATACGTCTGAGTTTACCGGAAACAGCGAGAGTTACCGAATGTGTGTCCGAAGGACTATGCGAGAGTCAACAGGTTCACAGTGAATGCGGCCAGGTCTTTGCCGCGCGACTCGCGAAAGTGGCGCGAGCGAGCGCTAACCGGAAGCCTTATGGAAAAACGCGAGCAAGCATAGAATCCCGGTGTTCGCCGGTTTCAATACCAGTTTCAATAGCGGACCGTTCAAACTGCGACCGTGGCAATCCGGCATCGGCAAGATACGCCGACACGTGCCCAGCCCCGTAAACCGAACATTTCGGAATAGGTTGTACAATGAAAGCCAACTCCCTGGGCGGACCATCCGTGAAGGCGACGGTCGGAGCTATTGCATTCGCCGCTTTGGACTTCAACCCGGGAGCTGTCCGAGCATTGAGCGATGGACCTAATCGAGTTCAAGCGCAATATCAAGCAGTTCGGTGCCTTTCACGCGCTTGAGGATGTCGCCCTGCGGACGTTGAATCGCGGCGTTTTTTTGAAGATTCTGAAGGGTATCAAAATCGATGCAGTCCATCCAGATTTTCTGAAGTGCGACGAAAAGTTCCGCGGCCTGTTCCTGACCGAGAGTATGCTCACCGAGTTTGCCGAGCGGCCCGAGTATGAACTATCCAAGAATTTTCTAGGACAGGCTCTCGGGAAAGGAGACGAATGCTACGGCTTCCTCAACGGCGACGTGCTCGCCGCCTACGGGTGGTACTCCAATAAACCGACCAAGATTGATCCGCCAGACCTGGTTCTGCATTTTAACGATCAGTTCATTTACATGTACAAGGGTTTCACCCATGTGAACTATCGGGGGCAACGTCTGCACGCGATCGGGATGACCAGGGCTCTCGAGGCATACCTGGCACGAGGCTACAAGGGTGTTGTGTCCTTCGTGGAGTGGAATAATTTCGCTTCGCTGAAATCGTGTTATCGGATGGGCTATACGGATTTCGGCAATATATATGCGACCAGGCTCTTCAATCATTACTTACTCCATTCTGATGCGGGGTGCCAGCCGTACGGGTTCCGACTGGAGTGCGTAAGACCTGCTGGGAGCAAGAGACAGTCGTAGGCGCGGTGGCGGGCATTCGTTTCCACCGCCAGAGATTCCATGGCTGGCCCACGCCGGCTGTATGGAAGAGTTCTTCAATTCCTGGCGCCAGCGGAATAAGCAAATCCGCAGAGATCCCGGCACCTTCCGATGCGACCCAAAGTCTGATAACAACCCTAAGAAAACACACGCCGACCCACGCGCTTCATCCTGACGCGGACGTTGAAGTCTTGCGTTTGCCTGCAGTTGATCAAATACGCGTCCACAGAAGAACCTGAGCCGGTTACGCCTTCGGCCCCCCACCTTAGGGTGCGAATCCCACTACCCTAAGGTGCCCGCCTAATTGAGCCGCAAACCTTCCGACCGCACAGTTGATACGTGATAGGTGAAAAAGAGCTCACTGGGCTTTTCGGCGACCGCTCTGGTGAGGAGAAACCTTGCGCCGGCAAGGGAGAAGCTGCGTGCGTAAGGTCAGAATCCTAGTCGTTAGCCCCCCAGCTTTGTCTCAGCTTATTGAATATCTCTTTCGCGACCGGCCTGAGTTCGAAGTTGTGGGCAGTTTGAGCGGGTTGAGAAGCGTGGGACAGCAAGCAGGACGGCTCTGTCCCGAACTGATCGTGGCGAATGTGAAACCACTGAGGACCCCAGTCTGCCGGGTCGTCGCTTCCATCAAGCGGTTTAGCCCCTTCTCGAAGCTGATCCTCATCTGTCCGGCAAGAGACTTCATGGCGGGTGCTCGTAGGTGCGGAGCCGATGCCTGCCTCGAGCAGGAGAAGGTGGTCCGGCGGCTTTTAGAAACGGCTTGGGCACTATCGGAGCGTTCAAGGCCAAATGCTTCCGGGAATTGAAAGGCCCTCCATTCGGGCCGAGGGAAAGAACGAAGCCAAAAAATGGAACCAAAAAGGAGAAATTAGTGAAAAAGCTTGTTCGGGCAATTCTGTTTTCGGGGTCCCTGTTGCTGATCGGTTCGAAAGAAACCGCAGTTGCCCAGCTTACTACCACAGGCATTGAACTTGCGCCTGAGTACGACACTTTAGTGCCGCCCCAGGTTGGCCTAACGTACGTCGATCCCACATTCGGCTCGACGATCAAGCGCGTATCGAATGCCCTGGGGACAGCCAACGCGGATGGCGGCGGCAATCTGACGTGGATTGAGAATGAATACTCGACCATGAGCGCGTTCAACAGCGACAATTCGAAGTTCATACTGGTGCACCAGAGTTACTTTGCTCTGTACGATGGTTCCGGGTTCTACATCCACGACCTTCCACTTGAAATCAACGCCTCCAGTGAGCCGAGATGGTCACGGAAAGACAACGTAACGCTCTATTACCATTCCGGCAATATGCTCAAGAGCTACAACACTTCCACCGGCTCCATTGCCGTGGTACACACCTTTAGCGAGTACTCGGCCATTAGCGGCAACGGCGAAATGGATATTTCCTTGGACGGGGATCACTTCGTGTATTGCGGCGACGGCCGGTACATTTTCGTCTACCAGATCAGCACCGACAAAAAGTTCACGGTGTTCGACACCGCTGGGCGCAGCTTCGACAGCGAGTACATCACGCCCAACAACAACGTGATCATTAGCTGGATACAGGGCGGGACCGTCCGCTACACCGGCCAGGAGCTGTTTGATATCAACATGAACTTCTTGAGGCAGGTTGGGCACGCCGACGGCCACAAGCACCTCACGCGCGATACCAATGGGAATGAAGTGCTGGTTTGGACGAACTCGAATGATCCGCAGCCGATTCCAAACTGCAACAACGGAATCGTGAAGATCCTCCTGGCCAGTGGCACACAAAGTTGCCTGGCCCAACTGGACTGGAGCCTCGCGGTCCACATTACGGCTCCGGACGGTAACGGGTCGGCCTTTGTCGATACGGAGGCCCCCAGCAATCCCGAATCCGGCGGCAGCGGCTGGGTCGCTTATACCAACGAGATCTTGCAGGTCAAGCTTGACGGCTCGGGAGTAATTCGCTGGGCGCATCATCGCAGCCGGCCGCTGAACAGCTATAACTGGCAGCCGAAGCTTACCGTCAGTCGCGATGGCACTCGACTGCTCTACGCCAGCGATTTCGACTTGCAAGCGATCGACAAGTACACTACCGATTATTCCGACACCTACCTGATCGTGCTAGGCAGTACGACTCAACCACCACCGCCTCCTCCGCCGCCCCCGACTACAGTGGTTCGCTACGAGCAAAACAATCCGGCGGTTGTATACACCGGAACCTGGGATCCGAATAGCGGGGCGTTCAACAGCGGCGGGTCTGCGACACTGGCGATGGATGAAGGCAGCCAAGCGAAGTTTACCTTTACCGGAACGGGCGTCAAGTGGATTGGCTATCGCGATCAGTGGTCGGGCATAGCACAGGTTTATCTGGACGGCGTCCTGAAGGCGACGATCGACACGTATTCGGCAAACGCGCAGGCTCAGGCCGCGGAGTATTCAGCAAGCGGCCTCAGCAATGCCGCTCACAGTCTGACGATTGAGGTGACCGGGCAACACGACAGTAAGTCCAGTGGAGCGTGGGTCTGGGTCGACGCCTTTGACGTGACGACCGTCTCTTCAACGTCCACTTCTTCACCGCCTACGCCTCCGTCGTCATCGGCGACACCCACTCGGATCGAGCAAAATAGCTCTGCCGTGGTGTATACCGGTGGCACGTGGTTCCCCAAGACCTATGCTTGGGCCAGCGGCGGGACGATCGTAATGTGCATGGATACGAACGCCCGCGCCACTCTGACTTTTACCGGCACGGCCGTGAGCTGGATTGGGTATCGTGACCAGTGGTCGGGTATTGCGCAGGTATACGTGGACGGCGTGATACAGGGCACCATCGACACGTACGCCACTTCAGCGCAAACGCAAGCGGCGGTCTATACGGCCAGCGGTTTGACTGAGGGAACCCATACGCTGGCGATTGAGGTTACCGGAACACACAACGCGGTGTCCGGCGGAAGTTGGGTCTGGGTGGACGCTTTCCTCGTTACACCCTAGTCTTCTGTCCGTGCGCCGGGATAAACCGGCATGTAGCAGGGAATGCAAGAGTCCTAGAGGAAAGGAGTAGCGAACCATCCTGGCCTTGAGTCTTTGCGTGCACCGTTGCGAGGCGGTGGGCGAAGCGTAGACAGAGGCATCGGCGGGCCGGGTATTGAGCTTCGTAAAACTAATTCGGGGTGCCGACCCTGTGGACAGAAGGGGAAGGCAACACGGCCAGCGGCGGAAGCGCGAGCAGTTGGTCGGCCCGGCGTAGTCGTAGACCCCGAGCACGCTGAGAAACTGCATGCACGAGAACCGGGAGA
>Ga0208042_1000520_pt1 | contig 13022 bp, 9 predicted proteins | sample Sb_taG_10_FD_187708 | JGI IMG/M metagenome (GOLD analysis project Ga0208042, IMG submission 187708) | Peat soil microbial communities from Weissenstadt, Germany - Sb_50d_7_NC metaG (SPAdes) (version 2) | ecosystem: Environmental > Terrestrial > Soil > Wetlands > Peat | place: Germany... | reverse complement strand
CGAGCGGGCCGGCACCGGGTCCCGCTCGGCCGAGATCGCCTTCACGGTCGCCGACGAGCTGCATCGCCACGGCATCGGCACGCTGCTGCTCGAGCACCTGGTCTCGCTGGCCCGCGGCCGCGGGTTCCGTGCCTTCACCGCGGAGACGCTGAACGAGAACACGGCCATGCTGCGGGTGTTCGCCGACGCCGGGCTCCCGGCGCAGCGCTCGCTGGTGGATGGCGTGTACGACATCACCTTCCCGCTGCCGTCCGACGAGGCAGACGCCGCCCTGGACACCTACCGGGATACGGTCGCCGTGCGGGAGCGGTCGGCCGACGTGGCGAGCATGCGGCCCATGCTGACCCCGGAGGCGGTCGCGGTTATCGGCGCGAGCCGCCGCCGGGAGTCGGTCGGGCGCGCCATCCTGCACAACATCACTACCAGCGGTTTCGCCGGCCAGGTGTACCCGGTCAACCCGCACGCGGCCGAACTGGACGGCATCGCATGCCTGCCGTCCGCGGCCGCTCTGCCCGACCATGTGGATCTGGCGATCATCGCGGTGCCGGCGCCGGCCGTCCTCGGCGTCGCGGAGGAATGCGGGCGGCGGGGAGTCAAGGCGCTGGTGGTGGTCGCCGCCGGGCTCGGGGGCGCGGCTCGCGCGGAACTGCTCGGCATCTGCCGCCGCCATGGCATGCGGATGGTCGGGCCGGCCAGCTTCGGCGTGGCCAACCCCAGCATCGGCCTGGACGCGACGTTCGCGGCCCGCCATCCGAAGGCGGGCCTGGCCGGCCTGGCGCTGCAGTCCACCGGCGGCACCGGCTTCATCCTGCTCGAGCACCTGTCCCGGCTGGGGGTGGGGATCTCCTCCCTGGTCTCCTTCGGCGACAAAGACGACGTGTCCGGCACCGACATGCTGCAGTGGTGGGAGGTCGACGAGCAGACCAAGCTGGCCCTGCTGTACCTGGAGTCGATCGGGAACCCGCCCAAGTTCGCCCGCACCGCCCGCCGCGTCGGCCGCACCATGCCGGTCCTGACCGTGGACGTGGGCCGGTCCGCGACGGGCAAGCGCCTGGCCGGGGCGCGCGCCGCCAAGGCGGCGACCCCGCTGGTCACCAGGCGGGCCCTGTTCGAGCAGGCCGGCATCATCGCCGTCGCCGACCTGGGCGAGCTGCTGGACGCCGCGGCGCTGCTGGCCGTCCAGCCGGTGCCCGCAGGTGACCGGGTCGGCGTGGTGTCCAATACCCGGGGCGGCGTGGTGCTCGCCGCCGACGCGTGCGCCGACGCGGGCCTGCAGATCGCGGACCTGACCGGGGACACCCAGCGGGCCCTGCGGGAGCTGCTCGGCGGTTTCGCCGAGGTGGCCGGGCCGGTCGATACCACCCTGCTCGTCACGCCCGGCAGCTTCCGCCGGAGCCTGGAGCTGGTCGGCGCCGACCCGGGGGTCGACGTGGTGCTGGCGCTGACGGCCACGACCGCGGGCGGCGACCTGGTTCCCGAGGTGGGCGCCGCGCGGCTGCCGGTGCCGATCGCCGCCGCGGTGATGGACCAGCTCGAAGTGGTCCGGCTGCTGCCGGCCCCGGACGGGGAATCCGCTGCCGTTCCGGCCTACGCCTATCCCATGTCCGCCGCGGTCGCCCTCGGCCACGCCGCCCGCTACGGCATCTGGCGGGCGTCCCCGCCCGGACAGGTGCCCGACCTGGACGGCCTGCGCCAGGACCGGGCCAGGGAGCTGGTCGCTGGTTTTCTCGCCGAACCCTCCCGGGGTGGCTGGCTGCCCCAGGACGCCGCCGTCGAGCTGTTCGGCTGCTACGGCGTGCCGCTGGCCGACAGCATCGGGGTCAACACCGAGGACGCCGCCGTCGCGGCGGCCGCGCGGTTCGCCGGTCCCGTCACGCTCCGGGCGGACGTGCCTGGCCTCCTGCGCACCAGCGACGCCGGCGACGTGCTGACCGGACTGCACGGTCCCGATGCGGTCCGGCGCGGGTTCGGCGTGCTGACGAAGACGTTCGGCGGCCGGCTGGCGGGGGTCATCGTCCAGCCGCTGGTCGCCGACGGTGTCGAAGTGACGATCAGCGTGCTGCACGAGCAGGTAGTCGGCCCGCTGATGATGTTCGGGACAGGTGTTGCCGTCGTCGATGGGCAGGCTGACCGCGGCGCCCGCCTGGCCCCGCTGACCGACGCCGACGCGGACGACCTGATCCGCTCGGTACAGGCCCCGGGACTGCTCGGGCGCGGCCACGACGGGCCAGCGGACCTGACCGCGCTGCGGGACCTGCTGCTGCGGGTGTCCCGGATGGTGGAGGACCTGCCGCAGATCGCCGAGCTCGAGCTCAGCCCGGTCATGGCCCGCCCCAACGGCATCCTGGCCGTCGACGGCCGCATCCGCATCCGGGTCGCCGAACCCGCCGACGCCCTCCTGCGCCGGCTGCCCTGACGAGCGATCACGCGCGGCCGGGCTCGGAGTGGACGACGACCCAGATCGCGTGCGCCGGCTCGCCGGTCTTGTTCAGGTACTCGTGCGGCGTCGAGGAGTCAAAGGCGATCGAGTCGCCCGGGCCGAGATCGTAGCTCTCGAAGCCCACGTTGGCCTGCAGCCTGCCGCTGATGACCAGGCCATACTCGCGGCCGTCGTGCCGCAGCGGGCGGCGCTCGTCGGTGGAGTGGCCGCCGGGGGAGTAGATCACCTCGAGGAAGTCGGTCATGGCGTCCGCGCCGGGAGTGAGCCGCTCCCAGCGCACGCCGCTGGCCAGGTCGATGATGTTCCGGCCGTCGGCGCGCTGGACGATGCCCGGCCCGCTCGGCCCGGGCTCCGTCTCGCGGGCCGCCGGCCCGCTCGGCCCGGGCTCCGGCTCGCTGGCCGCCGGCTTGCTGGCCGGGGCCGGCCGCCGCTGGTCCGAGCCGAACAGCAGGTGGTCCAGTGAGCTGTCCAGCTCGGCGGCCAGCGAGTACAGGACGCCGACCGAAGGGACCGAGACTCCCCGCTCTATCTGCGAGATCAGGCTGGCCGAACACCCGATTCTGCGAGCCAGCTCACGCACGGACATCTGCCGTTCCTCGCGGGCTAGGCGCAGCCGGGGGCCGAGCCCGGTCCCCGGATCGAAGCCAGCCGACATAATGTAAACGTACACTGCACGCTGCCCGCCGCAAATCTTGACAGTCTCACTGCACACGTCATTGGATGGTTGGTGCAAGCGCACAGTGCACGGGCATAGTGCACCGGCACGAGCACAGAGCACGAGCAGCGGACGAGCACAGGAGTTCCCATGGCCGTACCTGCACTTCCCCTGGCCCCCGCGCCCGGCCGGATGAACGTCGACTTCGAAGAGAGGCTCGACTTCGGCCGGCTGCGCGCCTACCGGCTGGACCGCGCCCGCCAGGCCATGGAGAACGCCGGGCTGGGCGCGCTGCTGGTCTTCGACAACAACAACATCAGGTACCTGACGGGCGTCGCCATCGGCGAGTGGACCAGGGACAAGCTGTGCCGGTACGCGCTGTACACCCGTACCGGCGAACTGGTGCTGTGGGACTTCGGCTCGGCCGCGGTGCACCACCGGATGTACTGCCCGTGGCTGAAGCCGGAGAACTGCATCGCCTCCTACACCACCATGCGCGGCGCTGCCCCGCCCGCCTCCGGGCTCACCCAGAAGCAGGTCGCCGAGATCAAGGACCGCCTCAGCCAAGCCGGCATAAATAACGAACCGATCGGCGTGGACTGGGCCGAGGTCCCCACCTTCTTCGAGCTGCAGCGACAGCAAGTGGACGTCAGGGACGGCCAGCAGGTGATGCTGGATGCGCGGGAGATCAAGTCAAGGGACGAGATCGCGCTGCTGGCCACCGCGGCGGCCATGGTCGACGGCACCTACCAGGACATAGCGGACGCGCTGAAGCCCGGCATCAGGGAGAACGAGATCGTCGCGCTGGCGGCCAAACGCCTGTACGACATGGGCTCCGACGATGTGGAAAGCATCAACGCGGTGTCCGGCGAGCGGTGCAACCCGCATCCGCACAACTTCTCCGACCGGATGATCCGGCCCGGCGAGCAGGCCTTCTTCGACATCATGCACTCTTACAACGGGTACCGGACCTGCTACTACCGCTGCTTCGCGGTCGGCCGGGCCACCCAGTCGCAAAGAGACGCCTACCAGCGGGCCCGTGAATGGATCGACGTCGCCATCGACATGATCAAGCCCGGCGTGTCCACCGACCAGGTGGCCCGGCTGTGGCCGGTCGCGCAGGAGATCGGGCTGGCCGACGAGAAGACCGCCTTCGGCCTGGAGTTCGGGCACGGTCTCGGCCTGGCCCTGCACGAACGCCCCATTATCTCCCGGCTCACCTCGCTTGACGCGCCCCTGGAGATCAAGGAAGGCATGGTGTTCGCCCTGGAAACCTACTGCCCGGCCACCGACGGGCACTCGGCGGCCAGGATCGAGGAAGAGGTGGTGGTCGGCCCGAACGGGGTCGACGTCCTGACCAAGTTCCCGGCGCAGGACCTCTACGTCACCAACCCCTACTGACGCCGGGAAGAGATAAGGCGATCACGTGCCGAACATGGACACTGCGATACCCGAGGTCCCGGAAATGGACACCGCGCTCGAGATGTACCGGAAGATGACCGAGATCCGGCAGTTCGAGAAGCGCGCGCACGACCTGTTCCTGCAGAACCTGGTCAAGGGGACGACGCACCTCGGCACCGGCCAGGAGGCGGTCGCGGCCGGCGTGTCGCAGGCGATGAACGACGACGACTACGTGTTCACCACGTACCGCGGCCACAACCACGTGCTGGCCCGCGGCACGCCGATGACCCCGGTGATGGCCGAACTGCTGGGCCGGGAGAACGGCCTCATGCACGGCAAGGGCGGCTCGATGCACCTGCTGGACGTCTCCCGCGGCATCCTCGGCGCCTACGCGATCATCGGCGCGCAACTGGTCATCGCCAACGGCGCGGCCTGGTCGGCGAAGTACCGGGGCACCGGGCAGGTCACAGTGTGCTTCCTCGGCGACGGCGCCACGAACATCGGCGCCTTTCACGAGGCGCTCAACCTGGCCGCGATCTGGGAGCTCCCGGTCGTCTTCATCTGCGAGAACAACCAGTACATGGAGTACACGCCGATCGGCTCGGTGACCCCGGTGCCCAGGCCCGCGGCCGACCGCGCTGCCTCGTACGGGCTGGAGGGCATCGTGGTGGACGGCAACGACGTGGAGGCGGTGTACGAGACCGCGCAAGCCGCGATCAGCCGGGCCAGGGGAAATGAGGGCCCGTCCCTGATCGAGGCGATCACCTACCGCCACGGCGGTCACTCCCGCGCCGACCCCGGCAAGTACCGTCCCGCCACCGAAGTACAGGAGTGGCTGGCCCGGGATCCGCTGCCCGCTTACCGCCGGGTCCTCATCGGCCGCGGGGTCGACGAGGGGACCCTGGACGCGATCGACAAGAACGCCAGGGACGCGGTGGACCGCGCCACCGAGGAGGCCAAGGCCGGCCCTGAGCCCCGCCTCGAACTGGCCCTTACCAACGTGTGGGCCGACGGCGGGAACTCCTGGAGGAACTGATGACCGACGTCGTCATGCCCCGGATGGGCGAGACGGTCGACGAGGGCACTGTCAACGAGTGGTTCAAGCAGGTGGGTGACCCGGTCAGCGAAGGCGAGCCGCTGCTCGAGATCGGCACCGACAAGGTGGATACCGAGATACCCGCTCCCGTCACCGGCGTGCTCAGCGAGATCCGAGTGCAGCAAGGCGAGACCGTCCCGGTCGCGACGGTCATCGCCGTGATTAGCTGACTCTTTTTTAATTCCGAGAATTAATTTTCACCGAACGGAGCCGTGGTGGCAGTTATCACTTACCGCGAGGCAGTGGCCTGGGGTATCGCGCAGGAAATGCGCCGCGACCCCAACGTCGTATTCCTCGGCGAGGACGTGGCAGCGGCCGGCGGGGTGTTCAAGACGACGGTCGGCCTGCTCGAGGAGTTCGGCCCCGAGCGGGTCCGTGACACCCCGATCAGCGAGCAGGCCATCCTGGGCGCCGCGGTAGGCGCCGCGATGACCGGCCTGCGCCCGATCGCGGAGATCATGTTCAGCGACTTCTTCGCGGTCTGCTGGGACCTGATCGCCAACGAGATGGCCAAGATCAGGTACATGTCCGACGGCCAGCTGGCGCTGCCACTGGTCGTCCGGTGCGCCAACGGCGCCGGGGTCCGGTTCGGGGCCCAGCACTCGCAGTCGGTGGAGAACTGGGCCATGGCGGTGCCGGGCCTGAAGGTCGTCGCCCCGTCGAGCCCGCGTGACGTGGTGGGCCTGCTCGCCGCGGCCGTCCGGGATCCCGATCCGGTGGTGTTCTTCGAGCACAAGGGCCTGATGGCGAGCAAGGGCGACGTGCCGGAGGGCACCGAGGTCCTCGACGAACTCGGCCGGGCCACGGTGCTGCGGCAGGGCCGGGACGCGACGATCCTCGCGCTGGCCGCGATGGTGCCGCGGTCGCTGGCGGCGGCTGGGCGGCTATCCGCCGAGCACGGCATCGAGGTCACGGTGGTCGACGTGCGGTCGCTGGTCCCGCTGGACACACGGACGATCCTGGCCGAGGTGGCGAACACCGGCCGGCTGTTCACCGTCGAGGAGAATCCGCGGCTGTGCGGCTGGGGCGCGGAGATCGTCTCGATCGTGGCCGAAGAGGCGTACGGCGCGCTCACCGGGCCTCCGGTCCGCATCACCACCCCCCATGTCCCGCTGCCGGCCGCGGATAAGCTCGAAGACTACGTACTGCCCTCGGCGGACCGGATCACCGAGACAGTCAGGAAGAGCCTGGAGGAATGGTGAGCAACACCGCTCAGCTGGTCGGCATCGAGGTACCCACGAGCCTGCTGATCGGCGGCGAGTGGACCGGCGGGCGGGGTGGCGGCACGCTGCCGGTGATCGACCCGGCCACCGAGGACGCCGTCGCCGAGGTGGCCGACGGGACCGTGGAGGACGCGCTGGACGCGGTTACCGCGGCCCACGGCGCGCTGGCTGGCTGGACGGCCACCCCGCCTCGGCAGCGTGCCGAGTGCCTGCGCCGGGTCTTCGAGCTGATGACCAGGAACACCGACTCGCTGGCCAAGCTGATGGTCACCGAGAACGGCAAGGCCCTGCGCGACGCCAGGGCCGAGGCGGCGTATGCGGCCGAGTTCTTCCGCTGGTACGCCGAAGAGGCGGTACGGATGGAAGGCGTGCTGATGCAGGCGCCGTCCGGCGCCAACAAGATCCTGGTCATGCGCCAGCCGGTCGGCGTCTCGGTGCTGGTCACGCCGTGGAACTTCCCGGCCGCGATGGCCACCCGGAAGATCGGCCCGGCGCTGGCGGCCGGCTGCACGGTCGTGCTCAAGCCGGCCTCGGAGACGCCGCTGACCGCGCTGTACATCGCCGGGCTGCTGGCCGAGGCCGGCGTGCCCGACGGGGTGGTCAACGTGCTGACCTCGCGGAAATCCGGTGCGCTGGTGTCGGCGATGCTGAACGACCCGCGGGTCCGCAAGCTGTCCTTCACCGGGTCGACCGAGGTGGGCCGGATCCTGCTGCGCGAGGCCGCCGACACGGTGGTGAACTGCTCGATGGAACTCGGCGGCAACGCGCCGTTCATCATCTTCGAGGACGCGGACATCGACGCCGCCGTCGAGGGAGCACTGATCGCCAAGATGCGCAACGGCGGCGAGGCCTGCACCGCGGCCAATCGCTTCTACGTGCACGAGGCGGTCGCCGACCAGTTCAGCCGGGCGTTCGCGGCCCGGCTGGACCGGATGGTCGTCGGGCCGGGCCTGGACGAGGGCACCGACGTGGGCCCGCTGGTCAACGAGCCGACCCGGACCAAGGTGGCCGAACTGGTCCAGTCCGCCACGGCAGACGGCGGCCAGGTGGTCACCGGCGGGCGGGCGCCGGACCGGCGCGGCTACTACTACCAGCCGACGGTGATCGACCAGGTCCCGGCGGACGCGGGCATCCTCGGCACCGAGATCTTCGGCCCGGTGGCGCCCGTGGTCAGGTTCACCTCGGAAGCGGACGCCATCAACTGGGCCAACGACACCGAGTTCGGGCTCGTCTCCTACGTCTACACCCGGGACCTGAGCCGTGGCCTGCGGGTGTCGGAGGCCCTCGAAGCCGGCATGGTCGGCCTCAACCGCGGCCTGGTCTCGGACCCGGCCGCCCCGTTCGGCGGCGTGAAGCAGTCCGGCATCGGCCGCGAGGGCGCGCACGAGGGGCTCCTGGAGTTCACCGAGACCAAGTACATCGCGACCAGCTGGTGAGCCGCTAAACTCCCCGTTCCATGGGGTTGGTCCGCGCGGGAACCGAGACGGAACCTCCGTCCGGCAATGCGGTGGGGCCGGACGCCGCGCCACGTCCGTGGTACGTCAGGCGCCGCCGCCTCCTCGAGGCGGCCGGTTTCGCGGTATTCGCGGCGGCCCTGTTCACCGTGTACCTCAGGCTGTCGCGGACCATGCCCGAGAACTCCGATCAGGCCAATGTCCTGCTCCAGGCGTCGGACATGCTGCACGGCAACCTGCTGCTGCACGGCTGGTACAAGGCCGACGTGTCGTTCTACACCACCGAGCTGCCGCAGTACGCCCTGCTGGAGATCATCTTCGGCGTGCACGCGAACACGGCTCACATCGCGGCGGCGATGACCTACACGCTGGCCGCGCTGCTGGCCGTGCTGGTGGCCCGGGGCGGGTTCACTAGCCGGGCCGCGGTGGTCAGGATGGCGATCGCGGCCGGGATCATGCTCGCGCCCCAGCTGGGCATCGGTGTCTCCGCCCTTCTCCTGAGCGTCGGCCACATCGGGACCTCGGTCCCCGTCCTGCTGATCCTGCTATTCCTCGACCGCGCCCCGCAGCGCTGGTACGTTCCGCTCCTGACCGCGCTGGGGCTGGCCTGGGTGCTCATCGCCGACCAGATCGTGCTCATCGTCGGGGTGATACCGCTGGCCCTCGTCTGCGCCTCGCGGGTCATCGAGGGAGCGGTCCGGGAGCGCAGCTTGTCCCGCGGCGTCCGCGCCCGGTGGTACGAGCTGTCCCTGATTGCTGCGGCGGGCGTGGCGGCCGGGCTGGCCTGGGTGGCGGAACGGGTGCTCCGCGCGCTGGGCGGCTACATCCTGAGCCCGATCCCGTTCAAATTCACTCTGCACCACATCCTGGCTAACCTGCACGCCCTGTGGGCCGTGCCGCAGATCTTCGGGGCTGACTATCGCGGGCTGACCGGTGCCGTGTTCGTGATCGCGGTGCTCCACATGATCAGCGTCGCCCTGGTCATCCTGGCGGTGCTGCTCGTGGCCTGGCGGTTTTTCGCCGGCGCCAGCCTGGTAGATCAGGTCCTGGCCGTGGCCATCGTGGCCAACGTCGCGCTGTTCGTGCTGACCAGCGCGGGCTCCGAGGGCCCGCACGAGATCGCCGTGGTCGCGCCGTTCGGGGCGGCGCTGGCCGCCCGGATGCTGGCCGGCCAGCCCCGCGCGCAGGCCGCCCGGATGCTGGCCGGCCAGCCTTGCCCGCAGGCCGCCGGGGCGCGAGCCGGCGGCGCGCTCGCCCGCCGCGCGCGGGCGGTCGCGTACGGGGCGGGCCTGGTGGTCCTGGCCGGCTACGTGGCAGGGCTCGCGCATGAGGTGGTCCAGCCCGCCGCGCCGCCGGACAACGTTCAGCTCGCGTCCTGGCTGGAAGCTCATCACCTGCGCTACGGCCTGGGCGGCTACTGGGAAAGCAGCATCGTCACCGTCGAGACCGGCGGCCAGGTCAAGGTCAGGGCTCTGCTGAAGAGCACCATGGAGCGGGACCTGTGGCTGGCCAGGCCCTCGTGGTACGACCCGGCGTCACAGCGGGCCAACTTCATCGTGCTGTCCAGCGCGCCCGGCTACCTGAACTGGGAGCCGCGTTCTCTCATAGAGAAGTACTTCGGCCGTCCGGCCCGCGTGTACAACTTCGGCCCCTACACGGTCATGGTGTGGGACAGGAACCTGCTGTCCAGCATCCCGCGCTAGAGTGCCGCCACAGTCACGTCACGTTCTCCAGCATCACCGGCCTCCCGTCACCCGCAGACGTGACACTCAGCCCGGGGTCCCACTCGGCTTGCGGGGGCATTCAGTTGGCCGAAGCGAGGATGATCCCCCGCCCGCACCGCATTCGCCGCGCTCTGCCGGCGAGTTCCCCCGCCCACTCTCCCATCCCAGCACATCAGCCACATCTTTAGCACAACAGTGCCAGCCTCGTGCACTTAACGCGGAAGATATGGCTTATACGGAGGAATTGGGTAACTATAGCTTGCGATTTAACCTCCGCTGTCCCTCGGTGTGTCCGTATGCCCGTTTATCCGGCGTGTCGCTGACAGCGGGCGGCCACCGCATGCCATCGTGTGAGTCGAACACTGTTACGGTGGAGGCGGTGGCCGTGGCTCCCAGTATGACGCAGATCGGGAATTATGGCGAGGACCTGCCGGAAGCAGGGAGAGCGCGGCGGCTGCTGGCGGGGTTCCGCAGCCAGGTGTACCGGTCCTTGACCGGGCGGGCCGATGAGCTGTTCGAGCTGGCTGATGCGGTGCTGTGCGCGGACGGGCCGGTGCGGGACCTGGCCGGGCTGTCGCTGGCGGCGGGGCACCGGCGGGGGCACGGCGCGGTCTATGACGCGCTGAACGCCGGCGGGGTGGATATCGGGCGGCTGCGCTGGGCGGTGGGGTGCGTGCCGCTGCCGGCCTGGCCGGACGGGCGGATCCGGCTGGCCGTGGACGTGTGCAACTGGCTGCGCCCGGAGGCGGCCACCAGCGCGGAGCGGATGTTCTGCCACGTGCACGGGCGGGGCCGCAACGCGGGGCAGATGATCCCGGGCTGGCCGTACTCGGTCGTGGCCGCGCTGGGCCCGGGCGCGACCTCGTGGACCGCGCCGCTGGACGCGGTCCGGCTCGGCCGCGATGATGACCCGGCCGAGGTGACCGCCGCGCAGCTGCGCGAGGTGACCCGGCGGCTGGCCGCGGCCGGGCACTGGCGCGAGGGCGACCCGGACATCATCGTGGTCATGGACGCCGGGTACGACGTGATCCGGCTGGCCTGGCTGCTGGCGGACCTGCCCGTCGTGGTGTGCGCCCGGCTGCGCTCCAACCGGGTGTTCTGCCGGCCCCCCGCACCCAAGCCGCCCGGCATGCCCGGCCACCCCCGCCAGCACGGCACCCCGCTGCGCTGCGCCGGCCAGGAGACCTGGACCGGCCCGGCCCTGGCCGGCGACGGCCGGGCCGGGCGGCACGGCACCGTGGCCGTGGCCGCGTGGGACCAGATGCACCCCAAGCTCTGCAAGGACTCCGCCTGGGAGCACCACCCCGGCAAGGTGCCCATCATCGAGGGCACGCTGATCCAGCTGCGGCCCGCCCCGCTGCCCGGCCACCGCGAGCTGGCCCCGATGTGGCTATGGGCCTCGGTCACCGGCGCCGCCGAGCAGGAGATCACCACGCTGTGGCAGGCCTACCTGCGGCGCTTCGACCTGGAGCACACCTTCCTTCTCCAGGGGTCGGTCGGCCTGTTGTGTGACGTTGCCTGAACGAGTCTTGTGACGAGTTCTGCGGCGGGTCTCCGGGGGTGTGGTGCTCGTGGCTGGTAGTACTCAGTCGACTTGAGCATGACGGGGGGATCGGGGATGCGGGCTTTCCTGGTGAGGTTGCCGTCCGGGGTGAGGTACTGGACGGTGCTGGATGAGGATCTGCGGGTCGTTGCTGTGGCCGACGGTTTTTTGCGGCAGGTGCGTTTCGGCCGTGATGGGGCTGAGTCGACGACCAGGAGCTATGCGTGCTCGATCGCGTTGTTCTTGCGCTGGTGCGCCCGGGCGGGGCGCAGCTGGCAGGCGGGGGTGGAGCAGCTCGGGTTGTTTATGACGTGGCTGGCGCACGCGGGACCGCGGGCATCTGGTGCCGGGGCGGGGTCGGGCGGGCTGGTGCTTTCGGGTCCGGGCGGCACGCCGGCGCGGGGTGCGCGGCGGATCAACGTGGTGCTGGCCGCGGTGCGCGGGATGGTGGTGCACGCGGTCGCCGCGGGCGAGGCCGCCGGGCATCTGGTGCCGGTTCTGTATGAGATCGCCGATGACCGGGACCTGCCCGGCGCGGCTCGTGGCGAGGACGGGCGGATGTCGTGGCGGATGCGCGCCCGGCACCGGGTTCGGGAGGTGGAGAAGCCGGTTGAGCGGGCTGCTGACGCCGACATCGCCGCGGTGGTGATCGCGTGCCGGTCGGCGCGGGACCGGCTGATCGTGCTGCTGATGGCGCGGGCCGGGCTGCGCCGTGGCGAGGTGGCGGGGCTGCGCCGCTCGGATGTGCACCTGCTGGGCGACTCGGGGCCGCTGGGGTGTGATACGCCGCGGGCGCACGTGCATGTGGTGCGCCGTGGCGATAACCCGAACGGGGCGTGGGCCAAGTCGCGGCGGCAGCGGGTGGCGCCGCTGGATTTCGTGACGGTGCAGGCGTTCGACACCTATCAGTTCGAGCGGATGTCCGTTCCGGGTGCCTCGGGCAGCGACTTGGTGTTCGTGAACCTGTTCCGGGCTCCGGTGGGCGCGCCGATGCGCCTGGATGCCGTCAATGACCTGGTTGCTGCGGCGTCGCGCCGGGCCGGGATCGATCCTGTGCTGCGCCCGCATCAGCTCCGGCATGCGTTCGGCTCGAACGTGGCCGATGCAGGGGGCGGCATCGACGTGATCGCCAGCCTGCTCGGGCACGCCTCGGTGTCATCGTCGCAGGTCTATGTGCACCCCGACCCGGCCCGGCTGCGGGAGGCGGTGCAGCGGGTGCCCAGCCCGCGCACCGGGCCGGCGGTGACCCGGTGAGCGCGGCGGTCTTCGCCGCGGTCCCGGCCGCTGGGGCGGCGGCCGGCGGCTCGGTGTTCCCTGGCGTGCTGGCCGGGCCGTTGCCCGCGGGGCGTGCCGCCCGGCTTGCCGCGGGCCTGGATCTGGGATTCCTGGCCGAGATCGGCTGGGATCCGGCGGCGCGGGTGATCGTCCCGCCGCCCGGGCATCCCCGGCTGCGGGACGCCGGCAGCCGGGTGCCCGCCAGCGGCGG
>Ga0208042_1000517_pt1 | contig 13035 bp, 8 predicted proteins | sample Sb_taG_10_FD_187708 | JGI IMG/M metagenome (GOLD analysis project Ga0208042, IMG submission 187708) | Peat soil microbial communities from Weissenstadt, Germany - Sb_50d_7_NC metaG (SPAdes) (version 2) | ecosystem: Environmental > Terrestrial > Soil > Wetlands > Peat | place: Germany... | reverse complement strand
TGCGGCGCCCTTCGGCAATCAGTGCCTGGATTCCGCTCGACTCGTGCGAAAGAGGTTTCTCGATAAAAACGTGGGCGTGCGCACGCAGCGCAGCCAGCGCCTCCTCCACGTGGAACACCGGCGGAGTGCAGATCAGTACCATATCCGGCTTGAATTTCCGCAGCGCCTCGCCATAGTCGCCGAAGACTTCCCCGTTCAGTTCCTCACGGCATTGCTTCAGCGCTTCGGGGCTGGTGTCGCAAAAACCAAGCTGCCGCACCCCAAGCGACTTAAGATTCCTGGCGTGCCGCCGTCCAATCGAGCCGCAGCCGACCACCAGAGCTCGATATCCTACCCAGTCGGAAGTTCTGGACATGACTTATTTTGATTGCCTGCTCTCGAGCAAATGCGAGCGCTCGCCTTTCCCTTCATATTTCCTTTGATAGTAGGTCACAACTTTGCCGAGCGCGCGGATCACGTCTTCCACATCCTGCGCCGTCATGGAGTGGAACATAGGCAGGCTGATCAGCCGCTCATACGCGTCTTCGGCCACCGGATAGCTCTGTTTCGACGGGAAACGCTCGCGGTAGTACGGATGCCGATGCACCGGAATGTAATGAACACTCGCGCCGATATTCTCCGCTCGCAGCGCGCGAAAGATCTCTCCTCGCCCCACCGCCAGCATTTCCAGTTTCAGCCGGACCGGATACAGGTGCCACGCCGGATCGACTCCCTCTCGCACCGTGGGGACTAATATCGCCGGCAAATCCCGGAACGCCGCCGCGTACTGCGCCGCAATTTCCCGGCGCCGTGCCAGGTTCGCTGCCAGTTTTTCCAGCTGGGAGAGTCCCAGCGCGCACGCGATATCTGTCAACCTGTAATTGAAGCCGAGCAGCACCATCTCGTAAAACCACTGCCCCGATTCCTGCCGCTGCCGCGCTTCGCTGCTGATGCCGTGATTGCGAAAGCGCCGCAGCGTCTCGGCCAGCCGCGCATCGTTGGTCGCAACCATTCCGCCCTCCCCGGTCGTGAGGTGCTTCACCGGATGAAAGCTGAACACGGTCATGTCGGCAATGCCACCGACGCGTTTCCCGCGATACTCTGCGCCCAGCGCATGGCAGGCGTCTTCAATCAGAAGCGCTCGTTGACCCTGCGCCTTCGCCAGTTGCCCCAGTTCATCAAGCGCGGCCGGATGTCCCGCATAATCGACCGCGATGATGGCCTTCACGCGAGAAGACGCGCGGGAAGAAAGCTTCCTGTCAACCTCGCCCGGATCAAGGTTCAGTGTGTCCGGCGAGACGTCGGCGAACACCGGCGTCGCGCCCTGGTACAAAATGCAGTTGGCGGTCGCGCAGAAAGTCATCGGGGTAGTGATCGCCTCATCCCCAGGCCCGAGTCCCGCGGCAAACGCCGCACCGTGCAACGCCGCCGTACCCGAACTGAAGCTGACCGCGTGCCGCGCCCAGACCCACGCTGCAAACCGTTCTTCAAACTCGGCGATCTTTGGTCCTGTGGTCAGCCAGTCCGACTTCAGAACCTCAACCACCGCCTGGACATCCGCGTCATCCAGGCTTTGCCGTCCGTACGGCAACAATTTTTCGCGCACGGGCGTACCCCCATGGATGGCAAGCGTTTCCAGCTTTGTGGGTAAGGCACTCATGCTAGCAGTCCGTGGTGCAAGTGCGATTCGTATCAGGCATGCCTTCACAGGCTGCGGAAAAGGCTTCGTATCAGGGCGTCGCTTCAGCGATGCCGCAAGCCCGACGAAATCAGCCGCCCCTTTTAGGGGCTGCGCTCGCTACGCAGAAGTCGGAACCGCTTCCGCAGCGCTGGTTTCAGGCGCCACCAGTTCTTCCAGTTCACGCCGCGTCAGCCAGCGTTCGTTGTTGTCGCTCGAATAACGAAAGCCTTCCGGAAGCGGCTTGGCGTTCACCCAGTTCTCCGATTTCCACCACGGATGCGCCGGCTGAATCACGTACATGTCTTCGGTTTCGAGCGTTTGCCGTGACTCGTCTTCAGACACCAGCACTTCGTGCAGCTTCTCTCCGGGACGAATCCCGATGTACTCCACCTGGCATCCGGGCGCGATCGTCTCCGCCAGGTCCACCAGTCGCATGCTGGGAATCTTGGGAACAAAAATCTCGCCGCCGTGCATCTGCTCCAGGCAGCGAATCACAAACTTCACGCCCTGCTCCAGCGTCAGCCAGAACCGGGTCATGCGAGCATCGGTGATCGTGATCTTCCCGCGCCCGCGCTGTTCGAGAAAAACCGGAATCACGCTCCCACGGCTGCCCACCACGTTCCCGTAACGCGCGCAGCTGAAGCGCGTATTTTTCGCGCCGGCATAGGCGTTGGCCTGCACAAACACTTTTTCCGCGCACAGCTTGGTGGCGCCGTACAGATTGATCGGATTCACCGCCTTGTCGGTGCTGAGCGCCAGAATGCGGCGTACGCCTTGATCAATCGCCGCATCAATCACGTTGCGGCCGCCCATGATATTCGTCTGGATCGCTTCGAACGGGTTGTACTCGCAAGCCGGCACCTGCTTGAGTGCCGCCGCATGCACCACCACCGTCACGCCCGAGAACGCCCGCTTCAACCGCTCGACATCCCGGACGTCTCCAATGAAGTACCGCATGCTGGGATGATCGAAGCCCGCGGTTCTCATCTCATGCTGCTTCAACTCGTCCCGGCTGAAAACCACCAGTCTTTGCGGATGGTAGTCGCGCAGCATGATCTCCACAAACTTCTTCCCGAACGACCCCGTTCCACCCGTTACCAGTATCGATTCCTGCGACCAATTCATCATTCCTGTTCCTTCGAACCCTCTTCTGCCGGTTACACGCCGAAGAAAAACGCGGGCCTCGTATCAGGGCATCGCCGCAAAGATGCCAGCTTCGTATCAGGGTATCGCTTTAGCGATACCGCAAGGTCCTCGAAGCCAGACGCCCCTTTAGGGGCTGGGCATCGGATATCGACTCTTTCCGCAGCCTGCCAGAAGACTCTTCGCGTTTCGTGTAAGTTCTTGTGCTCGATAGTATAGCTGAGGAAAGTGCTTGAGGACGTATAGCTGGCACGTCGAGCGCCGCGATACCCGAATGAGAGTTGTCTACAACCAGAAGCAGGGAACTCCCGCAACCTGCCTGCCCGTCTCGGTCGCAGGGATAGCGCGGGATTCGGGTTTAGCGGTTCCGCCTGCTCCCTAATTCACCGTCTGTGGCGGAGGAGCCGAACTGCTGCCGTCAAAGCTGGCGCTGCCATTGTAAATTTTGGCCGGTTCTCACTCCAAGGGTGCTAAAATCAGGCAAATCTCTTAGAATGGCCTACTTTTGTCTGCCCAGCTTGCTGTGGGAAGGTCGGCTGGAGTGGGAACCTGTGTGCCAGCTGCGGCGCGCTGTCGCATCGAGAGCTGGTGGCGGCTAAGGAGTAACGATGTCATTGGGACCGCTGGTTCCACGAAGTAACGATCCACGAAGTGACGTTCCGCGTAACGACGGATCGCGCGAACTGCAACCTGCGGAACCGGCTGAATTCCTCAGGCCGATCCACTCCGCGCTTTATAACGTGTTGCCGTCGCAGGAATCGACACTGCGCGAATACATGCGCGTTCTCATCAAGCGCAAGTGGATGGTGATCGCGGTTGTTGTGGGCATCTTCATGGCTGTCGCCATTGCCAGCCTGCGCCAGACTCCCGTCTACGAAGCGGTAGGCCGCATCGCCGTCAACAAAGCCGATCCCAACCTCATTACCTTCAAAGACTCGGGGCCGGTAGTCGACTACTACGACCAAGCTGATCTGGATACTGAGGTCCGCATCCTGCAGAGCGATCTGATGGCGCTGCAAGTCATCCGGCAATTGAATCTGGACAGGCGTCCCGAGTTCGGCGGCCATTCCGATCAAAAGCAACCCAACCTGGTCGCCGATCCGCTGCAGACCGATTCCAACCGCACCTCGGCTCTGCTGGGAAGCTTTCGGGGAAATCTCCGCGTCACCCTTATTCCCAACACCCGAATCATCGAAATTCATTACAACAGCACCGATCCTCAGCTCGCCGCCGGCGCCGTGAATACCCTCGCGGCCACCTATGTCGAGCAGAACTTCAAGACCAAGTTCGAATCCACCATGCAGGCCTCCGACTGGCTTTCCAAACAGCTCGTCGACTTGCAGATGAAAGTGGAAACCTCTCAGGAGAAGCTCGTACGCTACCAGAAGGAACACGAGATTCTCGGGACGGACGAAAAGCAGAACATCATCACCGAAAAGCTCGACGAATTGAACAAAGAACTGACGATTGCCGAATCTGACCGCATGCAGAAAGAGGCCGTCTATCGCCAAACCCAGTCCGATGATCCGGACCAGGTCGCGGCGGCGATCATTGCCTATACCACAGGGGCCGGATCCAGCGCAGGTTCCGGGCTTCTGGACAAGTTGCGGGAACAGCAGGTCGCCCTCAGAATCCAGGTTGCCGAACTCAGCACCCAGTTAGGTCCCAACCATCCGACAGTCGTAAAACTCAATAACCAGCTGAAGGAGATTGACCGCCAGTTGCAATCGGAAACCAACAAGGCCGTCGATCACCTCAAGGGGCAGTATCTCGCAGCTTTACAACGCGAAAATATGCTGAACGGCTCCTTTGAAAAGCAAAAACAGGAGGCCAACAAGCTCAACGAGAGTGCGATCGAGTACAGCATTCTGAAGCGCGACCTCGATAGCAACCGGACACTTTACGAGGGCTTGCTGGGAAAACTGAAAGAAGCGGGCGTCACTGCGGGATTACGCTCCAATAGCTTTCGCATCATTGATGCAGCCCGTGTTCCCACCTCTCCCAGCGAACCCAACATTCCGCGTAACCTGTCTTTCGCGCTCGTGCTGGGCGTCATCTCCGGTGTCGGCTTGGCCTTCCTGCTCGAGAGCATGGACAACAGCGTCCGCACCCCCGAGCAGGCAACAGCGCTCTCGGCCCTTCCCTCTCTCGGGATGATCCCGCTCGGCTCCAAGTCAGCCAGCCATGGAGCGACCGGCAAGCGGCTGGCTTTGACTGGCTCGAAGGAAGTGGTGGAGACCGTAACCCAAGTTCGCCCCCAATCGCAGATGGCCGAATCGTATCGCGCGCTGCGCACTTCGCTCCTGCTCTCCAATCTCGGGGCGCCGCCGAAAGTCATCATGGTGACCAGCGCGCGTCCGCAGGAGGGCAAAACCACCACCAGCATCAACACCGCGATCGTGCTCGCGCAAAAGGGAGTCCGCGTTCTCCTGGTCGATGCCGACTTGCGCCGTCCCAGTATTCACAAGACCCTGGGCATGGGCCCGCGCAGCGGTCTCAGCAATGTGCTGACCGGAAGCGCCACCGTGCAGCAAACCATTACCACCTCTCCCATCCTGCCCAATCTTTTCATCCTGCCTGCGGGTACGCCGCCTCCGAATCCCGCCGAATTGCTGGCCTCCTCCAACATGAGGGACCTGATCGCGGAGTTGCGCGAACTCTACGACCACATCGTGATCGACACTCCCCCAACCCTTTCCGTCACCGATGCGGTCGTGCTCTCACCCTCCGCCGACGCCACCATCCTGGTAATTCGTTCCGGCCAGACCACGAAACAGGCACTGCGCCGGGCCCGCGATATATTGATGCAGGTCAATGCTCACGTCGCCGGCGTGCTGCTCAACGCCGTCGACCTAACCTCCCCCGATTATTATTATTACTACGAGTATCAGGGGAAATACGGTCAGTACTATCACGAAGAACCTCCCGGCGCAGGGAAGGAAACGGAACCGAAGGCGGTTTGAGGTGGTGTGTTTCGCCGTGCCACTGATTGCGGTACACTCTTCGAACATTTGAAGAGTCTCAGGAAATGAATTTGCTGCCGGCTCCGAGACCGGATTGGTAACGTGACCATGGCCCTTCCACTTTCAAACCGGCAACGCTGGCAGTTCGCTGCTGGTGTGGCCTTTCTCGCCTGCGTCTATCTTTTTCTGACCGGCAAGGAGTTCGCGGCCAGCGTTTTTGCGGCCCGTGCGGATTTGCCAAAGCTGGAGCGCGCGGTGCGCCTCTCGCCGGGCAATGCAGACTATCGCCATCGCCTCGGGCGCTACTTTGCCTTTGTTGCCGGTGATCCTCAGTCCGCCATCGACAGCCTTCGAGCCGCCGTCGAACTCAACCCCCACGATGCCCGCTATTGGTTCGATCTGGCAGCCGCATATCAGGTAACTGGGGACATGACGGACCAGCGAGCGGCACTGGATCGCGCATTGCAGGCCGAGCCCACTGCTCCCGATGTCGCGTGGGAAGCGGCCAACTTTTTTCTCATCGACGGCGATATCGACCGCGCCCTGCGTGAATTCCGCGTCGTCCTCGAGAACGACAATGAACTGATGGACCCCGCCGTGCGTGCATGCTGGCGCGTGCGTCCGGACACGGACGTTCTGCTCCGGGACGTGGTGCCGGATCGCGCCCTGATTTTCTTTCTCGGTTTCTTGCGGAGCAAGCAGGAAACCGAGGGCGTTATTAAAACCTGGAACCGGCTCGCCCAGTTGCACGAGAAGTTCCAGAACCGCTATCTGTACGAACACGTGCGTTATCTCATTGAAGTGCATCGTCCCGACGCCGCCATGTCTGCCTGGGAGCAAACCGCTGACGTTCTTGGCCTCTCTGCCTACCTGCCCACGGAGGACAACCTGGTGGTGAACGGCGACTTCAGCCTCGACATCCTGAACGGAGGCTTCGACTGGACCTATGTCAATCGAACCGGAGTGCGTCCCTTGCTCGATCCGAGCGACTTCCGCCAGGGTCATCGCTCTCTTTCCCTCGCCTTCGAAGGCCCAGGCATCAACGACGCGGGGATTCAACAACTCATTCCGGTGCACGGCGCAACCACTTACAACTTCTCCGCCTACTACAAGTCGGAGGACTTTGAGGGAGCGGGCGGTCCCGAGATCGTTCTGCGCGATTACTACACACGCGCGCCCCTCTATGTCAGCGACCCACTCAACGATGCCGATTTCTGGAAGGAAGTTCATTCCAAAGTGACCACCCCGAACTCCACCACCCTGCTGGTGCTGGCCATCGAGCGCTTCCCGGCGGGCGCAGCCATTCGCGGCAAGCTGTGGCTCGACGATTTCGAACTTTCTCCCGACAATTCCTCCGGCAATTCCCCCAATAATTCCAAGGACAACCCGTGAGTTCCGCTCTGGCCACGCAGCCTGAACCCGCGCCCGCCGCTCCAGCGTCGCAACCGCGACTTACCAACAACGCGCTGCTGATGGGCGCCACTGCCGTGCTGTTGCTGGGGCCGCTGGCCTTTGGAGCCGTCGAGCCCTGGTCCATTTTTGCTTTAGAAGCGTGTGCCATGCTGCTGCTGGCGCTTTGGGCATCCCGCCAGTGGATCAACCGTGAACTCAACGTCTCCGACCACGTGCTCTACCGCCCCATGGCGGCCTTTTTTGCGCTTGTGCTCGTGCAGTGGCTGGTCGGAACCACGGCCTACCGTCTCGTGACCTACTCTCACTTGCTGCTCTATGCTGCCTACGGCATGCTGGCGTTTGTAGTGACCCAGACTCTGCGTCGATCTTCTCAGTTTGAGCTGCTGGCCATGCTGTTCATGGGATACGGGGCGGTAGTGGCTGCGTTTGCGGTGCTGCAGGGTCTGGCGCCGAATGGAAAGCTGTATTGGGTCTGGGCTCTGGAGCAGGGGGGGGCCATTTATGGACCCTATGTCAATCACAATCATTACGCCGGCTTGATGGAGATGCTCACGCCCTTCCCGCTGGTCCTGGCCGCGACTCGCTTCACTGACGGGAACCGCAAGATTGCTGTAGCAGGAATCGCCGCGCTGATGGCAGCAAGTATTTTTCTTTCCGGTTCGCGCGGCGGCATGGCGGCGTTCGTCGCGCAGATCGTGGTGCTGGGCGTGCTTCTGGTTCGCAAGCGCGAAAGAAGTTGGAAGCAGCCCCTCATGCTGGGCGTGTTTCTGGCGATGGTGATTGTTCTTCTCGTCTGGATGGGCGGCAACGAGCTCACCCGGCGCCTGACCAGCATTCACTCCGAAGCCCGTGAAGAAATCAGCGGAGGGGTTCGCCTCGCCATCGATCGCGACTGTTTGCGCATGTTTGTCAAAAGGCCATTTCTCGGTTGGGGACTCGGTACCTTTTCCATCGTCTACCCGGAATTTCGCAGTTTCTACACCACTCTCTTCGTGAACCAGGCACACAATGATTGTCTGCAACTGCTGGTCGAGACCGGCCTGGCCGGATTCTCCATCGCGGTCTGGTTTCTGGTGTTGGTCTTCCGCCAGGCTGCGGGCAAGCTTAAGAATTGGACCGAGAACGCCAGCGGCGCGTTGACCGTGGCCGCTCTGCTCGGCTGTGTGGGAATCCTGGTGCACAGCTTTCTCGATTTCAACCTGCAGATCCCGGCCAACGCCGCGCTGTTTTACGTTCTCTGCGCCATTGCCGCCTCCGCGCCGCTACAGGAATCGCAAAGGCGGCGCGTGCTCCGGCGGCACAGTTTGACCGCGCGGCCGAGTTCGGAAATTGCGGCATCCTGATCGGCGGTCGCACAGGTGTTGCGCGGCAGAGTGGCCGAGTTTTCCCGCGGCCTGCCATGGCAAGGGCCACGGCAAGAATGTGGGATTCTCCTCGCATCGGGGCTGCGTTGTCGCTGCTTCCGGCGCTGGGCACGGGGAGGTACCTAGTTCCTACCGGGATTACTTCGGTAATCTGGGCTTCTTTTGCGGTATTTTCCGTGATATAACGCCGATAGCTGCTCGTCAGGCTTTGGGCTGGGAATCCCGTGGTTTTTCCGGCTTGGTTTTCTGGCTTGGTTTTCTGCGTTTAGGTTGAAGCGCAGAACGAGGGCGAGGAGGAGTCGTGTCCGAAGCGCGTACCGGGAAAAGGTTTCCGCTGCAATTGCCGATCAAGATTCATAGGGAAGATACCGCGGGTGACGCCAGTAGCGGCATGACCGGCAATCTGAGCGCCGCCGGCGTGTACATCCGCGCCGACGCTTCGCTCGAGGTCGGCTCGCCCGTAGAGTTTGAGATCACCCTGCCGCCGGAAGTCACGGGCGGCAAGGAGGATGTTGTGATTCAGTGCCGCGGCCGCGTCGTGCGGACCGATGAGCCCAATGCCAGCGCCGGGTCCGGGGACAACCGGGGCGTCGCTTGCGTAATCGATTCTTACGAATTCGTTCGCAACAGTTAACCGGGAGCGGGATCCATGCTGAAACTTATTCTGGCCGACAATCAGGCGATTTTCCGCGCTGGCATCGCCAAGGTGCTGGCCGTAGAAGACGAAATGCGCATTGTGGCCCAGGCGCAAACTGCCGAGCAGATGTTCATGGCGCTCGACAAGTTTCGCGCCGCGGTGCTCATCATTGCCGGAGGTTTTCACTCCGACTTCAACTCCGTCCTCTCGGCTGCCAACAAGAACAAGACCCGCGTCGTCGTCCTCGCCGACACCGGCGAGAGCGCGCAGCGCTACATGGCGGCGGGCTCCCACGGCGTGGTGTATCGCAACGTGACCAGCCCGGCGCTGGTCGACTGTGTCCGCAAAATCGCGCGCGGCGAAAACTGGGTGCAGGACATGGCGGTGCCGAGCGAGCTCACCGAAAACGATATGGTCGGGCTGCGCGTCCGTGACCGCTTGACGGCCAAGGAATTGCGCATCGTGGCGCTCATTGTGCAGGGCTACAAGAACAAGGAAATCGCCACCCAGTTGGGCACGACCGAGCAGGTGATCAAGAACTACCTGCGCAACGTCTACGACAAGATCGGCGTGTCGGACCGGTTGGAACTGGCGTTGTTCACCATTCACCACCGCATCTTGAACGAAGCCGCGGCCGCTACCGCAGCGGCGGCGGTGCCGCAATCCTCGCACAGCGCGGGGATCAGCAACTAGACGGTTCCACTGGAATTTACAGAAGGCCGCCCGCGGGCGGCCTTCTGAATTTCCATCCGCAGGAGCATGTGTGGGGGCGGGTCCTCGACGCGCCCTGGACAGGGCAGGGGCCCGTCCCCACCCGTTCATTACGAAACGATCTTCTCGCCGACGCTCTTGGCTTGCGTGAACAGATACAGGTAATCCGGGCCGCCCGATTTCGAATCGGTGCCCGACATATTGAAGCCGCCGAAGGGGTGCGCGCCCACCATCGCTCCCGTACACTTGCGGTTCAGGTAGAGGTTGCCCACGTGGAACTCGCGCACGGCGCGATCGAGTTTTTCGCGCGAGCTGGAGTAAACGGCGCCGGTCAGGCCGAACTCGGTGTCGTTGGCGATTTCGAGCGCATGGTCGAAATTGCGCGACTTGATCACCACCAGCACCGGTCCAAAGATTTCTTCCTGCTCCAGCGTCGACTTCGCCGGGATGTCGGCAATCACCGTCGGCTGAATGAAGTAGCCGTCGCCAGCGCTGGTGTCGCGCGCGCCGCCGGTGATCAGGCGTCCTTCTTTTTTGCCGATCTCGATGTAGCGGAGGATGTCGTTCATCGAACCTTCGTTGATCACCGCAGCCATGTTCGGGTTCTCGGCAGGATCGCCGACGGTAATGCGCTCGGCGCGGGATCTCAGTTTCTCGAGAAACTTGTCGTAGATGCGCTCGTCGACGATGGCGCGCGAGCAGGCCGAGCACTTCTGGCCCTGAAAGCCGAAAGCTGACGCCGCGACGCCTTCGACGGCGGAGTCAATATCGGCGTCGGCATCGACGATGATGGCGTCTTTGCCGCCCATTTCGAGGATCGTGCGCTTGATCCAGATCTGACCCGGCTGCTGATGCGCTGCGGTCTGGTTGATGTGCAGTCCAACCTCGCGCGAGCCGGTGAAAGCGATGTAGCGAATCTTCGGATGCGCCACCAGCGCATCGCCAAAGCTAGCCCCGCCGCCGGGACAGAAGTTCACGACGCCATCGGGCATTCCGCATTCTTCAAGCAATTCCACAAACTTCGCCGCAATCGTCGGCGAATCGCTCGACGGCTTCAGGACGACGGTGTTGCCACTGACGATCGAAGCCAGCGTCATGCCGGCCATGATGGCACTGGCGAAGTTCCACGGCGGAATCACGGCGCCGACGCCGAGCGGGATGTAGGCCAGAGTGTCGCGCTCACCCGGCAGTTGCACAGGCGGTTCAGCTTTGGCGAAACGCAGGGCCTCGCGCCCGTAGAACTCGCAGAAATCGATGGTCTCGGAGATGTCGGCGTCGGCCTCGAACCAGTTCTTGGAGACTTCAAACACCAGCCAGGCCATGAATTCGAGCTTGCGCTCGCGCATCACATCGGCGACTCGGAATAAGAGCGACGCACGCTCCTCGGCCGAAGTGCGGCTCCAGTGGGTAAACGCGCTCAGAGCGGCTTGCACTGCGGGCTCGACGTGTTCCTTGCCAGATTTCTGGTGAACCCCGACCACCTCCGAAGGCTTGGCGGGATTGATGGAACGGATCTTGTCAGAGGTCTTGAAGCGCTTGCCGCCGACGATCAGGTCATACTCGCGACCCAGTTGGCCACGCGCTTTACCGATGGCGGAGCGCATCTTGCGGACGTTGTCTTCTTTGCTGAAATCGACAAACGACTCATTCTTGAACGCACCTTCATGAAGGCGAACTTGCAGACGGGGTGGGGCTTCCATGGTTGCCATAGGAGATCCTTTCCAGGACGGAACTTTGGACATTAGCGCGGATAGTCGCGACCTATGATTTTACACCGGGTTCGGGAAGCTGGCAGGCTGCGGAAAGCCAGGTGAGCGACAAGTCCTACCTTCGCGGACTTCGGCCTTGAGTGGGGACTCCGGCATCCTATTTACTCGGCGGTTACTAACCACTTAGTACGGGTACCCCCCTCCCCCCCTCCCTATTGGAATCATGGGGTTAGGGAGGAAAAACGAACTTGGTCTTTGATTCTAAAGGACTTACAGCTAAAGTCTTTGAGAACAAACGACTTAGGTTGTCGAAGAGCGCTGAAAATGGGTTTGGGGCAGTTTCGAGGTCCGTCTTGGGAGACGTGGACACCTCTGGACTGTCCCAGTCAGATGGCTATTGTCGCATTGGGCGGGCTGGAGGTATGTGATGGCGCTCACTGGCTGGTTGTGATGAAAAAAGTCAAAGGCCCGGCCTAGGCGAAGGCTTGGGCACGCTACTCGTCCAGTTTCAGCCGCTGCGCTCAACCAATATCGGCCGGTAAGGAAGCAAAGCCGAACCTAGCACGGTGGGGGGTTCTGAGCGCTATCGCCTGGCTTCAGCAACTATCCATTTTTCTTCTCTGACCCAGCCTGTTTTTTCGTTGCGGTGGATTGGTTCGTGGACTGGGATGACGCGGAACCGGAACAGCTAACAGCGAAACTCATCGGAAGCAGATTCGAAACGCCATCTGACTACTTCATCCCTTCCACCAGGTAAAGGTCGGAAAGTGTGCGATGGTATCCGTAAACGTAGGTCTTGCCATCCGGTGTAATCAGAATAGGACCAATGGTTTCGATGCCCGCAGGATCGACCGGCATTAGTTCCTTCCAAACTGTTTGCTGGCCGCTGGACAAGTCGACACGGTAGACCTTGGCTGGGAGTTCGCCGGGGCGGTCGGCATATAGCGCACGCCCATCCTGGCTCCATGCGATGGGTTCTTCGCCAACCGAAAATCCTAGGATCACGCGCGCTTCTCCCCCGGCCACGGGATACAAGTATCCTTTCTGATCCGGGCCTATGCCAGCTACGAACTGGCCGTCGCCGGAAACAGCGAACGCCATAGCGGACACACCCTCCGGGGAGATAGGTCGGGGATTGCCTCCGCGTACCTCTTGCACGTAAAGCCGCACTCCCTTACCCGGCTCGTTCCCGGAGAATACCAGCCGCTTTGCGTCAGGCAGCCAGCGGGCCCAGATGTGGTTGATGTCGTCGTGGGTGAGCGCCTGGGATTCCCCGGCTTTTGTCGGCAGCAGCGAAAATTGCGCTGGGGCTCCAGGCGGTTGGGCAACCACCCATTTTTGGTCCGGGGACAGCGCTATGGCAGTGCCTTCCCCGAGTCGAACGCCCGGTGATCCATCGGTGCCACGAAGATAGACGGCATAGGTCCACTCGCCG
>Ga0208042_1000514_pt1 | contig 13097 bp, 9 predicted proteins | sample Sb_taG_10_FD_187708 | JGI IMG/M metagenome (GOLD analysis project Ga0208042, IMG submission 187708) | Peat soil microbial communities from Weissenstadt, Germany - Sb_50d_7_NC metaG (SPAdes) (version 2) | ecosystem: Environmental > Terrestrial > Soil > Wetlands > Peat | place: Germany... | reverse complement strand
CGGCTATCCGATCGTTTGCGAATTCTATCCGATCGGATAGTCAACCGACCTGGTTTGGAGCCGGCCGCCGCCTTCGCGATCGCACCCAGAAGCATAACTCCTGATCAGCCAATGACTTCCAAGGAGGACCCGCCGGAACCAATTCCCGGTTAACGATTGGCCTACCGTGTGCTTATTCCCTAGTGTGTAAGTAGTACATCAGGCACTTGCGGCGCCTGATCTTTGGAGATTTCAGTGATGTGGTTCCCAACCGATTCTGCTGATTTCGCGCATCGAACGTTGCGCGCCTCTTCGGCCTTTGTGGCAGGGAAGAGGAAGGTCATCGCGGGCCTTGCAGCAGATCGAGCGGGAAAGGCAGTGAAGGCACCAAGGAGAGGATGATCATGGCTACACCGGTTGGCACGAAAATTGAGAGTTCAGTTCCTGCGGAATCAGACCGAATCGTCCGACGGCTGGATGAGTTTCCCGAGTTGAAGAACGCCATACGCAGAGGCGACGTCCCCACGGGCCGTTTTCTGTGCGCTCAGCTTTTCAACCCCGAAGCGCGCCAAGGCCCGCCGATGGTCATGCGCGCGAAGGCTTCTTAGCCTCCACTGACTACGGCATGGCGGCCAGTTCTTCGCGCACCTTCGGGATCACCTCCCCGTACTGCGCCGGAGACGCTTTCGCCAGAAACGCTTGAAAACAGGCGCGTGCCCGAGCACGGTCGCCAGCGTCCTTATATATAATCCCCAGATTCAATTGCGCCTCCACCAGGTCCGCATCCAGCGCCACCGCTTTTTCGAAATAACCGCGCGCGGTCGCGGCGTCCTGCCTCTGAATGGCGACAACGCCCAGCCCGTTATACGCTGTCGCATAAGCGGGGTCAGTGGTGATCACCCACTTGTAGACTCGCTCCGCATCGGCCAGACGCCCTTTCTCGAGGTATGCCGTCGCCAGATTCGCCTGGCTCTCCGCGTCCGCCGGATTGAGCTGCGCCGCCTTCTCATACTCTGGAATCGCCTCGTCCTTTTTCCCCGAGCGCACCAGCAGATCGCCCAGCCGCGAGTGCAGCCGCGCGCTCTCGATGCCATTGTGTACCGCCGTCTCGTACAGCTTCATCGCCTCGCCGTAACGTCCTGCTTTTTCGAGGTTGGCGCCGAGCACATAGTAAAGGATCGGATTGGCCTTGTCTTCGTTCAGAGCCTGGCGCAGCAAACCGATCGACTGGCCTGCGCGGACAGGCGTCAACGGGTGTTCCGCCTCCTGCATCAGCTTCAAAATGCCGACCCGATCCTTCGGATCCGCACCCTGCCCCGTCAAATCGTACGATTTTGCGCTAAACCCGGATGTGTAGCCGAGCGACTGCAATTGATCGAGCGTCTTCCGGTCGACCAGGGCGCTCTCCACCTTCTCCGTGCCGCCCGTCCCGATCACGGCGCGCAATTGTGACTCGAACCGCTGCACCTCCGCGGCATGGCTCTCGATCACATTGCTCGTTTCACCGGCGTCTTGCGAAAGATCGTACAGCTCCGGCTTGGGGGCGCGGATGTATTTCCAATGATTCGTACGAATCCCTCGCAGTTCCGCCCATCCCATGTTGATCTTCGGATACAAAGTCTCCGCGTACGAGACCGCGGTGGGAGCATCCTTGCCATGAAAATACGGGGTCAGGCTTGTACCTTGAACAGTCGCCGGCGCGCGCCCCCCCATCAAATCGAGAATCGTCGGCAGGAAATCGATGGTTCTCGCCTGTTGTTTCACGCGCAAGCCGCTCGGCACGCCGGGACCCGCGACCAGAAACGCAATCCGCAGCGTCGAGTCGTACAAAAATACCCCGTGCGTGTACTCGCCGTGCTCACCCAAGCTCTCTCCGTGGTCTGAAAGGACCGCGATCAGCGTCTTGTCCGCCGGCGATTTCTTTCGGATCGCCTCAAACAGCCGGCCGAGTTCATGGTCTGTGTAAGCGATCTCGCCGTCATACGGCCGATCTCTGTACTGCTCCTTGTACGGCGAAGGCGGCTGGTAGGGAGCATGTGGATCGTAAACGTGAACCCAAAGCAAATATGGCTTGCCGGATTGCGCCCCGAGCCACTGGATGGCCCGATCCACAGTTTGCCCCGCGTGCCGTTCGGCATCCTCGATGAACTCGTGGCCTTTGCCGGGCTTGGGCATCTGGTCGTCGTAAACCGCAAATCCCTGGTTGAGGCCGAAGAATTTCTTCAAAACCGCGGAACTGATAAAGGCTGCGGTGTCCCAACCCTGCTGCTGGAGAATCGTGGCGAGCGTGGTGCTCGGGGATGGTAGAACGAATCCGCCCGTATTCCGCACATGGTGTGTGGGCGGGTTCAAACCCGTGAAGATGCTCGCGTGCGAAGGCGGCGTCAGCGGGGTCTGCGTAACCGCGTTCTCAAATAACGTTCCCCTCTGCGCGATACCGTCGATATTCGGCGTCTCGATTTTCGCGTAGCCGTAACAGTGCAAGTGATCAGGCCGCAGCGTGTCGATGGTCACCACCACCAGGTTCAGAGGAAGCAGATGCGGCGTCTGCTGAGCATTGGTCTCCGATCGTTTGCACGCTGCCAGCGCACTTAGCGCCAGCACACACACGTATACCCTACTGCGCAAATACATCTTATGAGCTCAGGATATCAGTCGCGGCGTGCGGAACCGGCGCCCGTCCAGAGACCAGGCGCCTGTTTTCATCTTGCGCTCAGAACGTAAATCGCCCTGCTACCTGGATGCGTCGCGGCCCCTGACCCGCGTTCAGAATCCTCCCAAACGTGGGATCGCTGAGGTTCGTATCCGGGTCCCCCAGCCCCGCCCGGTTGAACGCATTCAACAGATCGCAGCGGATTTGAAAGAACATGCCCTCGCGGAACGGGAAGTCCTTGAAGAAACCGAAGTTCTCGGTCGGGTTTCTAGGACCGCGAACGTTGCCAAGGTAGTGGGGCGCCGTGCCAGGCCGCAGCACCACACCGTTTGGGGTTGTGGGCGGCTCGGCGTATGCCGCGGGATTCAGATATCCAATCCCGGTACCTCCGGCGAAATCGAATGGTCCCGACAAGGGGACCTTGAGGGGAACTCCGGTCAGTACATCGCCGCGAACGTCTCCATTGAACCAGTAACCAGCGCCGCTCAGCCCGGACTCGATCAGTAGCGGATCACCAGATTGGTAGATTTGGATTCCCGTAGCCGTCCATCCGCCCACCACCTGGTTCAACACACCGCCATGATTCAGGAATTGCTTGCCTCGACCAAACGGGAGTTCGTAAATCCACGTCACCTTCAAAACCTGTGGGCGGTCGAAGCTGGCGACCGATTTCTCCAGTTTCCGGTTATAAACGTCCTGCGAGTAGCCGTAGTAAGCCAAGGCGGCCGAAGTATCCGTCAAAGTCTTCTGAAACGCATAGGCGACCAGAAAGCTGAGCCCCTTCCCGGTCCGATGCGTCACCAGCAACTGGGCCGAATCGTAATGTGAAGTCCCCCAATACGGGAATTGCGAAATCACCCCGCCACCGGCATATTGCGGATAGGGCAGCAGCGCCTGCGCCACTGTCCCCGTGAAGCTGGGATACGGCAACGGGATGTTCGGATGCTGGCTGATGTCGTCCAGCAATGCATCTCCCAGTGCCAGATACTTCGGATTGAGCTGGTTTAGGTTGTTAAACGGCTGCGCGTCCAGCCGCGTGCCCTTATTTCCCACGTAATTCGCTGAGAGCGTCGTGTTTTTAGGCAACAGGAACTGGAATCCGAGCGTGTAGTTCTGCGCATAAGGCTGCCGGTTGGAGTTGCCGGCGATGTAGTTGATCCCGTTGCCATTATCCAAGGTCGGGTCGATAACCGGGAGTGTGTGGGTGTACGCCGGGTAGCCGTTGTCCCAGTAAAACACCGGGTCGCGCTTGCTGGTTTGAAAATTGTTCGAACCGTCGTACCCGTCGATACTCGCCAGGCCGAAACCGTTGGAAATCGGAGGTGAATAATTGATTCCGTAGCCGCCCCGCAATACCATCCATGGGCTGATCTGGTATGCAAACCCGGCACGCGGGCCGAACCCCTTCCAGTATGTGTTTTGGAACGAATTGCGATGCAACTGGCTCAAGAAGATCAGCGCCCCAGGATAGCCATCCGCGCCCGGGTTAGGAAGCGTTGGATCAAAGCCCGACGACCTGTGGTTGAGCTCGTACAATCCGCCGATGATGTCCCAACGGAAACCCAGATTGAGCGTCAGCCGGCGGCTCACCTTCCAGTCATCGGTCACATAGAATGCCGGGTTCCACCATCGCGACTGCGGCAGAACCGGTGAAATATTCTGCGAAGTCTTACCCGGCGCACCTAGCAAGAAGCTGGCGAACGCAAAGCCGGTGGACTGCAGGTTGCTTGGATCGGCGGTTTGATCGGGACTGAATGTGAAGGTGCCCGTGGTGTTTCCTATCGGGTCTTGATTGTAGAAATACTTGCGGATCTCCGTTCCGAACCGGAAATTGTGCGTCCCGTGAATCCAGGTGGTATCGTTCTGCGCGATGTAGCTGCCGTTCGGTTCGTCGCCGGCGTTGCTGCGGCCCAGCATGACCAACGAGCCGCCCTGCACGGTTGTTCCCGTGAAGGTCACCTGAGGAAAGGTCGTTTCCGCCACGCCCGTGAGTCCCAGTTTGCTCGGCCAGTCCTGGCCCAGCGAAATCGAGTTATTGGAATTCAGGAACCGGTTATATCCGAAGCCAAAATGGTTCAACCAGTGTGCCGCGATGGTCCAATCTTCGGTTGCGCGCACCATGGTTCCATGAATATCTTGCGCCGCAAACGGCCCGGAAACGCTTCCCGGTATCGGCTGGTACGAATTTCTGTCGCCGTTGAATCTGTTTCGCTCGTTGGAGTTGACGAACACGGTCACGCGGTTATTGGCGTTGATAATGTGATCCAGCTTTCCGCTGTAGGTGTCCAACGTGAATATCGGCTGGTTGTCGACGCCCGGATAGTTGTGCAGAAACGTGCCAAGAACCGGATTGGGAATGGGGGCCTGCGCCAAAATCGCCGCCGAAACTTTACTGATGTCCGTGGGAGGGATGATGTTCCCCGGAAACGGGGTCCGCACGAATCCGTTCGCCACTTGCGTAGTGCTGTGCGGGTCGTAGATCGTTCCAAAGGTCACCGGGTTGCCGGCCGCATCGGTGCCGATGACAGTCCCTGAGTTGGCATTGCCCGTGAACGCTGGATTCAGAAGACTGGAAAAGTTGCCGTCCTTAAAATCCGAAGTGGGAAGGGTCCGCAGGGCTGTGATGCCCTCAGTCGTCGTGCGGGTCCCTTCATAGCTGAAGAAGACGAAGGTTTTGTTCTTCCCGTTGTAAAGCTTCGGAAAGAGCACCGGCCCGCCAAAATCGGTGCCGAAATTGTTCTGCCGGAAGGGATTGGCGTTTTTCGAAACTCCCAGCGCATTGTTAGCAAACGAATTGGCGTCGAGCGCATTGTTCAGAATGTAATCGTAAATCGTGCCGTGGTATTGATTGGTCCCCGATTTGATATTGAAATTGGCAACCGCCGTCAGGCCTCCGCCATACTGCGCGCTCAACGCGCCGGTTTGCAGCGTGAAATCGCTGACGGCGTCCACGCTGGGCGTGTATTCCGCGGTGTCGCCCGCGATGTCCGCGCGGCCGATCGATATCCCGTCGATCAGGACCTCGTGGGAAAATGTGGGGCCTCCGTTGATCGATCCCTGAAAGGAGCATCCAATAGCTCCGGGCAGGCTGTTGAAGATGAAGGCTTGGATCTGGCGCTGGCCGCAATCCCCGCTGTCGAGCGGCCAGGCGTGGAATTCCTCGGGCGATACCGAGTACCCCACCTGCGAAGTGGACGTGTCCAGGTGCGTGGCCTCCGCGTTGACCGTGAGGCTCTGGGAAACATCGCCTACTTGCATCGTGACGTTGGCCGTCACAACGGCCGATGCCGCCACTTCCACCGGTTCGATAATGGCCGTCTTGAAGCCTGTCAGCGTCGCTGTCACGCGATAATTCGACGGTGGCATATATGGAATGCGGTAAAGGCCAGCCGACGCCGTCGTCGTCTTGAATTCGACGCCCGTCTTTACGTCCCTCGCCACCACCTCAACGTTGGGCATCGCGGCCCCGCTCGGATCCGTGATTAATCCCGTGATCGCGCCGCGCTCGCCTTGCGCAAACAAGACCCCAAGCGCCGTGACCGTCAACACCATCGCTCTAAACAAGACTTTCATCGCTTCACTCTTTCAGACGCGCGAGACTCGACGTGCATGCGGATCTAGTATGTCCATACTATCCGGGCACAATTTGATGGATCTTCCCGCAGGTTCGTTGACTATTCAAGGGGAACTCACAGTGAGTTTACGGTAGGAGCTGCGCCTGACTGCGCTGTTACATCGACTAGGACATCCCCTAGTAGGGCCGCGCAAGGCTGGAGCCGTCGGCCGTGATATACTCGCGAAAACTGGTCGAGCTTACAGTAATCTTACGGGGCGTAGCCCTAAAATGAAGGAAGTAGCACCCACCCCGCTTACCGCCTATTCCCTCACGGACCCGCGCTGGGAACTGGCGCAAAGAGTCGCCGACGCTTCCAATTTCCGTAACTGCCCGAAGCTCCGCGCATTCCTTCTCTACATTTGCGAAAACGCGCTTCTCGGCCGCCTGGAAAACGTGCGCGAGCTACGCATCGGAACTCGCGTCTTCGGCCGCCCCGCCGACTACAACCTCAACGAAGACAACATCGTGCGTGTGGAAGCTCGGGAACTTCGCAAACGTCTGGAAACGTACTTCGCCGGCGATGGCCGAAACGAGCCGCTTCTGATCGAGGTCCCGAAGGGCGGGTACGTACCGGTTTTTAAGCCGCGCGAGATCGCATCCCTGGAACTCGTTGAACCGGCGGCAGTTCCCCAATTAGAGACTAAACTTCATGCACCCTCCGGCCGCAAACTGGTTCTGGTTGCCGGCTTCGCCATTCTAACGGCCGCTGTCTTGTGGCTGGGAGTCGAGAACCGGCGGTTGCACCAGCGCGTGGAGGCGCAGCCCGGCATTCGCCCCGCCGCTTCCGCCGAGGACTACTCTTTCTACAGCGAGTTGCTCGGCAAGCTGGGTGCGACTCCGAATCGCGAAACCCTTCTCGTGATCAGCAACCCTAAGGTAGTGCTTTATTACGGCTCCGCGACCAATCAGCCGAACCCCACTCTTCCCGGCCTCACCATCCGCGCGCCTAAGGAGCTCAAAGCAAACTTCGATGACGCGCTGAATAATGTGGACCGGAACCAGCCCTTTCACTTCCTGCGCTCGACGCGCGAAGACTACACCGGAATGGGAGAGGCGGTCACAGCTTTCTACATCGGGCGGCTGATGCAATCTTTGCAACGCCCGGTCCGGCTGACGCAAGGGCGGTTCCTGAGCTGGGACCACGTCCAGAAAGGCGACCTGATTCTCCTCGGCGGCCCGCAAATCAACGACTGGACCTATCAGAACATCGTCAAGGCGAATTTCAATTTCGACGAAAACGGGGTCGAAAATCTGAAGCCGCTGCCCGGCGAGCAGCAAGCATACGTGCCGCACGCCAACCCGGGCGCCGTCACCGATTATGGCGTCATCCGCATGGCAGCTTCACCATACGGCTTCAATATGCTCCTCATGGCGGGATGCTCGAGCGCCGGCACCGCAGGCGTGGGTGAGTTCTTTTCGAACCCGGAAAAGATGAAGTTCGTCTACAATCGCATGCGCGCCGCGGCTCCCGGCAAGCCCTTCCCTGCGAATTGGGAAATCCTGGTACAGGTGAATGTGCGCGATGCCCTGCCCGTCGAAAGTTCGGCCATCGCCCTGCGCCCCGCTCCAGACGCCCGCTAACATCGCCGCAAGGCAAGCTTCGCCGTAGGCTGTTAAGATGGCGTGGGACGCACCGATGAGGCTGATTTGTCTGGCGCTCGTGGCTTCGGCTTGTGCCTGCGCCTCCGACTGCCCGACTGCGGATCTCGACTCGCCCGACACCCGCGACCGCTTCCACGAGCTGGACAAGAAGGCCCAAGTGGAGTTCCGTAACGGTGAGTACGCTCAATCCGCCGAAGATTTTCGCCAAGGCGCTTGCCTGGCTCCCGACGACCTCCGCATGTATTACACGCTGTACGGTACCGCCATTGGCGCTCTGGCTGCCGGAAATCTCCCGAGCGCGATCGAGTTTCTGAAAGAGGCAGATCGCCTCCGCCCGGATTATCCGCTGCCGTTGGCCATGCTGGTGAAAATCAGCTTGCAGTCGCCGCATCCGGATCAAGTGAAGGAGTTCCTCAGGCTGGCCGCGGACCGCTTCCCACGCGCCGGGAAGCTGCACGCCGAGTTTGTTAAGGATCTCTTGCATCAGAACCGGCTCGATCTGGCTCTGGCCGAAGCGCTGCGCTTCGAGCAAAGTGGCGTTCCGGATATCGAGTCCGTCCTGACGCTCGCGGTCATCGAGAATAACGCCGGCGCTTTTGGGGACGCCGCGCAGCACGGGCAGGCCGTCGAGCAGCAATCGGGGCTTCCCGCCGACGTGCGAGCTTCGGGCGCGACGGTCGCCGGCTTGGCCTACGAAAATCTGAAGCAGTTCCCCGAGGCCATCGAACATCTCAAGCGGGCTAGCGAGCTTGCTCCCGCGCGTGAGGATCTCTATCTGTACCTAGCACGCGTCTACGGAAAGCAGCAAAACGCCCAGGCTGCGGTCGAGGTTCTGGATCAGGGCAGCAAACAAATTGCGGGTTCACAGAAAATTCGGCTGGCTCTCGGCGCGGACCTGGTTGCCGTGGAAAAGTACGCTCAGGCCAGCCAGATCCTCGCGGAAGTGATCCGCAATTCGCCGGACGAACTAGAGGCCTACCCGACGCTCGCCGATGCCTACGGCAAAATGGGTCAACCCAAGCTCGCGACTGAGACTCTGCGCGCGCTCGCCGCGCGCAAGCCGGACTACCCCATGGTGCACCTGGCGATCGCGCAATCCCTGCTGAACGACGAACCGGTTGATGCCCCGCGCGTCTCGGAGGAACTCGCTTTAGCTGATAAAACATCGCCGGACGATTACGACGTCTGGTATCTGCGCGGCAAAGTCTGCCTCCGCATGAACAAAGTGCCGGAGGCCATCGCCAGTTTGCGCCGAGCCATCGAATTGCGCCCGGCCGATTCGAGCGCCTACTATCAGCTCGCTTTGGCATACCGCAAATCCGGACAGGCCACACTCGCCAAGCGCCAATTTGAGATCGTGGAGTATCTAAAAAGCCAGTAGCGGGCACCGCGTAAGGCTACCGCTATTTTTCACCGACCGGCCAACACGTCGGACCGCCGGCCACGGTTCGCGATGTCTACCAGCATGCGGCCCATGTTCTTGCCGCGCGGGAGCAATTTCGGCTTTTGCTTCTTGCTAGCTGACCTTGCGAGACCATCTCGGAGAAACTCGTCCACGATCGCGGAAAGTGTCATCCGACGCTCTGCAGCGAGCCGCTTCAGGTCGATCAAACGCTGTTTGTCGATGATTATTGTCATCCGACTCAGTGAATATCTACATCATCGCCGTGGGCGGCGCTGGTTCATCGGGACGGCCCGCGTTCGCCAGCGGATAACGGACCAGTACGAAAGCAATCAGCACCATCACCCCGACTCCGACGGCGTAAGAAGGGTTCGCGAACACCTGCATCAGCGGCTTCTCGAAGAAGTTGAATGTCGCTGTCACGAGCCCGAGCAGCGCCTCGCCGGCAATCAATCCGGACGCCGCTAGTATGCCCACGTTATCCACGCGCGCGCGCTGTGCGTCGTTGTGCCCGCGCCGCTTGCTCATCGTGTCGGTCAACCAGCGAATCATGCCGCCCGCGAAGATGGCGAACATCGTGCCCAGCGGTAGATACATGCCGATCGCCACCAGCATCGGGCTTTTCACGCGCACCAGCACAAGCGCAAAGCCCATCAGCACACCCACGATCACCAGCGGCCACGCCATCTGGCCGCCCACGATCCCTTGCGCCAGATACGCCATCAGTCCAGCTTGAGGCGCCGGCAGCTTGGCGCTCCCGAAGCCGCCCATTCCGCGATCGAGCACCATCAGCGGAAAATACATCACCAAGCTCGCGCAGACCACAGCGATCAGCTCCACAATTTGAATCGATCTTGGCGTGCCGCCTAAAATGTAGCCGACCTTGAAATCCTGCAACAGCTCGCCCGCCACTGCGGACGACACGCATACAACCGCCGCCACGCCCAGCACTGCCAGCACGCCGCCGGTGCCGGAGACCCCCAGGGCCAGCATCAGCAGCGCGGCGACGATGATGGTGGAAAGAGTCAATCCCGAGATCGGATTGTTCGACGATCCGATCACACCGACCAGATACCCGGACACGGTCGCGAAAAAGAATCCGACGATCAGCATGACGATTGCTGCCACAATCCCGCTCACGATTTGTCCCGAAAAATATGTGTACAGCGCGATCATGAAGAGAAACACCACGAAGATAAGCGAGATCACCACCTTCGAGCTCATGTAGCGCTCCGTGCGCCCGGCCTTATGGAAGCTCACGCCGCGAAACTCACCGAACGCGCGGCGCAGTCCCTCAGTCAGCGCCTTGCGCATGCGAAACAAAGTGTAGATGGAGCCGAACAGCATCCCGCCCACGGCGATCGGCCGCACCACGAAGCGCCAAACACCGTAAGCCAACCCGCCCCAGCCGGCATTATCCGTCGCACCCGGCGGCAACATGGTTTGCAACTGCGGTCCAAGAAAATAAATCAGCAGCGGGATCAGCAAGCCCCACGCCAGCACGCTGCCTGAAAAATTGATCGACGCCAACTCCGGACCGATAATGTAGCCCACGCCAAAGAACGCCGGGCTGATCGTTGGCCCCGACCAGATAGTGATGCCGCCGGTGCTTAGTGATTGCGCGCCTGCCGTGCTCAGCCCCACCCTGCTCTTTCCCAGTTGTCCCACCGCCACGGAGAAATCCTTGTCGGTAGCAAAAAGCCCGAAAGCGCTCAGGATATACACCAGACCGCCGAATCCCATGTTCCAGAACAGATACTTCGCACCCCGCGCGCCATGCTGGCCCGCTTTGTGAATCTCGCTCGCCGCCACCGATTCCGGAAAGGGCAGCTCAGGATCTTCCACCAGCACCCGCCGCACCAGCGAGCAGAACAGCACCCCTAGGACGCCGCCCGTCGTCATGAGGACGGTCGATTTCCAGTACGCATCCGCCGGGCTGAACGACGGCCAAACCTTGGCGATGACAAACGCCGGGACCGTGAAAATCGCGCCCGCCGCCACGGATTCGCCGATCGATCCCGCCGTGCGCGCGATGTTTTCTTCCAGAATCGAACCCTTGAACGCGCGCAGTACCGCCATGCCGATCACGGCCGCCGGATAAGTGGCCGCAATGGTCTGTCCCGCGCGCAGTCCCAGATATGCATTCGCGGCTCCCAGGATCACGGTCATGATGAGCCCGATAAACAGCGCGCGGAGCGTGAACTCCGACATCTGCATGCTTTCGGGGACGAACGGTTTATGCCGCCGCTCGGTTGGCGTCATTGCAGTCGCGACCTCACCTTCTCGCTCAGCGCTTTCCCATCCGCCCGCTTGCCCGCCAGCTTGGCTTGCGCGGCCTTCATCACCACTCCCATTTGCTTGAGCGACGTTACGCCCGTTTCGGCCAGCGCCGCGTCGATGGCCTGCGCGATATCGGCTTCACTCGCCTCCGCCGGCATGTAGCTCTCGATCAGCTTTCGCTCGGTCTCTTCCTTCTGCGCCTGCTCCTCGCGCCCGCCCTTGCGAAACATCTCCGCGGCATCGCTGCGCTGCTTGACGAGCTGTTTCAGCACCTGCTGCTCGGTCGCATCGTCCAGGGGCTTCATGGAATCGATTTGATGTTTTTGCAGCGCCGCCTTAATCATGCGAATCGCATTCAGCCGCGCCTCATCCTTGGCCTTCATGGCCGCAGTCATATCCGCCTGCACCCGTTCCAGTAGTGCCATAGATTCAGCCTATTCTAGTCCATCAAGCGTGCTTTGAGGCGTTTTTGGGCGGTTTCAAGCGCCAATCGCCGGCTTCTGCTATGATGAAAGTACTCTGTCCTCCAACAACAAACCCGAGGGCAAGAAACCAGGCCACAAAACGAATAACAAAAACCCAGGTTTGCACTTGACGTTCGCGGAACTTGAGGTTTTGTTGCCTCTGGCTTCCGATCAGTTGTTTCGCAACGAATTTATCGACAAGCGGATCCCCGGGTTTCAAAAGACCCGCGAGGAAGTGCAGGCGGCGAAAGCCGTTGTCAGCCAGATCAAGGAGCGCATGCTGGAGGCGCGGCAGAAATCCGGCGATACTTTGCGCATCAGCATTCAATATCCTTAGGCCAACCAGTGCAAATACGGTTAGAACTGCCTTTCCTCTGTCCCAATTGCCACTCCAACCGCATCGCCCCGGCGCGGGGCGTGCTCGACTGGCTATTCCGCCTCTTCGGCCGCCATCCATACTCGTGCGCCCTTTGTAACGCACGATTCTACGTCCTGGGCGCCCGACCGATTCCTAGTACTATTGGTTGATCGTCTCCGCTTAGCTGGAACCGTAGCGCCCTATTTCCGCCTGCTCGATTTGGTATCCTGTTAGTTCAGTTTTAAATCATGCACATAAAAAAACAGCGTCTCCTAACCCCTGGCCCAACCCCTCTCTATCCACCGGCTTTGCGCGCCATGATGGCGTCGGATATTCACCATCGCACCGAGGACTTCCGCAACGTCTATAAGTCGGTTTTGGCCGACCTCAAGGAAGTCATGGGCGGCACGGGCGACATCCTCTTGTTTGCCTCCTCGGGCACCGGCGCCATGGAGGCGTCGGTCTCCAACCTGTTCTCGCGCGGTGACAAGGTCATTGTGTGCTCGGCGGGCAAGTTCGGCGAGCGCTGGGCCGAGATCACCAAAGCCTTCGGACTCGAAGTGAACGTTCTCACAGCCGAATACGGTGATGTTGTCGCGCCCGAGCGTGTGGAGGCAGCTCTCGCCGCCGCGCCCGATACGAAAGGCGTATTTGTGCAGGCTTCGGAAACTTCCACTGGCGCCGCGCACGACGTCCGCGCCATGGGCCGGGCAATCGCCAGAACTCCGGCGCTCTTCATCGTA
>Ga0208042_1000509_pt1 | contig 13164 bp, 11 predicted proteins | sample Sb_taG_10_FD_187708 | JGI IMG/M metagenome (GOLD analysis project Ga0208042, IMG submission 187708) | Peat soil microbial communities from Weissenstadt, Germany - Sb_50d_7_NC metaG (SPAdes) (version 2) | ecosystem: Environmental > Terrestrial > Soil > Wetlands > Peat | place: Germany... | reverse complement strand
CGACGCGGTTGCCGCCGTTGCCGCCCTTCGCGGCAATATTGGATCGACGGTCAACCGCCTGCAAAGTGCTTCCAACGTCATCAACAACCAGACGCAGAACCTGACTGCGGCGGAAAACGACGTCACGGCCGCGGACATTCCCTCGGCGGTGGCCAACCTTTCCCAGTACTCAATTCTGGAGCAGACCGGTATTTCCGCTCTGGCCCAGGCCAACCAGCAGCAGCAACTTGTTCTGAAGCTGTTGCAGTAGTACGAGGTTTCGACAAAAAGGAGGCGGCCAACCAACCGCCTCCTTTTCGTAATTCCGGAGTAGTGCGCGGAGTCTGATATGAGCATCGCGCCGGTCGAAGGCTTTCCGCGTCGTAGAAGTGAGCAGTCCGAGAACATAGAGTTCGGGGCACGCCCCAGAGCGTCGAAAGTCAGTTCCGGCAGAAGAAGCGAGCCGGCCCGTTTCGGGAGCGTTGCCAAAACAAGAAGCCCGAACCGCCAAGAAGGTCCCCGCAAACTACGAATTGCCACAGGATGTAGTCGAAATGCATGAGGATCCAGAGGTTAAGGACCAGATAATCTCGCAGTGGAGCGACAGGCGCGTCGCCCGTCTAGCTGGGCACCGTCCAGCCGGGCGGGGACGTCCGGCTCTCCACCAGCAAGCGAGGGGAGAAGAAACTCATGGGAATCAGCTTTAACGCGGCGAGTCTGTTGAATGGAAACGGCATCGACGTGAATTCGATTGTGTCGGAGATCCAGGCGGCGCAGAGCGGGCAATTGACCGCCTGGCAGGGGGATCTGGCCACTCTGCAAACCCAGGCGAAGGCTCTGACCGGAATCAACACCGACTTGTCCAATTTGGCGACCGCCGCACAAGGGCTTACGGGTACGAATGGAGCGCTGACGGCGGTGACGGCCAATTCATCGGAGTCGGCGATCATCACCGCCACGGCGCAGACAGGGGCCGCGGCGGCCAACTACACCGTGGTGGTGGACACCCTAGCGTCCGCTGGTACGCTGTACACGGCCCCGGTAGCGAGCGCGACCACGTCGATTCTGACTTCCCCCGCAACCACCGGGGAACTTAACATCAAAATCGGAGGATCGGGCGGCACGACGGCGGACATTGCGATCACGGCGGGCAGCAACGACACGCTGAAGACGCTGGCCGCCTCCATCAATTCGCAGAGCGCCACGAATAAGTGGGGCATTACGGCCAGCGTGGTAAGCGACGCCAGCGGTTATCGGCTGGCAATCTATAGTCAGGCGACGGGTGCCGCGGGGGCGCTGGCCATCGCCCCCGGTGACGGCAGCAACACCACCAATCTGACCTTTGAGGATCCGGTGGGCGGAACGAACGCCACGATCACGATCAATGGCATCCCGTATGCCAGCTCCACTGACACGGTAACCGGGGCGATCCCGGACGTGACCCTGAACCTGGTGAGCGCCGATTCGGCCACGCCCGTGCAGTTGACGGTGGGCCCGGACACGGCCGCAATCGCTAACTCCATTAACAATTTTATTACGGAATACAATACGGTCATCGGCGACATCAACACTCAGTTCGCCGTCAACAGCTCCAGCAACACGCAGGGACCGCTCGGGTCGGACACCTACTTGCGGGACCTGCAAGCCAGCCTTTTGTCGGACATGAACTACACGACGACCGATCCGACTTCTGTGAGCAGCGGCCTGACGAGCCTGGCTTCACTCGGCATCTCCATGAATCAAGACGGAACTCTGACGCTGAACGAGACCCCGACCGATACCACGACTGAATACTCCCCCGGTTTCGCCGATGTGCTCAACACCAACCTCAGCGCGCTACAGAATTTCTTCACGAATGCCAACTCGACCGGGTTCGCCGACAACTTAAACGCCGCTCTCACCAATCTAACGGACCCAGAGTACGGGATGCTGAACCAGGATCTTGACTCAAACCAAAGCCAGCAAGCGTCACTCAATACCGAGATATCCAACTTTCAGACTCAGTTGGCGGCCCAGACAACCCAACTGGATCAGGTGTTCGAGGCGGTCAACGCATCGCTCGAAGAGTACCCCTTCCTGCTGCAGGAAGTCACCGAAGAGCTGGGATCGATGTCGTCCACGGGTTCGACCGCGACGCCGGTCACGAACAGCAACACGACCCCGACATCTGGGGAAAGCACAAGCGGCAGTAGCGGCACCAGTAGCACCAGCAGCACCAGCTAATCGAAAGGCGTGTCCCATGAATATCCAACAGTCGTATCGCGAAGCGGCGGTTCGGGGCGCGGGCCCGGTAGAGCTTGTTGTGCGGCTTTATGAGCAGACGATCGAAGATCTGCGGCAAGCGGCAAGCGCCATCGAGCAGAACGACATCGAGCGGCGGACCAAGCGCATCAAACACGCGATCCTGGTCGTCGGGCATCTGCAGTCGGCGCTGGACTTTGCCAAGGGAGGCAAGGTCGCCCAGGATCTCGACAATTTTTATAACGCGGTGCGCCAGAGTCTGGTGTGGGTGCAATTTCATCCTTCGAAACGCGGGGTCACCCAGCTCATCACGGACTTGCTGGCAGTGCGAGAAGCATGGATCGTGGTTGACCGGGCGGAGAGGCCATCGGTCACGCTCGCGGCCGGCATGGTTGCTTCCGCCGCCGCCGGCCCCGAGTCCGATCATGAGCGCGTGGACTGGAAGGGATAATGCCGCCGGACGCGCTCGCGACCTTGCGGCAGGTGAATGAGAACCTGCGTTCCGCGCTGCTTCGTCTCCGTCCCGAACGAAAGCACTGTTCGAGCATCAGGCCCCAGGACTTCTCCGACATACTCAGCCAGCTTCTGCGGGCAGCGGAATGTCTGCGGCGCCTGCCGCCACATTCCGAAGCCGCTTTGGCGCTCGAAAAAGAATCACTCGAATACCGCAGCAATCTGGAAAAACTGAAACATTTCCTGCCCGACCTACAGGTGCGCCTGCTGGCCGAGAAGTCGCGGCTTGAAACTGCACGAACCCACGTAGCGACCGCAGCGGCCTGGGCTCGAGCCAACAAGAAGACGCTTTGAAGCGGACGCTCCGCGTTGGGCGCTATGAAGCGCTGGGCTTTAGCGGGCATTGATCTGACAGGTTGTTGCTGGCATGAAAAATTTCCCAGGTAACTCGCGTAACTCATTGGGAGGCTTCCAGCAGCCGATGGTAGCGGCCTCACAAATCCAGCCAGATTGAGGCCAATATACATCACGGCGAACCTGAGTTTCTGATATCCTCATAGGTTTTCTCCATTCGAGGTGTGCCGTGGAACATCGTGGCCAGAAGTATCATCGCGGACGGCTGAGCGCGGCCATCCGCGAAGAGATCGAAACCATCCTCGAAGGCGAACTGGGCGATCCTCGCATCGGGCTCGCCAGCGTCAGCGCCGTGCTCATGGCCCAGGACGCCCGTTCCGCTCGCGTCATGGTCAGCGTCGCCGGCGATGAGGCCGAGGCCGAGCGCACCCTCGAAGGGCTCGCCGCTGCCAGGAATTTCGTGCGGCACGAACTCGCGGAACGCCTGCGTCTGCGCCGCCCTCCGGAACTTTATTTCCAGATCGATCGTGCCGATCAATTGGAGAGTCGGGTCGACGAGCTTCTCGGCCGCGCTAAGAAGCGCAGCCGGAAGGGCGCTGAGCCCAGCCCCTAAAGGGGCGGCTGATTTCGGAGAACTTACGGCATCGCTAAAGCGATGCCCTGATACGAAGCGTGAACCTTTTCGCGGCGACGTATGACATGACGTTGAATTCAGGAGCTGGGCACTGAGAACTGAAAGCTGAGAGCTGAAAGCCAATAGCTAAGAGCCAATAGCCAAAAGCTGCCAGCAGCACTGGAAGGCGGTGCCAGGAACACCTTCATGCTAGAGCGGGTTCTACAAGAAATTCGGGCGCGTCGCCGCTTCGTGGTGACTTCGCACGCCCGTCCCGACGGAGACGGCATCGGCTCTGCCCTCGCCTGTGGCCAGATCCTGCGCGTCATGGGAAAAGATGCCGAAGTCGTCATGCACGACGGCGTCCCGCGCATCTATCAGAACCTTCCCTTCGCCGATCGCGTCATCCAGGTCGATGACGTCCCCTGGAACGATGCCGTCATCGTGCTCGAATGCGACAGCATCAGGCGCACGCTTCTCGAAGGTCTGGAAAAATGTTTTCTCATCAACATTGACCATCACGCCAGCGGGCGCAATTTTGCCCACATCAACTGGATCGATTCCACGGTGATGGCCACCGCCGAACTTGTTTTCCGTCTTGCCCGCCTGGCGTGCGTCCCCGTCGATCGCGACATTGCCACCTGTCTCTACACCGCGCTCATGACCGACACGGGGTCCTTCATGTTCGAAGGCACCAACGAGCACACCTTCACCGTTGCACGCGAACTCGTGCTCGCCGGGGCCGACCCGGCGCTTTGTGCGCGCCCTATCTATTTCGGACATTCGACGGCCAAACTTCGGCTGCTCGGCGCTGCGCTTTCCAACCTGCATCGCGAAGGCCCGCTTGCCTGGATTTGGGTCACGCAGGAACAGATGCAGCGCTTCGGCGCCCGCGAAGAGGATTGCGAGGGCCTGGTCAACTACGCGCTCTCCATCGCGGACGTGCAGGTCGCCATCTTCTTTCGCGAACTCCCCGATCGCCGGTATCGCATCAGCCTTCGCAGCAAAGGAGCAGTGAACGTCTCAACCGTGGCCGAGCATTTCGGTGGCGGCGGTCACAAATGCGCCAGCGGCTGTTCGATTGAAGGACCTCTGGCCGTCGCCGTGTCCCGAATTGTGGATCGCCTGCACGCAGAACCTGTTGTCTTGGACGCGAACTCAGCAACGAGCTAACGAACGCGACCATGAACGCCAGCGCACCAACCCGAGTTCACTATGGCCGCGACCTGCCTGACATGCAATGAATAAGCAAAGAACGAATCCGCGAACCCGCACCGATGTGTTGCTGCTAGTGGCGTTCTGCGGATTCCTTTTCTTCTACGCTCTCGGCGCCTTCGGCCTGCTTGGCGCCGACGAACCCCGCTACGCGCAAATAGCGCGCGAAATGCTCGATCGCTCCGATTGGATTACCCCCACGCTGCAAGGCAAACCGTGGCTCGAAAAGCCAGTACTGTATTACTGGCAGGCGATGCTGTCGTTCCGTGTCGCCGGCATCACCGACCAGGCCGCCCGCCTGCCCGCCGCCTTCGACGCTGCCCTGCTCATCGCCGCCATCTACTTGTTTCTCCGCCGCTTCCGCCCCGGCAGTGAACTCGACGGCGCCCTCATCACGGCCAGTTGCGCCGCCGTCGTTGGATTTGCGCGCGCCGCCGCAACCGACATGCCGCTGGCCGCCGCTTTTTCTATCGCATTGCTCGCCTGGTACGCCTGGTACGAAAGCCGCCGACACATTTATCTCGCCGCTTTCTACATTACTCTGGCGCTCGGAACCTTGGCCAAAGGCCCGGTCGCGCCCGCTTTGGCCGCGCTCATCATCTTTCTCTTCGTCGCTGTAAAGCGTGACTGGCGTGCCCTCCCGCGCACCCTCTGGATCCCCGGCATCGCCGTCTACCTCGCCATCATGCTGCCCTGGTATATCGCCGTTCAACTGCGTAATCCGGGATTCTTCCGCTTCTTCATTCTCGAACACAATCTGGCCCGCTTCTCGCAGGACGTCTATCACCACCACCAGCCCTTCTGGTTCTACCTGCCTGTGTTCTTGCTGGCCATGATGCCGTGGACGCTCGTGCTCATCATTGCCGTCGCCCAACGCGTTCGCTTGCTCTGGGCCGAAGGGAGGCCGGCTTTCTCCAGCCCGGAAGATTCTTGGCCGCTATTTCTTCTCATCTGGATGCTCGTGCCTATCTTGTTTTTTAGCGCATCGCAATCCAAGCTGCCCGGCTATATTCTGCCCGCGGTCCCCGCCGGAGCACTCCTGATCGCCGAGTATCTGGCTAGCCGCGGGCGTGGTCAATTCTTTAACGCAGAGGGCGCTGAGGTCTCGCGGAGGTCGCGGGACGACAGGAAGTTGTCGCCCCTGTTCGCCGCCGCTCACGGAGTTCTCTGCGGAGTGCTGATATTTGGCGCGCTCTCCGCCGCATCCATCGCGATCAATCACCACCTGCTGTGGGGAACCGGAACATGGGCCGCCGCTGCCATTGCCGCTGTGTTTGCGCTCGGCATCGGCGTTGCGCTACTGTCCCGCGCCGGGTTGCGCCTGCTGCGCCCAGTGACGATGTTCGCCGTCGTGGTAAGCGTAGCCGCCGTCATTCGTCTCGCCGCTCCCGTCATCGACGCCACCCAATCCGCGCGTCCCATTGCCGAAAGCATTCAGGCCTTTTCGCACGAGCCGGTCCCCATCGCCCTCTATCACGTCAATCGCGTGCAGGGATACGGCCTCGAGTTTTATTTCAATCGTCCGGTACAACCATACGAAAGCGGAAATATCCCGGCCGCAGCTCATGTCCTGGTTGCCGCACAAGGTACGCAATCCCAAGTCGCCCAACTCGTTCCCGGACGCCGAGTGTCATACTTAACCAGCATCCCGGAGCAGAAGTTGGACTTGTACTGGGTGGGAAAATGAAGAAAGGTCTCGGGTGTCAGGTGTCAGGTCGTAGGTCTCAGGCACCAGACTCGGAAGAGGCAGCAGAACCTCGCACCATGCTTTTCCTGAGACCTGACACCTGAGACCTTAGGACCTGGTTATGGAAATCCTCGATCTCCGACACTTCTCTTCCGCTGACCTTCGCCCGCTGCTGGAAGATGAGATCGCCATGTGGGGACGCCTGCTCTCGTGGGACTACACCACCTCCGCCGAGATGATCCTCCGCTACATGGACGCCAAGATCCTTCCCGGCTACGCCGCCATTGAGCGCGGCAGCATCTTCGGCTATTCCTTCTTTGTCTACGAGCAGAGCAAGGGCGTCATCGGCGACCTCTTTGTCCGCGATGGAGCCCGCAGTCCCAACCGTCACGACGTCGAAGAACGACTGCTCACACACGTCATCGAGACCCTGCAGCAGTCGCCCGGCATCCATCGCGTCGAGGCGCAGTTGCTGGCGCACCACACCGGGGAAGTCGCGCGCCCGTTCCTGCAACAGGGCTTCAGCCGCCATCCCCGCGTCTTCATGAATTTCGAGATCGGACGGCATCCGCAAGCTTCGCTGCCGCCGCTTCCGCCCCAGTTCGAAATCCGTCCCTGGTCCGACCAGGAATACCAGTCCGCCGCCGCCCTGATTACCGCCGCCTACCGCGGCCACGTCGATTCCGAGATCAACGATCAGTACCGCACCCTCGCCGGCTCGCTGCGTTTTCTCAACAACATCGTGCGCTTCCCCGGATGCGGCACCTTCGATCCCCAAGCATCCTTCTCCGTCTTCCAGCGCCGCACGCGCACGCTGATCGGCCTCATCCTCTGCTCGCAGGTGCGCCCCGATGTCGGCCACATTACCCAGGTGTGCGTGCTGCCGGAGTACCGCTCCGCCGGCCTCGGCGAAGCCATGCTAGCCGCCTCCACGAAGAATCTCCGCGGCCGGGGATTTCGTTTCATCTCGCTGACGGTAACCGAGGCCAACGACCGCGCCATTGCCCTCTATAAACGCATTGGCTTCGAATCCACAAGAGTGTTCGACGCGTTCGTTTGGGAAGGGTGAGAGAAGCAGCGAGCTGCTCAGTGCTCAATAATTGGCGTTAGGAGCGAAGCGAACTTGGGGACAGTCGAGCGCAGCTCGGCAGGTCTAGCGCTAACCCTTCACGCTAATCTTCGAAAACGACAGCACCGCAGTCCCCGCTGTCGGGCGCCCCATGGAAAGCGCCGGATGGAAGGTCGTGAAAATCAGCAGGTTCTTCAGCTGCGGCAGCACCGCCTTGGCGTCGTCCGGTTGCGACAGGATGCGGTAGTCCTCGACCCGGCCGTTGGCATCCACGTAGGCTTCAATCACCACCGCATCGTCACCCATATTGCCGAGCGACGTGCCGAACGCCGACTGTACGAGTTGCGGCCCGGTGTACAGCATCAGCGGAACGTCTCCGCTGCTGGCCCGCAGTTCTGCCGGCAAGGCAAAGAAGCCAAGCAGCAGTCCGAAAAACAATACGGCGCTGACCAACCCCGCCGTGGCCGGAACCATGAAAGCGTTGAGCGCATTTCCCAGCCTCACCAGCACACCTTCAAACCGCGGCCGGCGCTTCTGTGCCGCCTCGCGCGAAATCGCGACCCGCAACTTCAACGCCAGGTCGGCCGGAGCCTTCCTCGGACCCAGACTGGCAAGCAACTGTTGCGTGCGCTGCATCGCGGCATATTCCCGCGCGCAACCATCGCACTGATCCACATGGCGCGTGAGCGCGCGCATCTCCGACCCGCTCACCCGGCCGTCGAGATAGGGCGAGAACAACTGCCTGATCTCAGCGCAGGTCATCTGATCGCACTTCATGGCATCACCTCAACCTCTCTGCCGCCACGCGAACCTTCCCGCGAACTTCCTCGCGAACTTTTTCGCGAACTCTGGGTTGCGTCGTTCTTCCGATCATTCCCAAAAAAGCTGGCAGAAACGTCGGCAGGAGCGAGCAGCCCCAACTCCGGACCCACTTCCCGGATGTATCCAGTTAATTTCTTGCGCAGCGCGTCGCGCCCGCGCGTGATGCGTGACTTCACCGTTCCCAGCGAAACCGCCAAGACTTCCGCGATCTCCTCGTACGACATTTCTTCCAGATCGCGAAGGATCAAAGCCGTCCGATACGGTTCGGGCACCTGTTGCAGAGCCTGCTCCACGGCCGCGCGCACTTCGCCATGCGCGAACTTTTCGAACGGCGACTCGCCCGGATCGACCAGCCGCGCTTCTCCGCAATATTCGTATTCACCCGCTGCGATGGGATCAATCGGCGTTTCCTGTGCCTTGTGCCGGAACCACCAGCGCTTCCGATTCGCCGCCTCGTGCAGCGCGATGCGGTAAATCCAAGTCTTCAGGCTCGACTCGCCGTGGAAATGCTTCATCCCGCGGAAGACTTTCAGAAACACATCCTGCGTAGTGTCCGCCGCGTCCGACGGATCGTTCACGATGCGATAGATGAGCCCGTAGATCGGCTGGTGAAACTCACCGATCAGCCAGGAGTAGGCCTCTTCCGATCCCGCCTTCAGTTCAGCGATGACGGCAGATTCCTCAGTTCGGGCCCCGATAACGCTGGCAAGATCGGCCAATGTGGTAGCTCCCGCCATGATGGCGTTACCCTCAATTATAGAGTCACTGTGGCCCCAGTCGGGAATATTAATTCTTGCACAAAGCTACCTAGGACGACCTTTCCCGCTTAGTTACTTAGACTCCGAAGCGAGCGCCGGAGTTCCCGCGGTAAGTGAGAACTGGGTCGTCCCTCCGGGACTTAGCTCATTCTTCCCACTTTTCCCAGCGCTGAAGCGCTGGGCTAAGTTGGTTCGCCCCTCCAGGGCTGGATTCCCGAGCTCTTCGTTCCACCGGATTGCCCAAAAACCAGTTCTCACGCACACACTTTTAGCTCCTGGCTCTTGGCTTTTGGCTCTTGGCTTTTGGCTTTTAGCTCTTGGCTTTTAGCTTTTGGAGGAGTGCGGAAAACCCTGCGAAGCGGAAGGACCTGCTTCTCTTCGAACATCCCGATAACTCGGCATCCTGAGCGGAGAAGGACCCCTAGATCCTCCCCGCTCGGGATTCAGACTCACCAAAGCCGCTTGAGCAAAATGCCAAGAGCCAAGAGCTAAAAGCCAAGAGCCGAATGTCAACCGCGTCACTTGGTCGGCGAAGCACTCGGCGGAGCGTCCGTCGCCGCCGGCGGCTTCGGTTTCGTCACTTTCTTTTTCACCGGCTTCTTCGGAGGCTCGGTATCATCCACCACGATCTTCTTCGGTGGCGGAGGTGGCGCCGCGGACAGCGTCTTGACCTGCGCGCGCAAACGCGTCAACTCGACTTCCTTGGCGGCGGCCAGTTTCTGCATGCGCTCGCCAAACGCGTGGCGCGCGCTCTCGAGTCCGTTCATGTCGTTGCCCAGGCTCTGAAACTCATCTTTCGATCCGAAGGCTCCCGCCGATTCCACCACCGCGCCAAACACGTCGTATAGCGCATCGAGGTTGCGGTAGAGTTTGAAACTCACGCCCACATCTTCCGGTGCGTTGTTCAGTTGCGCGATCGTTTCCGGCAGCGCCGACTGCAAGTTGCGCTGGATGGACTCCACGTTCGCCAGCGTTTGTCGCTTGGTCGCGCCGTCAGCCTTCCATTTTTCGATGCGCGTCTTTCCGAGATCGGATTGCATACTTTGCGCCGTCTTCTGCAATTGCGTCAGGATGCCGTTCAGTTCGCTGACCGACGCATAAGCAACCGGCGGCTGCACCCCGGTTGCCGTGCCGGTTGCGCCTTGCGCGCCTGCCGCCGCGGGCGCAAGCACAGCGATGAGAAGGAAAAACGACCCTACGAGAATATTCCGCGAGTTCGACATGGGGCTCCGATTGTGTCCTTAGCGTTTTGTCAACCATATCCTATTTGACGTTGACTGCCCGAGTCGAGCCCGAGTCGAGTTTGACGCGGCGGCAAAGCTAAGCGAGAATCAAAGAATAGCAATTGCCCTGCCAAGTGGGCCTGTGGCGCAGCTGGGAGCGCGCTTCCATGGCATGGAAGAGGTCGTCGGTTCGATCCCGACCAGGTCCACCAATTCTCTCAACAGCTTAGACAGGGCGAGTGCTTGCAGCGACGGCGTTTTTGTTGTCATGGTTTGTGTCGAAACCCGCCGTTTTGGTGCTCCCGCCAAGGGCTTCCATCGCCGTTCGTTTCGCTTCCATGCCGAATGCACCTTCGTTACATGACACAACTGTCTTTTTGGGATACACAATATGATGCCGGGACTGCCGTAGACGAGAAGGTCAACGAACGAGAGTCTCTATTCAAACATTGTGACGGCGGTCATACCGTAGAGGGAACATGAAAATACTAAGAGTTTCTCTTTTTGTTACAGTGCTTTTGCTGGTTTCACTGCTGCAAGCGCAAAACTGGTCTGGTATTCTTGCGCCCGCACGGGCTATGAACTGGTCCAATGCAGGCGTCCCAGGCGGAATCCCCAACCGCACGACGATTTGCTCTTCCCTCACTTCCACCGCTACCAGTTCAGCAATCAACGCAGCCATTGCCAGTTGCGCCAGTGCTGGTGGCGGCGTGGTTTCGCTCGGAGCAGGAACTTACTCGAACGCCACCAGCGGCTTCTGCATAACCGGAAACAACGTGACAGTGCGCGGTGCCGGGGCAAACCAGACGATCCTTGCGCCTACGTCCGGCTCCAGCTGCAACGGGCTGCCATCGAGTGCTGGTATGTCCTCGTCCGACGACAACTATTCCGGCAACATAAGCAATGGCCCAGTCGCGGTCTCGGGCACGGTCACGCAAGGTTCCACGACGATCACGCTGGCCTCAGTGCCGAACTTGGTCGTCGGTAATCCGATCATTCTCGACCAGCTCGACAGCACGGCGGACGTGGGAGCGGTTACCGTGACGCAGGCCGACTCCGCCCAAAGTGGCGCGGTTTCACCCGGCACCAACGGACCTTACAGCATTAAGGGGTCGAATACCGTCGGCATGCGTTGCGCCAGCGCCTCGAGTCCGGCCAACTGCTACTCGCAAGAGCAGATCGTCACCGTGACCCAGTGCGACGGGGTGACCACCGTCGGCCACGCCTGCGCGTCGGGATCGAATATCAGCATCTCTCCCGGCCTGCACATGGCGAACTGGTCAACTTCCAATGGCATGTCGGCGTGGTGGGCTACCCATCCGATCAGCATGGATGGCATCGAGGACATGGAGATCAACAGCGCCAACAATACCGCACTAGGGACCTACGGCGTTGGCATCATCATCGACAACTGCACGGGATGCTGGGTCAAGGGCGTGATGAGCAGCACCACCGAGGAATCCCACGTCCATTTGCAATACGCCCTTCAAGCCACGGTGCGGGATTCCTACTTCTTCCTAACGCAGAATACGGTGACCATTTCTTACGGGATCGAGCCTTATTCCTGCTCGGATTGCCTGTTTGAGAACAACATCTTTCATGCGGTGGTCGCGCCGGTGATGTTCAACAGTTCAACGGTCGGAAGCGTGATCGGCTACAACTTCGCGATCAACGAGTATTACACCGGAAGCTCCGTTTATAACGCCCTGTGTTTTGACGAGCATAGCTCCGGCATCAGCTTGAATCTGTTCGAGGGAAATATCTGCAACGGCCACACCCCAGACGCTATCCACGGGGTGGCGGACCTCAATACTGACTTCCGCAACTATTTTTCCCAGAACGCCAACCCGGTTTGTTATTCGAGCGGCACGGGCGGAGCGGCGGGCTACGCTACGGCAACCTATGCTCCCTGTACTTCGGCGATGGCACCGATACAGATTTACGCTTACCACAGGTTCTACAACCTGATCGGGAACGTGCTCGGGACCACGGGCATCAACACGGTCTACAACGCCAGCTCGAACAACAATAATTCGCCTGTGCTATACCTCGGCTTCGGGAACGGGTCGGTGCCGAATGATTCGGCAGTCGGCCGGACAATCATGCTCTGGGGCAATGCCGATCCGGTTACGGGCTGGAGTTCGCCCCGCTTCAATTCCACCGAAGTGCCGAGCGGTTTGACCGGGACGCAGGCGGCCTATGCGAACCCGGTGCCAACGAACAACACGCTCCCGGCATCGTTCTACTACACGTCCACGCCCTCCTGGTGGCCTTCGAGCAAGCCCTTCCCGATCATCGGGCCGGACATTACCACGGGCAACCTGCTAGCTTGCGCGGGCGGCAACTTCCCGCTGGCGCTGGTCACAAACAGCAGCGGATGTACCGGGTCGGGAGCCAGCAGCGCCCAGGCAGCAGGCGGCCATGCCTACAGCAATCCAGCGATGGACTGCTACCTCAACGTGATGAACGGGCCGCCAAATGGGGTCACGACTGGAGCTTTATCATTCAATCGTGCGAGCTGTTACAGCAGTAGTGGGAGCGCTCCTGCACCTCCGTCAGGGCTTACCGCGACAGTTCACTAGGTCGAATTATGATGAGGAAAACTATCTTTCTGTTGCTGATGCTGACTAGCTTTGTTTGGGCGCAGCAAGCTATTCCCGCGTAATCCGCGTCTTGAATTTGAGGAGGCGTGCCGGGTGCTGTGAGGGTTGCGCTATCCACCGTATGTTTATTCGTCCTATTTTTTTCTC
>Ga0208042_1000508_pt1 | contig 13175 bp, 10 predicted proteins | sample Sb_taG_10_FD_187708 | JGI IMG/M metagenome (GOLD analysis project Ga0208042, IMG submission 187708) | Peat soil microbial communities from Weissenstadt, Germany - Sb_50d_7_NC metaG (SPAdes) (version 2) | ecosystem: Environmental > Terrestrial > Soil > Wetlands > Peat | place: Germany... | reverse complement strand
GGCGGTTCCGGCCAGGCATCCCTTGGTCATGGCGTTCATGTCGGAAGGATGCTTTCCGGGGTGTCCCACTGGTTGTCCAACACTCGTCTGTCCCACCCCATGATGCTTCAACTCGATGCCGGTTGAGCCGGGCATCGCCATCTCAGTGGGGCCGATGCTCGCCGAATCCTGCGCCGCTTCCAGCACTGGCTGTGCAGCCTGAGCGGCCGCAGCCGCGGAACGATGCTCCGCAACGCGCCGTTGGCGAACCACGCGGAAGTAGTGTGGCGCACAGGTCGCCTTCATCTCGATGCCGCCTTCGAGCGAGCGATCGTAAAACCAGTTCAGCATCTGCTCGTACTCTTCCGCCGGAACCATTTGTTCGGCAGCGATATCTACGCCGCAACCTACCGGCACCAACAGGAATGTGTGCAACGCGTCGGCTCCCAGCGACTTCGCCAGTTCGAGCACCTTCGGAAGCTGATGGGCATTGTGGCGGGCGATGGTGGTGTTGATCTGCACCGACATTCCCAGATTCTTCAGATTACGGAAACCGGCAATGGCGGCATCGAATGCGCCGGGAATGCCGCGGAAAGTATCGTGGGTAAGCGCATCAGCGCCGTCCAGGCTAATGGCAACGCGCTGCACGCCGCTATCGACGATCATGCGCGCCACGTGCTTGGTAACCAGCGTGCCATTTGTGGCCAGCGCCACGCGCAGACCCTTGTCCGTGCCATAGCGGGCCAACTGGAAAATATCCGAACGGAAGAGCGGCTCGCCACCGCTAAGCACCAGGATGGGAGTGGACACCGTGACAATCTCATCGATGACATCGCGTGCCGCTTGGGTGGAGAGGTCGGAAGGAGAACTCAGCTCCGTAGCCGTGGCCCGGCAATGGATGCAGCGCAGATTACAGCCTTTGGTCAACTCCCAGAAAATCAATCGTGGCTTGTTCTTGCCCGTTTGATTGGAATGCTGCCCGTTGCCGTTTAACGAGGCCATGTGCGGTTTCCCTTCCTACTTGAACCAGAACTCTGACGCCCACCACTACGCGCAACAATAAGAGAGAACGAATCGCCCGGCGGTGACAATCATCACCGGAAATTGTGATTTCGGTCACAAGACTCAACTCTTCTTGAATGTGAGTTCTTGGGGTGGGACCGACGTTTCCCAGGCGTGTCGCAGTCGTGCCCTTCCGCCTGCCCTCATCGAAGCCCCTGGCGCGGAGGGCGCGGCATTAATTGTGGTTTGCGATCTCGCGCAGCGCCGCCGTGTTGCGAATCACCAGAGTCGAGCCTTTTGACTGCAAGATCTGACGCTTCCTCATCTCGGCAAACAGCCGGGTAACCGTTTCGCGCGAAGTTCCGATCATCTGCGCGATTTCCTCGTGGGTGAGTCGAAGCTTCAACCGGGGATCCCCTCGGGCGCCATCTCCAGTCTTGGAAGTCCATTCCAGAAGCAACTTGGCCAGTTTCTCTCCGGCGGAGTGTGACAGTCCGAGCGCGCCCGCTTCCTTACAAGCATTGTGATATTTCTCGCTTAACTGCTCGGCCACTTTGAAGCAGGCCTCCACATCATCCTTCAGGAAACGAAGAAAGTCGTCGCGCTTTACGAAATTGACCTGGCAGGGATCGATCGTCTCCGCCGTCACTTCGTAAGGTTTGCCGGAGATCGTGGCGCTCAACCCCAGCACCTCTCCAGGCTCGGCAAGTTTCACAATTACCGTTCTGCCGCTAGGGGAGTTAATGGCAAGCTTTACACTGCCTTTGCAGAGCACAAAGATGCCGCGCGGCACCTGCCCCTGGACAAACAGCACCGCCCCCTGAGGATAGGCGGTCGCGTACTTGATGCCTTCAAAAGCCTGCAACGCGGCAGGAGGCAGATCGCAGAAGATACGATCAACTCGCAGCTTGCATGTAATGCAGCTTTCTACAATCTCCATTCCGTATGGCGAGATCATGAACCAGCCTCCTGTAACAACCTCGTATGGCAAGCTCGAACCCAGTTCGCTGCCGTGGATCGCATCTTGCGCACTGCCCGAACCCGTTCAGCCGGGTTCGTCTGACGCCAGTGTCCGTCGGAACAAAACGCTTGGCTGTGCTGCCTGACACAGGCCATTGTGATGCTCCTCACATGCCGCCTGCCCTTCGTCGAGGGTGGGCTTTTCCCCGGGATCCACGCGGGCCCCAGTTCTTGTCATAGTTGCCGCAGTGGTCTTCTTGTCCGAACGGCGGGTAACGGTCACTACCGCCAGAGACGAGCAAGGGGCACAAGCCGGCGCTCGTGTCCCAAACCGGCTCAGCGCCGGATCCACAGATGCTCAGCAGCCGGCCTACTTCGCTTGCAGGGATTCGATGTACTTGGTGAGGTTGACCACGCGTTGCTGCACCTCACCCTCGTGTCCACTGCTCACACTCCAAAACAACGTTCCCCACACCGGCATCTCCTTGGATCCGTGCGCGGGAAGACCGGATTCGTTGCGGATGGAGGACGAGACTTTCATCGCCGGATATTTCCCTCCATTGTTCTTGCTCAGCAGGGTAAGGTCATTGGGAGGAACCTTCAGCGCGCTGGCCGCGGGCCCTCCACCTTTGCCGTTCGTTCCATGGCAAACGGCACAGTATGCCGTGTACATATCCTTGCCGGATGCAGGCGACGTGAACTTAACCGGGACATGCTCGATGACTTTCTCCGTTGGGCAGGGTGTTTGGTCCTGTGCGGCGACCGTCCAGGTGAATACGATCAGGGCTGTAAACATCACAAGCAGTTTCTTCATGGACATCGCATTTCTCCTTTCCAACCAAGGCTCTGCTCTTGAAACTCTAAGAGCGCTCAGTAACCAAAAACCGGCTGCGTTGCTGCCTTCCGCTTCGCCGTCCGCTATCGCGCCGGGATTTTCCATTCCCGACCGTTCCGCACGAGAGCAAGCGTGGATTTCGTCGGGTTCGCATTATAGAAATCGACTTGATATTTGTTGATCAGGGTTTGACGTTCCCAAAGATTGAAACTTTTCACCAGCGGACCGCTGGCATCAAACACGTCCCCCAGTTGATTGGGCACCCATTTCCAGGTGTATTCGACGGTCGCGTTGTTGACCCCGGTCATGTTTACGCCGGCGATGCTCACCAGTTGCCGCTGCGCCAGCGGAGCCAGATACGAGAATGTGCCATCCTCCTCTTTCGATTTCTTGAAACCCGGCACACCGCTCATCAGGCGCTCTCCTTCGGGTGTGATCGAGACCATCACGCTGCCCTTTGCCGCCTTGCCCAATTTAATAATCCCCGCTTTTTCCAACAATCGATAATTAGGGTCCCCTGGTTTTTCGTCGGGTTTTACCAGACCAGTGCGGAAGTGTATGATGACCGGACCTGATCCCTGCAGCGCCCCTGCTACTATCCCGCTCGCATCCTGCGCGCGGAGAGGCGTTTTCCCCCGGAATTGGAATAGCACGTTAGGTTGCTAAGCCCATGATTGCCGCTAGCAGGCACAGCATGAGTAGCAGCGGCAACACCGATGAGCGTCGTTCCATCTCAACTTCGGCTTCAAACATGGCAGCCCCCTTCTTGAACAGCCGCGAATTCGTCAACCACCTCTCATTTTCAATCCTCGCTTTCCCAATTGCTGTGATCAAGAGCACAATCAGTGGTGTCTCGCCTCACCGCTGCGCTAACACCCCCGGCGTATCCCGAATGAACCCACCGCAGAGCTTTGTGCGGCCTCTTTTTTCTTAGCGTTGCACCGAAGGTGTGCCCGTTCTCACAAACATCAGTGATCCCTGTCACATCCAACCGCACCCCCCCAGCAAGCATAATGACGAAAGATTTCGTGGTGCTTCTAACACCTTGAGTTCGGAGATTCCATTGGCAAAAGGACGTGTTTCCATTGTTGTCGAGCGGTGCAAAGCCTGCGGCTTCTGTGTGGAGTTTTGTCCCACAAGAGTGCTCGCACTTTCCTCCGCTTTCAATTCCAAGGGCTACCATCCGCCGCATGTCGTGCAGCCGGAAAAGTGCAGTGGCTGCGACTTGTGCGGCATGTACTGCCCCGACTTCGCTATTTTCGCCACCAAAACAGCTTCCACTGGCGGAGGTGACAAATGAAGGCTGACCCTCGTGGCGTGCTCACCGGCATACACTTCATGGATGGCGACCACGCCTGCTGCGAAGGCGCTCTGGCCGCGGGCAGCCGGTTCGCCTCCGGATACCCCATTACTCCTTCCACCGAAGTCGTTGAGCGCTTCGCTCAGCGTGTGCCCACCGTAGGCGGAACGTTCATCCAGATGGAAGACGAGCTCGCGGCTTCCATCACCCTGCAAGGCGCGGTCTGGGCGGGAGCCAAGGCGTTTACTGTGACCTCCGGCCCGGGCTTCTCTCTGATGATGGAACACATCGGCTACGCGGCCATGACCGAAACGCCGTGTGTGTTCGTGGATGTGCAGCGCGGAGGACCGTCGACCGGCCTGCCCACGCTCCCTGCGCAAGCCGATATGATGCAGGCGCGTTGGGGCTCGCATGGCGACTACGAGATCATTGCTCTCTGCCCCAATTCTCCGCAGGAGTGTTTTGACCTCACCATCAAAGCCTTCAACCTAGCCGAAGAATTCCGCGTGCCCGTGATGTTCATGATGGACGAATGCGTAGGGCACATGACCGAGAAGGTAGTGATTCCTCCCGCCGACCAGATCGAAGTCGTACCGCGCCGCCATACTCACAAATCGGTCGAAGATTATCTTCCCTATGGCACCAACGGCGACCTCGTTCCGGAAATGGCGCACGCCGGCGATGGCTACAAGTTCCACGTCACCGGCTTGACCCACGACGAGCGCGGCTATCCCGACATGACTCCGCCGACCCAGGACAAGCTGGTTCGCCGCCTGCAAAACAAAATTCTTAACGCCGTCGACCGCATCACCTTGACCGAAGATGAGCAAATCGATGGCGCCGATGTCGTGGTCATCTCCTACGGAATCACTTCTCGAGTGGCGCAACGCGCCATCGAGGCGGCTCGTAAACAGGGTCTCCGCGTCGGCAAGTTGCGCCTGATCACCGCCTGGCCGTTCCCCGAGAAAAAGATCCGCGAACTCGCTCGCAACGTGAAAGCGTTCGTCGTCCCCGAACTGAATTTGGGCCAGATGGTGCGCGAAGTGGAGCGCGCTGCCGCAGGCCAGGCAAAGACATTCGCCGTCTCGCACGCGGGCGGCGGAGTTCACAACCCCGACGACATACTCAAGGTAATTGTGGAGGCCAGCCGATGTCAGGCAGTTTGATCGACGATTTCGTCAACCCAGTCGAGCCCTTCTTACGCAGCGATCGCATACCTCACATCTGGTGCCCGGGATGCGGCATCGGCACCACCGTAAACTCTTTCGCGCGCGCGCTCATCGACTCGAAAATCGATTTGCAATCGCTGGCCCTGGTCTCGGGCATCGGCTGTACTGGGCGCGTGGCGGGCTACGTGAAGCTGGATTCTTTTCACACCACCCACGGCCGCGCCATCCCGTTCGCCACCGGGTTGAAACTGGCGAACCCAAAGCTGAATGTCGTCGTCTATTCCGGCGACGGCGATCTTTCTGCCATCGGCGGCAATCATCTGATCCACGCCGCGCGCCGCAACATCGATCTGAAGGTCATCTGCGTGAACAATCTGATCTACGCCATGACGGGCGGCCAGACCGCGCCCACCACGCCGGATCACTCGACGACTTCCACGAATCCCTACGGCGTGTTCGAGCCGGCGTTCAATTTGCCGCACCTGGTCGAAGCGGCGGGCGCGGTTTACGTCGCGCGCTGGACCACCTTTCATGTACGGCAAATTACGCGCTCCATGACCGAGGCGTTTCACAAGAAAGGCTTCTCGTTTATCGAAATTATCTCGCCCTGTCCCACGCTTTATCAGCGCCGCAACAAGCTGGGCGACGGTCTCGACGCCATGAAGTACTACAAAGAGAAGAGCAAAGTCCGGCACGGAGCGCCGACCAGCGAAGTCGGCCTGACCATGACGGGAGAGATCGTCGTGGGCAAATTTGTAGACCGCGACCGCCCCGACTACCAAACTATGATGCGCGCGCAATACACCGAATCGCTGGGCGAGAGATACGTGGAAGAACCGGAGATGGTATGCGACTGCAGCTAACTGAAATTCGTATCGCAGGCTTTGGCGGCCAGGGAGTCATTCTCTCGGCCATCGTCCTCGGCAAGGCCGCCTCGATTTATCAAGGTGCTTTTGCCACCATGACCCAGAACTTCGGCCCGGAAGCCCGAGGCGGCGCCTGCAGTGCGCAACTCGTCGTCTCCGACTCGCCAGTACTGTACCCCTACGTCACCCACCCCGACATCATGGTCGTCATGTCGCAAGAAGCCTATGTGCGCTTCGCACCCGAGTTGAAAGACGGCGGCATCTTGATCGTCGAGCAGGATCTGGTGCGAGTTTCAGATCTCAAGAAGGAAACCCTGGTCTACAGCGTCCCAGCGACCCGCATCGCCGAAGAACTAGGAAAGCGCATGGTGCTGAATTCGGTGATGGTGGGATTCTTCACCGCAGTCACACAACTGCTGGACCCCGATGCCGTGCGCAAAGCGGTAGCCGCTCCGAACTCCGCCGACGCCGAAGTGGAGACGGAGTACTCGCGGGAGTAGGTCTTCACCGTTGCATTATTCAACTTTGACTGTTGTGAGATTCATCAGTCGGTAGCCGACCCGCAACCCACTGATTGCAAAAGGTAAAACTCGTCGTCCACCTCCAAACACTGAAAACACAAGCTTTCGCCTGTTGCGATTTCCATCAAAGCGTTGTTGACAATTTCATCGCAATAGCCCGCGCCATGAAATCGCCTTGCGTCTATCCCCTTTATTTCACAGGAGATCGCGGCCTGCAGCGCGCTTACTCCCAATTCGCCGCGTCTTGGAACGCCGATTGCCTTTAGAAAAGTGCTGAGTGGCTCGCTAGACGGCCCTCCGACGAGGTGACTTATGACAGTCCTACTGGTTCTCTTCTTCTTCTCGACCTTCTTGCTGATTGACTACGTCCGCACCCGCCACGCCATTGTGCACCCAGTGTTGCAGGTAGCCCCAGCAAAGCATGACGCTGTTGCGCCACGCCTTCAGCCGGCCGTGGTCGGCGGCTTCGCGGTCCCGGAGAACCTGCGCTACCACCCCGGTCACACCTGGGCGCTGAGCGAGAGCCCCAACGTGGTGCGGGTCGGCATGGATGATTTCGCCTCCAAGCTGACTGGCACGATCGAGAGCATCACGCTGCCGCAACGCGGCCAGTGGATTCGCCAAGGCCAGAAGATGTGCACACTTTATCGCGACGACTATGCAGTCGATATGGTTTCGCCCATCGAGGGCACCGTGGCTGAAATCAACCAGGCGCTCATGAGCGACCCTAAACTGGCGCTCCGCGATCCCTACGGAGAAGGCTGGCTGGTGACGGTGCAGGCGCCCGATGCCAAGACAAGCTTCAAGAACTTGCTGGGTGGCCCGCTCGCCCGCTGGTGGACAGAAGAGTCGGCAAGCCGCCTGCAGCACCGGATGCCCATGCCGATGGCAATGGGAGCGCTGGCCCAGGACGGTGGAGTAGCCATCAACGACGTAGCAAACCAGATCCCCGGCCACGAGTGGCTGTCGCTGGCGAAAGAGTTCTTCCTGTCATAAGTCGAGCGAAGTGAAACACCTCGACGAGGATCTACGAAACACCGGCCGCCCGGATTCAACACCCGGCGGCCGGTGTTTCGGGGAGGGCACGGCTTTAGCCGTGCCGCCCAGAGCCAATAAAGACGAGGGCTTTAGCCCCTGAGGGCCCTGGCGCGTGCCCCATCCTTGCCATTCTTTGCGCAAGGGTGGGATTCCACAAGAGTGTCCCGCGTGGGATTTTCGTCCTCTGACGCTGTTTTGAAGGGGCGCGGCTTCAGCCGCGCCGTACACCTTCCGGGTTTCAAAATGATTATGATGGGCTGGGCAACCCACCATCGCGCGGTGCAAGTAAGATTCGCACATCAGAACCCAAGCCCCGGAGGGGCGGCCTAGCGTAGCCCCGCGCTTCAGCGCGGGGGCAGAGTGGAACGACGACCCAAGTCCCGTAGGGACGACCGAAGTTTGTGTTAATTAAGAACGCCTCTTTCCCGCCACTGACGACCACCGAGTTGAAAACGGGGCCACTGCTATCCAAAAAGGAACCGGTACAGTCGGTGTACGTACCTCAGTCCGTGATTCCTAGCGAGACCTTCCCGTTGGTGACGTCAGTCCAGGGGGCGGCTTTCGAACCCGCCCCCACAACTCTTGCTCCCCAGCTTTAACGCCCTATTGTTTTTTGAGGTCCGCGTTCCATGTGCCACCAGGGTCAGTCTGAGTGACAAAGACTTCTGCCCCGCCGCTGACGATCACGAACGCCGCGTCGGCATTGCCGCCGGGAGCCCCTGTTGCCGTACCGGTACAGTCGGAATTCACAGTATATGTGGCGTTGTAGGTAGCGTCTGTGAAGACCTCGCCGTTTTGGCTACCGTTGTAGACACCAGAGATGTTTCCCGCCCCATCGAATGTGAATAGTCCCTCGCCAACGAAAGGAACCTCTTTTGCCTTCGGGTTCTGACCGGGTACTGTAAATCCGCTGAAGGTCATGCCATAGTTCCCTTTCAGGGTGGCGTCCGTACATCCACTCCTTGCATAAACAGGCTGCACGACGTTCTTCGATGTTGTGGTTACTATCGCCAAGGCTGCCAAAACCGCCAAGGCCAATAACGCGCTAACGATTCGTTTCATAGGTGTTCTCCTTTTCAGTTGTTTGTAAGACCGAGCTATGTCGGGCCCCGCAATCCGCAAAGTAAGCACCGCAGCCTCGGGACTCGCGTCAGCTAAGTCGCCTTTTTGCCAGTGTTAGTATCGAATGTCAATAATCCGCACCTGTTTCGTTGCCGTCATCATTCTGTCCCGTTAACAGGCTGACAATGCTGGATTTGGGAGTGCTTCTGTTTCCTTTTTGAAAGGTTCGGTGATAAGCTTTGCCGCATAGCTAGGGTGCTGCCTCCGTGGAGGATGCCCAGCCATTGCGCGCCCCCATTCGCTTCGGTGTCTTCGAACTGGATGCCGAGAGTGGAGAACTGCGCAAGCAGGGCTTGAAAGTCAAGCTTCAGGAACAACCTTTCCAGATTCTTCAAATTCTCCTGGAGCATCCGGGCAAGGTTGTAACTCGGGAGGAATTACAACAACGCATCTGGCCGGCCGACACGTTTGTAGATTTTGACCAGGGCCTGTACAACGCAACCAAGAGGCTACGCGAGGCGTTGGGCGATTCGGCGGATACCCCCCGCTACATCGAGACTCTCTCTCGCCGCGGGTATCGCTTTATCGCACCGTTGAACGGGCCTGCACCGGAGCCGCGTAAGCCTGCTCCGGCCGCAACCGCCTCGGATTCCATCGCGGTGCTTCCGTTTCTCAACTTGAGCGCGGATCCGGAAAACGAATTCTTTGCCGACGGTATCACGGAAGAAATCATCAACGCTCTGGCGCAGATCGAGCAGCTTCATGTGGTAGCGCGAAGTTCTGCTTTTTCCTTCAAGGGGAAACATCTCGACCTGCGCATTATCGGGGAACAGCTGAACGTGCGGAACATCCTGGAGGGAAGTGTACGCAGAGCTGGCAACCATCTCCGCATTACCGCTCAGCTGGTGAGTGTTGCCGACGGGTACCACCTCTGGTCGGAACGGTACGACCGCGAGATGAAAGACGTTTTCGACATTCAAGACGATATCGCCCGGTCAATTGTGGACCGGCTGAAGATCAGCCTGGAAGGACACCGGCTGGGGCCGCTGATCAAGGCCGGGACGAAAAACCTGGAGGCGTATCAACTTTGCCTCAAAGGCCGCGCCCTTCTAAACAAACGAGGTTCGGCAATTCCGCACGCGCTGGAGTGCTTGCAGCGAGCGGTGACGCTGGATGCTGAATATGCGCTGGCCTGGGTCGGACTCGCAGACGCTTACACGATGCTGGGTTACTACGGGTTCGTACGTCCCGAGGCCAGCATGCCGAAAGCCAAAGACGCGGCTCAGCGCGCCATTGTGCTCGGCCCGTCGCTGGCGGAAGCGCACAACGCGATGGCGTGCGCCTGTCTGCTGTATGAGCGGGATCTCGCCCAGGCTGAGCGGGAGTTGCTTCTCGCACTCGAGCTGAATCCGCGCTACATTCAGGCGCGCTGCTGGTACGCCTTCTTCTATCTCGGGTGCGCGGTCGGCCGTTGGGACGAGGGCGTGACCCATGCCACGCTGGCTGTGGAATCCGACCCCCTTTCTGGCTATGCCAATGCAGTACTCGGTGCCACCTACCTTGGTGCTGGGAGATGTGCCGAGGCAGTAACGGCGTCGGAACGCGCAGTGGAACTCGATTCTGACTCGTTTCTCGCACGCTACATCCTCCATGGCGCTCTGCACCGCAGCGGACGATTCGAAGAGGCCGTGGCTGTTGCCGAGAAAGCCTTGACCATGTCCGGCCGGCACGCGTGGGCCATGGCGGGCCTGGCCGCAACGTTGGCGGACTGGGGCAAACCTGTGGATGCCGAGGCCGTCTACGCGGAACTGATGGCCCGGGCACGGCGGTACTACGTGCAACCTACCGAGCTCGCCATCGCGGCCGCTGCGGCTGGAATGCAGGACGAGGCCATTCGCCAGGTCCGTGAAGCTTTCGAAGTCTGCGACCCTTCCAGGAATCACTTCTCGATGACAAAGGACGGCTCGTGGCCCTTCAGCGCGCGGTTACACGCGGATCCCCGTTTCCGCGAGATCCTTTTAAAGGAGCTCGACTGAGGGTCCGCCCGCAACCGGGAGGATGGCGCAGCTTAAATCGCCACAATACTTGACATCGCGAGTTATAATAAGAAACAGGAATAGGAAACAAGCGACGGTCCAACGCGGCTGCGGGCGCCATTTTTGACTAAGTTCTTTGAAATCTAGATTTTCCGCGACTTAGTAAGTCGTAACTCCTTTGTTTTCAAGGTCCAGACCAGAAAAACTGGCCCATAACTGCTTTGTTATCTAGATTTTGTAAGTTAACTCCCTTGAAAACAAAGATTTAGCAGACAAATCCCCGTAAGGCGATGATTCCAATAGGGGAGGGGGGGAGGGGGTCCCCCACCGTAGCCAACTAGTAAACATAGTCAGAAACGAGAATTTCCCAAGAGAACTTGCCTGCGCGAACGCAAACACCCTCACAGAATTCGCGGCTGTTAGTTATTTCAGATTGGCGATTTCAGAAAATTCGTGCCGATGAGACTTGCGTCATCGGCGTCGCCACGGCTCGGCAGTTAGTGCACAGCGTGCTTTCCTTCAGGTCGATCCATTCCACGGCGTGGGAAGGAGCCATGGCGCAGCGATAGTCGTCGCAGTGAGTCAAATTAACCGTGTGGCCGAGTTCATGGACCGCTTCTTTGAGCGCGCGCTGGCGAAATAGTTCCTGGTCGGGCGGAAGGCCGTAGAACTCCTGGCGCAGCCGGTGCACGGAGACTACGCTGCAGGGCCCACCCATCTGCGCCTCGCCGAAAACGAAGGTAAGAATCGGGATGTACAGATCGACGGCGGTTACGCCCAGCATTCGCCAGGAGTCCGCGGTAAGGAAACTCTGCATGCGCTGCAGGATTTCCGACGAGTGGTACTGCTGCCGCTCTCCGTGGAACGCGAACTCGGGATCCAACCGGAGTGGGAGCACCTTGCAGGAGACGCGGAAAGTTTCTTCGACGGCGGGCCGCAGATCCTTCAGCAGCCCGTCATCCACATTCCCGATCGGCAACAGTTGTAGCAGCTTCATCGGGTCAGCTCATCGCCTGACTTCATCGGGTTTCGACGGGAGTGCGAGTCCAGCCGTACTTTTTCAGCTTGTGATAGAGAGTGACCCGGTCGATGTCGAGTATCTCCGCGGCATGGCTCTGATTGCCTCCACATTCCTCCACCACCCGCAGGATGTGGGCGCGCTCCATGTCCTCAAGCGTCTTGCTCGAACCGTTGGCGGCGCCTTGGGGTTTGAAAATGAAGTCCTGTTCGTGCAACTCCGGCTCTTGTCCCACAACCATGGCGCGCTCCACCGCGTTCTCCAGTTCACGAACGTTCCCCAGCCAGGGCTGCTCCTGCAATTGGTTCATAGCCGCAGGTGAAACCCGGGTGATGCGTTTGTTCATCGCCAGAGAGAGTTTTTGCACGAAGTGATTTACGAGTACGGGGATGTCGTCCCGGCGCTCGCGCAGCGGCGGCAGTTCGATGCGGAAAACGTTAAGCCGGTAGAAAAGATCGGGGCGGAACTTACCCTCCTCGATCAGTTTTTCCAGATCCTTGTTGGTGGCGGCGACGCAGCGGAAGTCCACCTTGATGGTTTGGTTGCCGCCCACGCGGGTGATTTCGCGCTCCTGCAATACGCGCAGCAGGTCGGTCTGGGTCTTCAGGGAGATGTCTCCGATTTCGTCCAGGAAAACCGTCCCGCCCTCGGCAATTTCGAACTTTCCTTTCTTGCGGTACTGCGCGCCGGTGAACGCGCCCTTTTCATGCCCGAAGAGCTCGCTTTCCAGCAGCGTCTCCGTCAGAGCGCCGCAGTGAATGACGACCAGAGGGTGAAACTTTCGCGGGCTGGCTTGATGGATCGCACGCGCCACCAGTTCCTTGCCGGTGCCGCTCTCCCCCGTGACCAGCACGGTAGCGTCGGTGGGACCAACCGTCTCGATGGCCTCGAAGACCTTGCGCATGGGGCCGCTCTGGCCGACAATGTCCCCCGGACGCGCGACTTCGGCGACGGTCTCGCGCAAGAGTACGTTCTCCTGGGCTGTCCGTTTATGCGCCAGCGCCTTCTTCACCAGGTGTGCGATTTCGTCCGGATCGAGTGGTTTGGTCACGTAGTCATACGCGCCGTTCTTCAGCGCTGCGACCGCGGTCTCGACCGAGGCGTAACCGGTCATGATGATCACTAAGAGCTCCGGATCGATTTCGTGCATACGGCGTTGCAGCTCGATGCCATCGGTGCCGTGCATCTTGATATCGACCAGAGCCACATCCCAGCGTTGTGTCGCTAGTTGGGTCAGTGCATCGTTGGCGTTTTCCAGCGTAGTCACGTCGTAGCCTTCTTCGCGGAACCATTTGCCGAGTGAGTCGCGCACGCTCAGTTCGTCGTCCACGATCAGAAGTTTTCCCTGTGTGCTCACTTCAATCACCTCACCTTCATTGCGGATTTCCC
>Ga0208042_1000507_pt1 | contig 13215 bp, 13 predicted proteins | sample Sb_taG_10_FD_187708 | JGI IMG/M metagenome (GOLD analysis project Ga0208042, IMG submission 187708) | Peat soil microbial communities from Weissenstadt, Germany - Sb_50d_7_NC metaG (SPAdes) (version 2) | ecosystem: Environmental > Terrestrial > Soil > Wetlands > Peat | place: Germany... | reverse complement strand
CCTTGAGCGTGAACACGAGGCCATTTATGAACGACTCGGGCGGCCGATTCGCGCTAGCACGGTCACGGCTCTCGTCACGGCACGGCGCAGCACCGAGAGAGATGATCACCGCACATCGCCTCAGGGCACGCCGCACTGATTCCATCCTCCCCGCCGCTCGATGGCCCTACCCAACAGACAAGGCGGCGCCGCTGGCTGGACGGCCCGGCTCAGAAGCAATTCGCCGACCTGACTCCAGCCGTGCGGGCATCGCTGGCGGCGTTCATCGATGCGGTCGTGATCGTGGACCCGGCGCAGGGGTGTGTTGTCCTGCGGGCGAGCCATGGACATGCGTGGGTTCCTGGTTTGGTTTCTTTGCGCTACCGGTCAGGCGGGAGGCGGCGAGCAGGTCTCATTCGGGAGTGGTCTTCGCCGGGACGGGCACCGGCTGCGGTCCTCAGTCCGATGTAAGCTCGGGCCCTATTTTTATTTCCTTCCGCCCCTTCGGCGGGCCGTCGTACTTGAACATGTTCAGCTGCACCGGTTTGCCGGTCAGCTCCTCCAGCTCGGCGCGGAGCCGGTCCAACTCCGCACCGCCATGGCCGGACACCACGCCCGGCCGGGCAGCCTGGATACCAACCCGGACGTGGTCCAGGTCCCCGCTGACCGCTATCGTGGCTACCCCGGCCGCCCGTGGTATCTGCCGGTGTATCGCGTCAGCGATCTCCTCGATGCGCAGGTCCTGGACCGTCACGATCTCCGACCCGGCGGCGACCCCGGCCTCCCCGGCCCCGGCCATCTCGATGTGGTCGGCCAGCAGCCGGTTCGCCATGTCCCGCTGGCCCGGCTCATCAGCCGCGGCATAGGCCCGGGCCGTCTCGTCGGTCAGCTCCAGGTCCACGTAGGGATTCAGGTGTACCCGCAATGCCACCGGCGGCTGGCCAGGGTCACGCCCGGCGATGACCATCCGGCGGGCGGTGGTGTAGTTCTCCCCGGTCTCAGCCATCCGGGCCCGGACCTGCTTCTTGAACGCGCTGTCGTCAGTCACGCCATGTCCTTCGCGGCGATGCTGCCCCGTGCCCTGATCGCCTGGCTCGGCAGTGACCGATCTTGCCGACAGCGCGAACCAGCGGCCCTTGTCCTCACCGCCGCCACGGGCGCGGGCCGCGGACAGCTCGGAGTGCGGCAGGCGCTCCTGCCACCACCTAAGCTACCCGGCATCCCCGCCACCTCAAACCAGGACATCCCGCACCGCTCACGAGCCGGTTCACCCGACCTTTACTCCTGGCATACTTGCGAGCGCCCGGGCCACTGCTGAGCCGATGGGAGCATGATGCCTGCCCGATTCCAGCTCGTCGTCGACTGCAAGGACCCCGAGCTGCTTGCCCGCTTCTGGGCGGCTGCCCTGGGATACGTGCTTGAACCGCCCCCCGAAGGGTTCGCTACCTGGGACGACTGGCGGCGCGACATCGGGCTTCCCGAGAGCGAGCTGGGAATCGGCGCGGACAGCATCATCGATCCCCGCGGTGACGGCCCCCGCATCTGGTTCCATGTGATGCCGGGCGCCAAGGTGGTCAAGAACCGCCTCCACCTCGACATCCACGTCAGCGGCAGCCGTTCGGATCCGCTCGCCACCCGCATGCAGCGAGTCGACGCCGAGGCCAGGCGGCTGACGGATCTCGGGGCCACGCTCACCGGAGCCCTGAGCGAGGACGGCCTCGATCACTACGCGGTGGGGATGAAGGACCCCGAGGGCAACGAGTTCGACATCAACTGACGCCTTCGCCCGCCGCGGCTCCTCGTGCCGGAGCTGCTATTGCAGTGCCATCCACTTGTCAGGCTTCGCCAGTGGCGCGAACCCCGCCCTGGCATAGACCGCGTCGGCGTCCTCCGTGCCCAGCAATATGCGTCGCAGGCCGCAGGGTTCATGGCAGCAGGTGCAGCTTCCTGGTGATCTTGTCCACCCGGTTGCGAGGGCCGACCAGGCTGAAGGCGCAGACGTTCAGGTCTGCCGGACCGGTGCTGGCGAACTCCGCGAGGTAGTGATCGTAGACCCGGTGCGCCTGCACGGCGGCCGGCATGTCGACGAGCAGCACGTATTTGGCCTCTGACCTGTGGGCCACCGACAAAACCCCTTTGACCTGCGGTTCCGGGACGGTTTGCAGGTGCGGTTCCCGTGTTAAGCGGGCTGATCTCCCGGTGTTTTGTCTGGTTCGGGTGATTCGCTGAGGATGAGCCCGGCGGCCTGGCGGGAGATCTGTTCCATCTCGGCGATCAGGCGGTGCAGTTCGCGCTGGTTGGCGATCCATTCGGCGTAGCGGGCGGCCTGGCCGGCGGTGAGCCGGGTGGTCACGGTCTTGCCGGCGACTTTGCGGGTGAGCTGGTAGTAGGGTCCGTGCGGCTGGGGCGGTTCGGCCTGGCAGCGGCAGCCGGGCTTGCCGCAGCGGGTGTAGCGGCGGGTCAGGCTCCCGGAGACGGCGAAGCCGACCTGGCCGAGGCGGGCGGCCAGCGCCTGGTGGCGGCGGCGCAGCTGGGGCAGGTCTTCGGCCATGTGGTGATTGTCCCGCGTGTCTGCGTGGTTCGGGGCCTGCCAGTATCTAGGCTGTCATTAGATGCTGGGCGGAGGCGGGCGGCGATGACGGCGGCGGCCAGACCGTGGCAGGACGCGCTGCTGGGCGCTGCGGTGATGGCGCCGCGGGAGCTGCCGCGGGCCCGGTCGGTGCTCGCGCTGCTGGCGAGGTTCGCGGCAGGCCAGGGGATCGCGGCTGCGCCGGAGTGGCTGCTGGACTATGACGTGGTCGAGGCGTTCTGCGTGCGTGGCTGCGCGGGGCGGGCTTCCTCTACCCGTGGTACGTACCGGTCGGCGCTGTACCAGCTGGCCCGCCAGGTGCACGGCCCGCCGGGGCAGCGGGCGACGCCATTTCCGGGCGCCAGGGCACCGGTTCCGTACTCCGCGCTGGAGCGGGCGGAGCTGGCCGCGGTCGCGGCCGCCCAGCGTGATGCGGCGAAACGTTCTTCGGCCCTGGCGATGGTGGTATTCGGCATCGGGGCGGGACTGCGGCCCGGCGAGCTGGCGGCGCTGCGCGGCAGCGACATCAGCCGGCGCGGCCGCCAGGTGGTGGTTCATGTCAGCGCGGGCGCCGGCCGGGTGGTGCCGGTCTCCGCGCGCTATGCCGCACGGGCAGCCGGACTGGCCCGCCTCGCGGGCGGCGGGTTCGTGTTCCGCCCTGGCCCGGCGGACCGCGGCTATAAGAATTTCGTCAACGGCTTCGCCGGGAGCCTGGTAGCAGGCCCGGCCGCGCCGCGGCTATCGATGAGCCGGGCACGGTCCGCCTTCATCTGTGACCACCTGGCCGCGGGCGCCCCGGTCGGCGTGCTGCTGGCTATCAGCGGGATCGCCGAGGCCGGGTCGCTGGCCCGCTACGCCCGCCACGTCCCGGGAATCAGCTCCTCCAAGGGCGCCCTGCGGGCGCGCTGGCGCGCGGAGCGCACGCGATGAGCGGCGACGGCCTGACCCTGCCGCCCGCCGCCGGCGGCGTCAGCGACGAGACGGCGGCCTTCGCCGCCGAGCTCACCGGCCGCTCCGGCAAGGCCCCGGTCATCGAGGCCGCGCTGGCCCGCGCCACCGGCCGCCCCCGCCCGCTGCCGGTGCGCGCGGTGCTCGCCGCGCTTGCGTGCCTGGCCCTGGATGACCGGCCGCTGTTCCTCACCGAGGCCACCCGGCTGCTGTTCTGCCAGCTATCGGAGACCTCCCGCGGGCTGCCCGGCGTCCCCGGCACCGTCACCACCGAGCGGGCCTTCCTGGCCGCCTGCCGGCGGGTCCGCTACTGCTTCGGCGCCATCTGCCCGGTCATGGACCCCTCGGCGCTGCCGAAGAACCGGCGGCTGAGCGAAGCGGACCTCAAGGCCCGCACCAGGCTGGTGACCCCCGGCCAGGCCGAGGCTGCCCGCGGCCGGCTGGAGGCGTTCATCAACGCGCTGCTAGAGGCCAGCATCTCCGCCCTTACCGGCGAAGAACTCGCCGCCTGCGATGGCTGCACCGGCCTGGACGCCACCCCGGTCCCGCTGTTCTCCCGCGGCCCGTCCAAGCGCACCGGGCTGTGCGCCAGCGATCCCGACGGCGGCTGGTACGTCCGGGAAGGCGATCACCGCGAGCGTGAGGACGACAAGGGCAAGCCGCTGCGGAAGATCGCCTGGGCGCTGGAGGCCACCATCGCCACCATGGCCCGGCCGCCCGGCGCGCCGCCCGCGCATCCGGATCTCGCCACCGGCCTGGCGCTGGCCCGGCCCGGCGAAGACCCCGGCGGCACCGGCGCCCGGGTCCTGGCCTCTGTCGCCGCCCGCGGGCACAAGGCCAGCTGGCTCGGCTACGACCGCGCCTATACCCAGGCCCTCCCCGGGCGCTTCCACCTCCCCGCACGTGCCCTGGGCTACCAGCCCGTCATGGACTACCGCGCCGACCAGCTCGGCATCCAGGCCAACACCGGCGGAGCCATCCTCGTGGAAGGAACCTGGTACTGCCCCGCCCTGCCCGGGCCGCTCATCACCGCCACCACCAGCCTGCGCGACCACGCCATCACCCGCGAGGTCTATGACCAGCAGATCACCGCCCGCTGCCCCTACCAGCTCAAGCACAAAGACGGCCCCGACGCCGACGGATACCAGCGGCTGTCCTGCCCGGCCGCCGGAAAGCACCCACAGCTGATCTGCCCGCTGCGCCGGGCCTCGCTATCACCCCGCGACGGGCGCGCCAAGGCACTCCAGCCACCGGCCGAACCGCCGAAGATCTGCACCCAGACAGCGATCACCATCGCCCCCGGCACCGGCGCCCGCTACCGCCAGGACCTGCCCTACGGCTCACCAGCCTGGCACGCGGCCTACGCCACCTTGCGCAACACCATCGAAGGCCTCAACGGGCTCATCAAAGACCCTGCCCACGAAGCCCTCGCCCAGCCCGCCCGGCGCCGCGTCCGCGGCATCGCCGCCCAGTCGGTCTTCACCGCGCTGCTGCTGATGGCCGCCAACATCCGCAAGATCCGCGCCTGGCGGGCCCTCACCGCCCGCGGCAAGGCCAGCATCGCCCGGCGGGCACGGCGGCGGCGGGCCAGCCTGCGCGACTACCTCCCCGACGGCTGACCGCCACCAGCAGCCCTTGCCACCTTGATCACCTTCAGCCAGGCGCGTCAGCCGCGCCCCAGGCCGGCCAGCAAGCCCGCCGACGCTCCCCGGCCGGGCCACAGCAGCCAGCGCCGTTGTCAGAGCCCGGCGCCATACTAAAAATCACGTCACCGCCAGAGTTCTGTCGGTATGAGACCGGCAGTTCTGTCGGTGACCCCCTGTGGAGCTAAGGGGACTCGAACCCCTGGCCTTCTGGATGCAAACCAGATTTTTTACGTGTTTCTACGTCGCTCAGCGTGTCCTGACGAGCCTTTTACCTGCGGAGATTGTCTCTGACTGTCGCTGGACGTCGCCCAGAGTCTGCCTCCGTTGGCTCTTTGTTTGGCTCTTTTGAGGCATCCTTCTGGGCTCGGCGGCGGAACCCGTAGTGCGCGCGGGTTCACACCCGCGGCATCGCCACAGGTGACGGTGACCAGTTTTCCTCCGAGCCGAAACCAAGGAACCGCAGGTCAGAGTACCAATCCTGGCCACTTGGCTCTTGCCAGACTCTCTGATGAGGCCTCCTGGCTGGTGCTTCCAGACACTGCTGAGACACGGGTGTCCCTGCCAGGTGCCGCGCCTGTCTAATGGCGCGCCCATGTTGCCCGGTTGCCCGGTGTAGTGCCGAATTGAGCCGTACTTGAATCAAGCGCGGCGCCTGCGGCGCCGCAGGCCCGGCGTCAGCGCCGGGCTCTGCCGTTGGGCGGCCCGCCCGGCGCACGCCGGGCCACGGTCGCAGGGCAAACAGATCAGGACAGCTCATACGCCGCGCTGACCCGAACTGCGCAGAGCGGTCGTCCTCGCCGCCCGTTGTCCAGCTCGCCGGTACCGCGTCAATGCCGTTCGCCGCCTGCCTTTCAGGTTGGTCAGCGCCGGGCATTGACCGGCGTCAGCTCCCAAGCATCTGGCACCTGACAGAAACGACCAGGAAAGCCGGGCCGCCAGGCCGACGTTATCCGCGTTCGTTTATCCACACCGACACGTGGGCGGGTTCCAGAGCCTGGTGTACGGCACCGGCCAAGTCGTCCCGGATCGAGTCCAGGTCCACCTCGTCCTTCAGCCGGGGCCGCGAACGCGGCGACGGTCCGGTCGGCGTCGTACCGGGCCCGGTTGAACCGGCGGTCGATCACGTGCTGCACCCGGCGGCCATTAGCGAGCCATTAGCCACGGTGAGTACGAGGCGGACGGGACCCAAGGAGAGAGTGATCCCACTCCTCCCACGCCTCGTGCAGGAGGCTTTGAAGGGTCAAGGGTGGACCGATGGGATCAGGGAGCCCCTAGCTCGCCCCCCGAGCCGACGCCGGGCCGCAGATCATCCCCCGGCCTCACGGCGCCGGACTTCGGCAAGCTCATCGTTCGCCCTCTGCAGCGCCGACTGCGCCTCCGCTGTCGTGTCACGGATGGCATCCTTGGCTGCCTTCACCAGAGCCACCTGTGCTTTGAACTCGGCACTCGGGACGTCCTCCGCGATTGAGGTGTCACAGGTCGCCCCGATCACCCAGGACCTCGGTACCTGGTACCTCACCAAGACCGACCTGAAGTTGCCGTAGGCGTCCGCGCGAGCCGTCTGGTCCTCGAGCTTCTCCAGCTCCGCCAAGAGCGCCTGGCGTGTGGCCTCGTCCTGAGGACTCCGCAGGTAGTCGCCCACCAGGCCCTCGATTTTGCCGATGTCGTCCTCAAGCTGGACGTCGACTGCCATGACTTCATCCTTGCTGGCGCCGCCTCTCTTCCGTCGACCGAACCCAGGCATGTCGCCTCCTCGCTTACATGGGGGCACTCGCCCTCTGATTACACGATTGACGCTGGCGCTGAGCCGGGCAGGGGCTAAGGTCACCTGGCGTCCCGCGAATGGCCCGGCGACAGCGAGCTGGCGCATTCGGCATACAGGTGGAAGCGTGGGTGGCCTCCCCCGAACCCGCCGTAGGAGTGTTCACGCCAGCCGGAACCTGTCCAGGCGCCTGCGGCGTCACTACGTGATCGGCTGCGCCGACCCTGGACAGAACCCGTCTGCCGTCAGGTTTGGCAGCTATCGGGTTCGGGGGAGGGTCTGGGCATGGCAGGGCGCGGTCACGTCGCCGGGGACAGGTCGGGAATGCTGACCAGGACCAGGGCGGGCCGGGTTGCAATTTGGGTTGCAGTCCAACGCCGTGCCGCATCGTACACAGAGGGCCGGGCAAGCACGTTGGTCCAGCCTGAACCGATCCGAACCACGGCGCCCCGAGCTGCTAATGCGGCACACCGGCCGCAAGTTCGGAGCGAAGAGGCCGAGGCACACGGCGTGCGATCCGCGTGCGATAGCGGATGGCGAACCACGGTCACGCACGGGCAGCTACGGTCATCCGACGGTTGCGGGCACGGAAGTGCTCGGTAAGCATTTGCGCTGGTCAGAGCACTACGAACTTGTCCGTAAGTGGTGGTGGTCAGGGACAGGATCGAACTGTCGACCTTCCGCTTTTCAGGACTGTGGTTCGCTCGCGGGCGACGGGAGCTTAGCGATCTTGTCCCCGCGAGCCTTCGCGACAGCCAAGCGGGACAGGGAGCCTGGCGACCCCAGACAGCGAGTGCCCCGGCCCGAAAGGTTACCGAGGCACTCTTACTCCGTGTCAAGATTCTGGCCCTAGCTCCATAGGCTCTCGCCTCCCTTCGCGCATCGACTGCGGCTATGCGTACGGCGACCAGCGGTGCCACCGCTCCAAGAGGTGGCGGACAACGTGCGGGTTGTGCGGCCTGTGCGGATGAAGGTCCATGACGGCCTCCCTTCCTTCCGTTCCACGCGTATCACTCCGGACGTTCTGGCATTAGAGGCGTTGGACCCGTTTCCAGCGTGATGTTGGACCCGTTTCCAGCGTGATATGGAGCACAGTCACCCTGCCCGCTGAACCCAGACATGAGACAAACGCATGTGCCGGTTCAGTGCCATCGTGGACAACTAGCCGGACAGGCCCGGCAAGGCCGGTTGCGCGCATGGCAGCCCGGACGGCCTCCAGTGCCTGCTCAAGCCCGGTACGCAGCCCAGGCTCCAGCTCAAAACCCGGCTCGAACCCCGATCCCGCCAGCGTCCGCGCTAGATCGGCGAGGCTGCCAAGGTCGGTTCCCTCCACGCTTTCCTCGGCCAGCTCGCGGACGACCGGATTGACTGGTGCCCACTCCATCAGCAAGCACGCCAGGTCGAACGTCACCTCGGGGTCCAGAGTGCCATCCCGGACCCAAGGTGCCGACGCCGACTCTCTGTAAACCGTCGGCTTGGCCAAGATGCGCCGCGCGAGGCGTGCCCGCTACGTGCCCGTCAGCATGGGCGGCAAAGGTCAACCACGATTACTCACGGAAGATGAGGCAAGTCGGCGCAGGTCACGGCATCTCCAGGTCACGAACGACCAGCGACACCGACTTCCCAAGCTGACAGTGCAAGCTTTGGTGAGATCGGGTTTCGCAGCCGTTATGCGGGTGGAAGTGTGGGTGTCCTCCCCCGAACCCGCCGTAGGAGGATCTGTGACTCCCGGAACCCGTCAAGGCCGTCGTGTGCGTCCGTTCCGCCGACCGTGATTGACAGCAACGGTGACAGCAACAGCAACGAGGATCAGCGCCGTTCAGCCGCGACTGTAGCCAAGACTGTAGCCAAGGCGCTGAACAGCACCCGACGCACGTGGACAACTCTGGAATATCGGCCCAGCCCACGACCATTGACGGACGGTCTTGGACGACTTGCCCACTCCTACGGATCAGATGATCAGGCGACGGGTCCAGGTGCCCGGCGGTCGCCAGTATCCCGGTGCTGGCTCAACAACTACGAGGACGGGACTGGGGCGGGAAAGTCGCGGGTGTGATGGGCCTTGGTCGCATGGGTCAGAGTCGGCCCCTGGCCGCTGGCGACAAGGCGCCCGTAGCCGTCCTGCCAGTCCGGAAGGTCCGCGCCCGTTTGCTCCCACTCGACGAAGGTCGCCTCGTCGCACCAGTCATCGATACGGCTCATCGTGTGCAGATGCGGTTCGCTGCCCACGAACGCGTCCATCAGGTCGCGCTCTTGCCAGACCGTTCGGGTCCAGTAGGTATTGTTCGCCTCGGCCAGCACATCCGCGCCGAGGTTGCCTTCGGAGTTCTGCGCCTGCTCCACCACGGCCACGGCGCTGGCGAAGAACTCGTCGAAGATCGCCGGGTCCTTGAGCCGGAGCCTTGTAACTACGATGACCGGCATCGCTACCTCCCTTGCCCGGCGCCCGCGGACGGGCCAGCCGGTGCCGACGATGTGACCGGATTTGTCAGCGTCAGTATGCCCGTGGTAGCCGGGCGGACACGAGACCACACGCCAGGACGCAGGCAGCCTTTGACGTCCGAGCACTCGCGGGCCACTGCCAAAGGGCAGGAGTCTCTCACAGTTTTCTCACGGACTGACCGGACGGTGCCGGACTATGGCGACTCTGCCGGACACCAGCAGGATTCTGGCCTGCGGATACGGACTACGGCGCACTGGCCGGACGCTTTCCATTGATCTACGGATTAGAAGGTATCCACTATTCCGAAGCCGTTGATCAGCGTGGCTCATATGCCGACCGCCGGAATAGCCTGGTGGCGTGAGCTTCTTTGACGACACTCCGGAGCGGGTGCATCCCCGGTTCGACCGGCCCGGGGATACGGACTGGACGCGGCCAGACGGTGTAATCCCCGGGCTTGCCCCCGCCGGACTGTTCTTGATCCGCACCGATGAGGTAGCCGTCGCCGTGAGCAACGCGTTGGCCTACCCGAACGGCTTTGAGTTCACCGTCCATGCGCGGCTGCGTCATGAGCAGTTCGTCTGGGGCAAAAGCCCCCTCGATCCGGGCGCCGACCCGCGCACAAGGCAGGTACCTGAACAGGCCCTCCGACTGGGCGTCCTGTACGCCGATAGCCGCCGGACCAGGACCAGCAGCTACCGGCCGATACCTGTTGATGACGCCGACGGCGAGCACCTGGTCCTCCAGGAAGTCGGCACCGGCGGGAGCGAGCGCCAATGGGACGGCCGGTTCTGGGTTCATCCGCTGCCACCAGGCGGGCCGGTCACCTTCGTCGCGTCTTGGCTGCTGTATGAGGTGGCCGAGGCTCGGGCAGAACTGGACAGCTCGGTTATCCGTGAGGCCGCCGGGCGCGCGGTGATCTTGTGGCCAGATGAGCCGTGACAAGCTCCACAATGCCGCCAACCTAGACGCGGGATATACGCGGGATGATCTTGCTCGGCGAGCTATCCGCCAACACCGACGACGCAGGTAGCAGCGGTAGCGATCCGTAAACCACTGACGCTCTTGAAAACCATTGGTGCATCGACACGGAGCTAGTGACCGCGACCAGGACAAAGGCGACGAGGTGGCCGGTGTCTCTCACAGCTTTCTCACGGACTGACCGGACGGTGCCGGACTAGGGGGTCTATGCCTGACATCTGGTAGGACGCTGACCTGCGGATACGGATTCTGGCGCACTGATCGGATGGGCGGCACTGATCTACGGATCTGAAGGCTGGGGTTCGAGTCCCTCCGAGCGCGCCAAGCCCGATCTGGCCCACAGGCAAGGCTGCGATGTATGACCACACTGAGCGCGGACCGGGTCCAGTCGTAGCGCCCGGCGTGTCGCGCGCCGTCCAGGGCCCGGAGCGGCTAGCTTGGGTTTAGAAGGGACGGTTAATCTCTGATGTCGGTGCTGCCCGTCCGGCCTGGACGGGCTGGACTGCTTCAGGATCATCTACTTGTCCAGGCATCCGCTGATGCTGCGAACATCGCGGCATCGCTTGCCAACCGCAGCGGCAGTGGGATCGTACTGTCGGGGCCGCAGGCACTAATGGCGGGCCTACGGCTGACTAAGACGGCGCCAGGTCTGCCGCTGCTCTGCGACCGCCGCAGGTACGCGGGAAAATCCCGTGCCAGCGGCCGTGCTCCCTTTGAACCTCGTTGGCTCGACGGGCAGCGAGAACTGCGCGTGCCGTATGTCCTGTCTGACTCCGGCTACATCGGACGTGGCGATGTCCGCGCCCTCGTTACAGTTCTCGACCAGGCTGTTGCAGCCGGGCAAGACGTGACGGCAGTTCTGCCGGTCCATACGAGCTGGCTCCGCGGCGATCTCTCGACCTTGATTTCTGAGGTTTCCGCCCGTAGCGTGCCCATCGCTTTGGTGCTTGAGCACCGGGCCGATCCACTAAGCGTGCTGGAAACCGTCCGCGGCCTGGTCACTCTGATTCGACAGATACCTACGGTGGGACTGCTCTGCAGCGACGTGTCGGCACTGGGTGCGTTGGCCTTCGGGGCTTCATGGGCGGCCGTAGGGGTCCGCACTAGCCTTCGTCATCTGTATCCAGCCGACGGTGGCTTCGGTTCGCCGGACGGCATGCCAAGCGCTCTCGTTGATCCAGCGCTTGCTCTGATCAAGGTAGGCAAGATTGCCGCAGCATGGGCGGCCACCCCCAACGACCCAGTCTGGGCCTGCTTCTGCAGCGTCTGCCACGGCCGCACGCTCGATTGGCTGCTATCAGCGACAGCCGAACAAGCTAATCAGCACACATTCGAACTACTGCTTGACCGTCGAGACGGGCTGATGAGCCTTTCAGGTCCCCTGCGTGAGCAGTCGTGGCGGGCGAAGTGCGCGTCGGCGGCCTTTCAGTACGAGGCGCTTGCGCTCGTCGGTGTTGCGTGGGACGTGCCACGGTTCCTTCGCAACTGGCAAGCCGTCTGAGCGACGATAGTCAGCTCGTCTCAGACAGCTATGGCATCAGGCAGTCCCATGGCTCTCATCCTGTGGCCCAGCGCGTCCCAAACGATCTCCTCTACGAGTCGATGGACGTGTGTCCGCGGACCGCAAGGCGGCTGCCCGGGTGGGGCCAGCACAAACGAGGCGGCGCCATCCCATTGCACGATGCCTATGCCAGTTACGGCTGCCTCCGTCAGCACCGCGGGTCGGCATGCTTGTGGCGGGAGGACCACCGCGCGAGGGCCGAAGGCTGCGAATGTGCATGCGGCATTACGGGCCGCCGACCAAGTTTTCCGCCAGGCCAAGGCTCCAAGGAACCGGACCGGTGCCGGTCGTGACAAGAATCCCGGGTCTAGGTCAGCGTGGGAGCGTAGCAACCATGGATCTGGTACTGGAGGCAACTGTTCCGCTCTCCTACGTTCGATCTCGTCATGAACTGGAATCGTGGATACGACCAGCCTCGCGCCAAGCAGCTCCAGCTCGACGGCCAGACCGTCGTCCCAGCCCAGCGCCTCGATCGCCGACGCCTGGATCGCGCTGCTAGAATTTACGTTACTTAGTTTCATAAATTCAGCCTAGCCGTTGACCGGTGGAAAGGGTGGAGGCGTGCCGGACGAAGCGCCCCGCCGTCGCGGACGTACCCCGCGGGCTGAGCCTGCCGAGCCGACCGGGTATCGGGCCACGGCAGCTACCAGGCGGCAGCTCCATCTTGCGATGGGCTTCACCGACGCCCGGAATTTCCAGGAGATTATCGACCGTGCGGTCCACGAGTTCCTCGCTCGACTGAGGGAGTCGGTGCCGGGTTTCGCCGACGCTGTTGAGGCGGCGGCGGCCAACGTGGAGGGCAGACCTGAGAACGTCACTCGGTTGCATCCCGGAAGGTAGCACTGCTCTCGTGCACTGCCTCGACGACGGTCGCCTAGTGACACGCTGACGGGTGTGGCTAGGCATCTCTGACGGTATTTACGACGTAGCGGTGAACGAGCTGGGACTTGTCGGCCAGGACGAACGCGGGGACCGTGGCCATCGGAGATGACCTTCACGATCGTATGGAATTCTGACCGAACGATTATCCGGGGCCACCGTTCCGCCCCGACTGCTGCCATGGCGGTGGACCGTAGTGGATGGTTCTGGACAGTGTGCCTACTACGGATCAGATGCTCCCATGCCTGTTGTGCACCAGATCGGCGGTCATGCTGGCCGACACGAACCGGCCGACGGGAAGGCTGATTTGTGCACGCATTTTGTGCACGAGACGCGGCGGCACATGCTGAGACGGGAGAGACGCAGAAGGCCTGGGACGACTTCATGCCGCAGGTTTGCCGAGGCCAGCGCGACGACCGGAGACTGTCCGAGACGGGGGGACGCACATCG
>Ga0208042_1000506_pt1 | contig 13219 bp, 9 predicted proteins | sample Sb_taG_10_FD_187708 | JGI IMG/M metagenome (GOLD analysis project Ga0208042, IMG submission 187708) | Peat soil microbial communities from Weissenstadt, Germany - Sb_50d_7_NC metaG (SPAdes) (version 2) | ecosystem: Environmental > Terrestrial > Soil > Wetlands > Peat | place: Germany... | reverse complement strand
GACGCTGCGGCCCGGCCGCACCCACGGGATTCACGCCGAACCCGACAGCTGGGGGCACCGCGTGGCGGACTTCGCCTTCGCCATGGCGCGCTGCCGGGACCGGATCGTCCGGGCCAGGGACGCGGTGGCGGTGGGCACGCTGTCCGGTCCGGTCGGCAGCTACTCCAACATCGATCCCGCCATCGAGGCCGAGGTCATGCCGGCCCTGGGCCTGCGGGCCGCGCCGGTGGCCACGCAGGTCGTGATGCGGGACGGCATCGCCGAGTGGGTCGGCGCGCTGGCGCTGGCCGCCACCGTCTGCGAGGCGGTCGCGCTGGAGGTGCGGCACGGCCAGCGGACCGAGGTGCGGGAGCTGGCCGAGCCGTTCCGGCCGGGCCAGAAGGGCTCCTCGGCGATGCCGCACAAGAAGAACCCGATCCGCTCCGAGCGGATCGCCGGCCTGGCCCGGGTGGTCCGCGGCTACGTGACCCCGGTGACCGAGGGCATCCCGCTCTGGCACGAGCGGGATATCTCACACTCCAGCGTGGAGCGGATCGCGCTGCCCGACGCCGCCATCGCCACCGACTACCTGCTGCACCTGACCATCGGCCTGGTCGAGGGGCTGACCGTGGACGCCGCGCGGATGCGCGCGAACCTGGACGCCACCGGCGGCCTGATCTACTCCTCGGCGGTGCTGCTCGACCTGGTCAGCGCGGGGATGACCCGGGAGGACGCGTACGCCCTGGTGCAGGCCGCGGCCATGGATACCTGGGACAACGGCACCCCGTTCCGGGACACGCTGCGCAAGCAGGCGGCGACACGCGGGCAGCCGCTCCCCGAGGCCGCGCTGGAGGACGCATTCCGGCCGGAACGGTACACAGAGCGGCTAGGTCCGGTCTTCGAGCGCCTCGCCGGGCTAAGCTAGCGCCCATGACTCTGGGACCCGAGACGAGTTACCGTGTGCGCGGAGGCGCTCCGCTGCACGGCACGGTTTTCGTGCAGGGCGCGAAGAACGCGGCGCTGAAGATGATCGCCGCGTCACTGCTCACGGCTGATGGCCGCACGGTGCTGCGCAACGTTCCGCCGATCGAGGACGTCCGCCGGGCCGTCGAGCTGGCCGAGGCGGTCGGCGCCGTCGTCGAGTTCCACGAGACCGAGCGGACGCTGGTGGTCGACGCGTCCAACCTGACCAGCCCGGTGCTTCCGGCCGAGATCGCCCGCCGGTTCCGCAGCTCGGTGCTGTTCGTGCCGGCCCTGCTGCACCGGTTCGGCGAGGCCGTCATCGAAGGCGTCGGCGGGTGCAACCTGGGCAGCAGGAACCTGGACTTCCACTACCGGGGCTTCGCCCGGCTCGGCGCCGTCGTCGACGAGGGCGAGACGGTCATCCACATCAAGGCCAGCAAGCTGCAGGGCGCGCACCTGTACCTGGACACGCCCTCGCACACCGGCACCGAGAACCTGATCATGGCGGCGTCGCTGGCCCCGGGCCGGACCGTCATCGACAACACCGCGCAAGAGCCCGAGGTGCTCGACGTCATCGCGTTCCTGACCAAGATGGGCGCGCGGATCACCGGCGGCGGCACCGGCTTCATCACGGTGCACGGCGTGGACGAGCTGACCGCGGTCGAGCACACCGTGATGGCGGACCGGATCGACGCCGGCGTGTTCGCGATGGCGGCGGCCATCACCGGCGGCGAGATCAACCTCGTCGGCGCCTCGCTCGACCATTTCGGCGTGGTCCGGTGGAAGCTGGAGCAGATGGGGGTGGAGTTCGGCACCAACGGCGCGGTGGTCTCGGTCCGGATGGACCGGGAGCTGCGCCCCATCAACGTCATCACCAGCCCGTACCCCGGGTTCGCCACCGACCTGCAGTCGCCGATCATGGCGCTCGCCTGCCTGGCCGAGGGGGCGAGCTACATCCGCGAGACGATCTTCGACGGCCGCTACACCCTGGTCCGCGAGCTGAACAAGATGGGCGCCAAGGTCGAGCTCGACGGCAGCGCGGTCATCGTGCACGGACCCGCCACGTTCAAGGGCGCCGAGGTGGTGGCGCACGACCTGCGCACCGGCATCGCGCTGGTGCTGGCCGGGCTGGCCGCCGAGGGCGAGACCCTGGTCACGCCCGGCTACCCGATCGACCGCGGGCACGCCGCCATCGCCCAGCGCTTCAACGCCCTCGGCGCGGACGTCACGGCCGTCCCCGCCGACGCCTGAGCGCGCTGCTCAACACCGGGCTGAACACCGGGCTGAACACCGGGCCGCGCCGGCGCCCCGGCCGCCAGGAAACCGCCGGCCGCCGAGCCATTGAACACGGAGCTACTGAAGCGGCTGGGGTCTGTGTAAAATGCGCTATGCGCGCCGAAACCAGCCTCCCTGACGAGCTGGCCTGGCGCAGGGGAGGGGCAGCATGGAGGGTCTTTCTGGCGTTCGGTTGACCGCGACCGAGAGGCGGTAACCCGGGATGAGCAGACGAGGACCCCTGATCACGCTGGCCTCCGTCGTGGTCCTGGCCGCGATCTTCCTGTGGGCCAATACCGTGGCCGGGAAGTCGGCGACCGGCACGGTCGCGGCCGGCGCCGCCGCGACCGGCACGGCCTCCCCCGCCCAGACGGCGAAGGCGCCGCTGAGCGCCCTGTACGCCGGCCGGAGCAGCGGAAACGAAGTGGCCGTGGCGGTCGCCATCAACGGCCGGAAGGCCGCGGCCAACCTGACCCCGGGCCAGGGCGGCGTGATCCAGCTGCAGGGCTCGGTAACCGGCGACACGGTCACTCTGACCGGGGGCAACGGCGCGGCCCTGTCCGGCTCGGTCTCGGGCGTGGCGATGTTCGGCACGGTCACCCTGGGCGGCGGCCAGCAGAGCTTCCCGTTCTCCGCCGAGCAGACCGTGGTGGAAGCCATATACACCGGCCGGAGCAGCGGGAACGAGGTGGCGCTGGCGATCGCCACCGAGGGCCGCAAGGCCGTGGCCTACGTCTGCAACGGCCAGACCATCGAGGCCTGGCTGCAGGGTTCGGTGAACGGCAACCAGGTCACCCTGGCGGGAAAAAATGGCGCCTCCCTCACCGGCTCCCTCTCCGGCCTGGCGCTGTTCGGCACGGTCACGCCGGCCGCCGGCCTGAACTTCCCGTTCTCGGCCGAGCTGTCCCCGCGCCCGGCCGGCGTCTACCAGGCGCGGATCACGGTCAACGGGCTGGCCACCCGGATCGGCTGGACGGTGCTGCCGGACGGGACCCAGCTCGGAGTGGCCGTGGCTGGCCAGGCCAGGCACCCGGCACCGCCGCTCAACCTCGGCACCAACAGCTTCACCCTGGACGGTGGCAGCTTCACGGCCGCGCCCGTCGCCGGCCAGGACACCGTCGTCAGCCCGTGAGCGGCCACGACGGACCCGGCGCGGGCAAACCACACGGCGCGCGAAAGGAACGTGTGCGATGACGACCGAACAGACGGCTGTCCCCCTAGCCCGTGACCAATACGCCAAGCCACTCGTGGTCGCCCTGGGCAGCGGCTGCGCGGTTGCCGTCGCGCTTGGGGTGTACGGCAGGCTGCACCACCCCACCCACTACGCGCTCGACGTGGCCGGCTTCTCCTCGCCGCTGTACGCCAAGGCCTGGCTGACCACCGCGGCGGTCGTGTTCGCGGTCGTCCAGCTCGGCACCGGCTACCGGATAACCCGCAGCGCCGCCCCGGCCTGGATGGCCGCCGTGCACCGCTGGTCGGGGCGGATCGCGATTCTGCTCACCGTGCCGGTCATCGTCCACTGCCTCTACGCGCTGGGCTTCGGAACCTACTCGGCCCGGGTGCTGGCGCACTCGGTGCTCGGCTGCATCTTCTACGGCGCGTTCGTGGCCAAGATGCTCAGCCTGCTTCAGCGTGACAAGATGCCCAAGTGGGTCCTTCCCGTGCTGGGCGGCGTGGTCTTCGTGTCGCTGATCGCGCTCTGGGCGACTTCGGCACTGTGGCTGTTCGCCACCAAGGGAGTTCACTCCTGACCGGTTGCCGGCCACGAAGAGGAAAAGCACGATGGAGCAGATGACAACGCACGTCGGCATCGAGCCGGGCCGCGGCCTCGTCGGCCGGTTCGGGGACACGGTCATCCTGATCCCGCGCGGCGAGGCGCCGGACGATGACTCAGCGGGCCCGGACGAGGCCGCCCGGGAGCTCCTCGACCTAGCCGCCGCCGTCGCCTCGGACCGCCAGGTGCCGCCCAGCACGATCGCGGCCCGCCTGGCCGGCTGGGTCATCGGCCGGCTGGGCGGGGACGCTCTGGCGTTCGGCATCGTCGTCCCGGCCCGCGACGGCGTGGTCATGTTCCTGCGCGGCGCGGTGTGGTGCACGGTCACCGAGGGCGGCTCGACCCGCGAGCTGTCCGGCGAGCAGGCCCTGACCTGGGTCGACCAGATCGTGCCCGGCACGTTCGGGCAGCTGGCGATCGGCGCCGCGGCCGGCCAGCCGGTGCAGGCTGACCCGCTGTCAGACCTGCGGGACGGAGTGGTGCCCGGCCAGGGCTTCGTGCTGACCCGGACCGGGAGCACCCCGGGTCCGGAACCGGCGATGTCCGCGCCCGAGAGCGCCTCCGGTCCGGAACCGGCCATCTCCGCCGCCGCGTCCGGGACCGCCGCCGCGTCCGGGACCGCCGCCGCGTCCGGGACCGCCGCCGCGTCCGGGACCGAGTCCAGGACCGCCGTCGAGTCCGAGTCCGGGGCTGGAGCCGGGTCGGGGACTGGAGCCCGGTCGGGAGCTGGAGCCGGGTCGGGGGCTGGAGCCGCGGCCGAGGCGGAAGCCGGGGCCGGGACGTCCGAGGCGGGGTCTGGCGAGTTCGCGTGGTCGCGGTCCTCGGGTACGGACCGCCGGGAGCCGTCCAGTTCGCCGGCCGCCCCGGTCCCCCAGAGCGAGGATGAGGGCCACCAGCCGACCATGCTGGTGCAGACCGGCTCGCACGCCGAGGCGCCCGGCCGGGACCGCCCCGGGGCGGCCGAGCCGCCCCAGCCGGTCAACCCCACGGTGGTGGTGCCGGCGCACGGCGCCCCGGTGCCGCCCGCTCGTCCGACGATGGCGGCGCAGCCGCCGGTGGGCGTGCTGACCTCGGAGAACGGGCCGGTCATCATCCTGGACCGCGGCTACGTCCTCGGCCGGGATCCGCAGCACGACCCCGCTGTGGCGAACGGCGCCGCCTCGCCGGTCCTGCTGCAGGACCCGGACAACGTGATCTCGCGCGTGCACGCCTATGTCGCCGTGCAGGGCGACACCGTGCTGGTCATTGACGCTGGCTCGCTGCACGGGACCTACATCAGCCCGCCCGGCGCCGAGGAGTGGACGCGGGTCGGCACCGAGCCGAGCCCGCTGCCGCCGGGCTGGAGCCTGCGCATCGGCAGGCAGGTCTTCGTCTTCGAGCTCACCGGATCCGGCGTTGGACGGTGAGGCCGGCTCCGACCAGCCCGCCTCCGGCGTCGCCAGCGCGCTGCCCGCCACCCTCGTCCTCGCGCCTGACCGCGCCGGGGAGCGGTCGACGCCCGTGTACGACTGGCTGGTGGTCGGCCGCGAGTGCGCCGGCGTCGACGAGCGGCACCGGCTGCTGATCGACGACCAGGCTGTCTCCCGGACCCACCTGGAGCTGAGGCTGGACCTCGAGCTCGACCAGGCCTGGCTGACCGACCACAGCACGAACGGGACCCGGCTCAACGGGCACCGGATCGAGCGGTCCATCCCGGTCAGGATCAAGCCGGGTGACCGGGTCCGCCTAGGCGGCGCGGAACTGCAGTTCCGGTCCCGGCGGTTCGCGGCCGGGCCGGGCGCCACCGCAACCAGCCCGGCCCGGGACCTGAAGACCATCCGGGAGATCAGCGTCACCGAGATGGTCATGGTGGTCGGCGACATCATCGGGTTCTCCACGATCGCGGAAACGACCGCCGACCGCGTGCTGCTTGAGAACATCGACCGTCTCTACGCCGGACTGCGGCAGATCCTCGCCCTGCACCACGGCACGCTCAGCAACTACGTGGGCGACGCGTTCTTCGCCACCTGGGAGGCGGCCGCCCTGGACGGTGCCGCCTACGACAGCGTCACCCCCGAGGGCGCTGGCGGGGGCGGTGACGCTGTGGACCCGGCACGTTCGGCCGTCGCCTTTGCGGTGGAGGCGGCCGAGACGGTACCGCGGATCGCGGCGGGCCTGGACCTACGCGATCCAGGGGGCGGCCCGGTGCGGATGGGCTGGGGCGTCGCCCTCGGGCCCGCGGCGGTGAGCCAGCTGACCGGGATGCTCGTCACCGTGCTCGGCGACGCCACCAACGTGGCCTTCCGGCTCTCCGGCCTGGCCGACCGGGACGGCCGGCCAGGTGTGCTGGTGACCGACGCCGTCTACCGCGCGACCTCGCCGGCCTTCGCCTTCACCCCGCCGTCCGCGATCCAGGTCAAGGGCCGCAGCCAGCTGGTCGAGGTGCTAGGCGCCAGTCGGCTGTGAGACCCGGCCCACGTCCTTCAGCTGCCCCCAGTTGCCGCGCCGCAGCTCGGCGACCTGAGCCGGGGAGACCTCCGCGCGGTTCTTGACCGCCGCCGTGGCCGCGGCGACGTCCTCGGGATGGTTGCCCAGCACGATGCCGCCCACCGCCCGTCCGCCCGAGAGCACCAGCCGCCGGTAGGACGGAGCCGCCGGATCCGGGTCCTCGTAGACCACGACCTGGTCACCCGGCTGGGCCGCGGGTCGGCCGATCGAGAACAGGTCGAGGCCGACGCCCTTGAGGATCGTCGCCGGCACCTCCGAGGTGAGCTCGAGGTTGCCGCCGAGCGCGTTGACCGCCGCGGCCTCGCCCTGCTTGGCCGCGATCGGCCACAGCCCGAAGACCTGTCCGCCGTGCTCCGCCACGTCACCGGCCGCGAACACGCCGGGCGCGGATGTCTCCATCCGGTCGTTGACGATGACGCCGCGGTTGACCGTGATCCCTGCCTGCCGCGCGAGCTCGACGTTGGGCCGGATCCCGACCGCCGCCAGGAACACGTCGCAGCGCAGCGTGCGGCCGTCCTTCAAGGTGACGCCGCGGACCCGGTCCTCGCCGGTCAGCGACTCGGACTCGGCCCGGTAGAGTACCTGCATCCCGATCCGGGCGAAGTGGGCGTCGACGAGCTCGCTGCAGTACTCGTCGATCTGGCGGGACAACAGCCGCCCGCCGCGTTCCAGGACAGTCACCCGCAGCCCGAGTTCGTGCAGCGAGTGTGCCGCCTCGAGGCCGAGCAGGCCGCCGCCGGCCACCACCGCCTCACGGCCGCCGTGCTCCTGGGCGTAGGCCCGGATCTGCATGGCATCGGCCGCGCTGCGCAGCACGAAGCTGCCCGGCCGGCCGAACCCCGCCACCGGGGGCGACGCGCTGCTGCTGCCCATGGCCAGGACCAGCCGGTCGTAGGGGAGCGTGTCGCCGGTGGCCAGGAACACCCGCTGGGACGTCAGGTCGATCCGGCTGGCCTGGGTGTTCAGCCAGGCCACGATCTGGTGGTCGTCGTACCACTGCTCGGGCAGCAGGTAGAGGCCCTGCATCGCCGACCGGCCGTAGACCAGCCGGGAGATGCCCATGCGGTTGTACAGCGTGTGCGACTCGCTGCCGACCACGTGGATCTCGCAGTCCGGGTGACCGCGGCGCACGAAGTCGGCCGCCGTCACGCCGGCGATACCGTTCCCGAGCACGACCACGCTGACGATCGACCGGTCGAAATCGGTCACCCCGCCCGGCCGCGGGTTACCCGGTTCGGGGGTGAGGGACACGGTCACCGGCCCGGACTGGATCCGCGCCGCGCACGCCATCCGGGTGTTGTCAGCGAACCCGAGCCGCCGGAGCGTGTTGAGCTCGTCCTCGTCCGGCGGCGACAGGCAGTCACCGCCGGCCAGCACGGCGACCGGGTCGGCGCCGCACACGCCCATCCGGCAGCCGGCCTCGATGGACTGGCTTTCCCGTTCGGCCAGGGCGAGCAGGCTCATCCCGATCTCGGCCTGGGCGGGCTTGTCGCTGCCGGCGAACCGGACCTCGGGCCCGCTGGCGGCGGCCTGCTTTGCCACCTTCGCCGCCCGCGGGCTGATCTGGATCACCGGCAGGGCCGACCGGCCGGCCGCCTCCTCCTCGTACTGGCGTCCCTTGACGTAGGTCCTGGCGATCCAGAACAGGGACAGGACCAGCACGATGGCCCGGATCGGCCACCGCAGCCACGGCACCTGGATGCCGGTGATGGTCGCAAACGAGTCGGACAGGGTGATGCCGCTGAACCAGTAGAAGATGTTGATCGCGGCCGAGGCCCAGATCGCGATTATCACCGTGAGGCTCAAGCCCAGCAGCGCCTGCAGCGCGTAGAAGAGCCCGACGCTGCCTACGAAGAACGCGGCCAGCCGCAGGTAAACCTCGGGAAGCGCGATGCCGGGGTGGTTGACGAGGAGGAAGAAACCCAGGACGTACCCGGGCAAGGCGGAGACGAACAGCTTCCTCGGCGCGGTCCAGTTCGGGTCGGGTTCGTGCAGGTCCGCCTGGTAGGCGACGCTGGGCCGGAAGTCGTAGCAGTTCTTCGTGCACCCCACGCAGGGCTGGCAGTGGCTGTTGGGAACCTTCACGAACGGCGTCTGGCCGTACACGCGCTGCAGGGGCAGTAGCGGGCAGGTGCTGCTGCACCAGCCGCTCTTGCCCTTGAACGCGATTCCCATGATGAAGGCACCGATGATCGTCACCAGCAGCAGCACGCTCAGGCCCGCCCCGTTGCTGTTGAAGAAGGCGATGCGGGTGCTCGTGATCCCGAAGAACAGGACGATCGAGATGAGGGCGCCGTACCGGCGGAGCCAGTCCGGCGGAGTGAACGCACGGGTAAAGCTGAACCACCGCGGCGCCTGGTTGGAGGCGGCCAGCGGGCAGATGTTGCGCCACAGCCCCGGCGCCGTGAAGAACAGGATCGGGAGCAGGGGCACGATCACCTTGAAGAACCAGAACTGCCCGCCTGCCGGCCTGATGAACAAGGTGACGCACAGCGCCAGGTAAGCCAGCACGCTGGCGATCCGGATCCCGTGCCAGGCCGACATCGGGAGCCGCCTGCGCATCTCGGTGTAGGCCGGGAACAGCGGCTCGCCCTGGCGCGGCGCCGTGCCGAGCACCTGCGCCCAGAACCTCGAGACGGTCGAGGGCGGCCGCGGCACCTCCGGTGCGGCAGGGGGTGGCGGTATGACCACCGCGGCCGCCTCCCCGGCGCGCAGCGTCCTGCGGACCACGGCCGGCTCGACCCGGTCCGCCCGGCCGATCATGATGATCTCGGTGCCGCCCAGGCGGACGACGGCGCCGGGCTCGAGCACGGCGCGGCCGGTGATGGGCACCCCGTTGAGCAGCGTTCCGTTCCGGCTGCCGAGGTCGACGACGGACAGCGCGACCGGGCTGGGCACCAGCCTCAGGTGGCGCCGGGACACGCCCTCGTCCGACAGCACCTCGCCGTCGCACTCCCGCCCCACCTCGATCGCCCGGTCCACGACCACCCGGCGGACCGGCCGCCCCGGCTCCCTGATCTCGATGATCGGCGCCCCGGCCATCAGTTCACCCCCGTCACGGCCACGGTTCCCTGGACGGCGCGCAGCCGCTGCGCCAGGATCCGGCCGAGGTCGAACAGCAGCCGGCGGGCCAGGTCCGGGCTCGCCGTCGCCAGGGCGTCGAACTCAGAGCGCGACATCTCGGCCAGCACCGCGGGTGTCACCGCGCGGACCAGCGCCGAACGGCCGCCGCCGTCGAAGAACGACAGTTCCCCGATCACGCTGCCCGCGGCGACCGAGGCGAGCCGCCGGTAGCCGCGCCGCCCGCGTCTCGTCGCCTCGGCCAGCACCTCCAGCTGGCCCTCAAGCACGAGATACAGCGACTGATCCGCGGCCCCGGCCGTCACGATCGCGTCACCCGGGCTAAACCGCCGGTTGCGGGTGTGCGCCAGCAGCGTCGCCCATTCCTCGTCGGAGGCGTCCGCCAGCAAAAGACCGTCATTGCCCGCCGAGGCGGGGGGTTCATTAGGGTAGTCGAAAAAAGACACCAGGCACTCCCGACCGTGCTCGCTTACCGGCAAATGCGTTTGTCGACGCGTGAGCAGGTCGGGGGCTTTATCTCACGCGAGGCTCTACTCCTAGCCTCCCCATTGCCTTCGAGAGCGGTCAAAGAGGAGTAGACCTCGCATACCCGGTGGCACCACCGGGCACCCGCCCCAACTGGAATCCTCCCCAGGGCACATCATAGAATTCGGGCTTGCACACGTAAACAGATCCCGGGACGAACTGACCATAAAATTCATTGCGTAGCGGTCCGGAAGTACGGGCGTCGCCGGCCAGTATTCGGTGCCCGTGGCGGCCGGCCGTGAGCGGGGGAGACGACAGTGGGGGAACCGCGGCCGCCGGCGCTACTATCGGGCATGCTGGCTTGCGGATCCCTGTATCGGGCATGCTGGCTTGCGGATCCCTGCCATCCACGCCCCGGGCCCGGTCCGGCCGTCTGCAGAAAGGGCGGCCCGCCCGATGAACTTTGACCGCGAACTCCTCAGCACTGTGCTGCCCGCCTACGAGATCGGCGGGGAACTAGGCCAGGGCGGCATGGGCGTGGTGGTCTCCGGCCAGCACCGGCAGCTCGGCCGCCGGGTCGCGATCAAGCAGCTGCCCGAGGCCTTCGCGGCCGACCCGGGCGTCCGGCGCCGTTTCACGGCCGAGGCCCAGGTCCTGGCCTCCCTCGACCATCCGCACGTGGTGCCGGTCTACGACTTCGTCGAACGTGAGGGCATCTGCCTGCTCGTCATGGAGCTCCTCCCGGGCGGGACCCTGCGCAGCCGGGTCGCCGGGGGCGGCTGCACCGCCCCCTACGCGGTCGCGGTGTCGCTGGCCTGCCTGAGCGGCCTCAACGCGGCCCACCGGCGCGGGATCTTGCACCGCGACGTCAAGCCCGAGAACATGCTCTTCGCCGCCAGCGGGGTCCTCAAGGTCACCGACTTCGGGATCGCCAAGGTCATCGGCGGCCCGGGCACCGTACTGACCCGCGTCGGCGACGTGGTCGGGACGCCCGCGTACATCGCCCCCGAGCAGGTACGCGGCGGCAAGCTGTCGCCCGCGACCGACGTGTACGCCCTGGCCACGATGCTGTACGAGCTGCTGGCCGGCGTCCTCCCCTTCTCCACCGAGACGGAGGGTGATGACCTGGCCCTGTTGTTCAAGCACGCCTACGAGAAGCCGGTACCGCTGCGGGACGTGGCCCCCGGCGTGCCCGGCCCGGTGGCGGCGGTGGTGATGCGCGGCCTGGCCACCGAGCCCGCCGACCGGTTCGAGACGGCCGAGGCGTTCGGGGCCGCCCTGGCCGAGGCCGGGTCCCAGGCCTGGGGCCCGGGCTGGCTCGCGGCGGAGCAGGTCCCGATCATGGACGCGGGGCCCATGATCGGCATCGCCGGTCACCTATCGGGACCCCGCCCGGCTGCCCCACCCGCCGGGCCCACTCTCTCCCCCGCCGGGCCGACGCTCTCCACCGCGGGACCGGGTGTTTCCTCTGCCGGGCCGACTCTCTCCCCCGCCGGGCCTGCCGTCTCGCCGGCCGCGGCGACGGGCCCCGGGGCGCGGGCGGACGCCCTGTCCCAGGCGCCTACCTACGGGGGCGAGGGGATCGCCGCCGCTCCCGGGGCGGAGACCGCGATCCCGGCGCGCACGCCCTCAGGCCGCCGCCCGGTCGTCGTCGCGGCCGTCGTGGTCGCGGTGATCCTGGTCATCATCCTCGCCATCTTCCTGCTCCCGAAGATGTTCCACGTCTACAAGTCTTCGGGTGGCCTGGGCCCGCGGCCCGGCCCGCCGCCCGCGACCGCCCAGCTCCGTTAGCCCGGCCCGCGCCGGTCCCGTAGCCGCACCACAGGCACCTCTAACATCTCCCTCCTCATCCGTACCAGGCAATGCGCGATCCCGATGGCATGAATGCGGAAGCGTACCCAATAGACGGGGCACGCTGTCACAACCATGCCATCCCGGAGCCCCGTGAGAGGATGGGGCGTGGGGCCGCGGGGAGGTGTTGTGGGGTTTGGGGGGCTCCGCTGTTGGCGGAAGGGGCTTACGGGGCCGTGGGGGCGTACGGTGGCTAGCATGCGGGTGCTTATTCTTGGCGGCACGCGGTTCATTGGGCGCCGGATCGCCGCTGACCTGATGGCTCGTGGCGATGACGTCACCGTCGTGCACCGGGGCGAGAGCGAGCCGGCCGAACTCGGCGGCTGTACGCACCTGCACGCCGACCGGGCCGGCCTGGCCCGGCTGTCCGGCCGGCTGCGCGCCCTGCGGCCGGACGCGGTGATCGACACGCGCGCGATGACCAGGGAAGACGCCGAGGCTGTGCTCCCGCACCTGCCGGACGCTCACCTGGTGCTGCTGTCGAGCATCGACGTTTACCGGGCCTACGAGCTGCTGCTGGCCGGCCAGGGCGGCGAGCCGGTGCCGCTCACCGAGGAGTCGCCGGTCCGCCAGGGCCGCTACCCGCTCCGCGGCCTGCTGCCCGGCCTGGGCGAGAACTACGACAAGCTCGACGTGGAGCCGGGGTACCTCGCCCGCGGCGGCACCGCACTCCGGCTGGCGATGATCTACGGCGAGCACGACGGGCAGCGCCGCGAGGAGTTCGTCCTGCGCCGGGTGCGGGCGGGCCGGCGCCGCATCCCGGTGGGACCGGGCACCAGCCTCGACACCCGCTGCTACGTGGGTGATGTGGCCGCCGCCGTGCTGGCCGCACTGGACCGCCCGGCGGCCGCGGCGGGCCAGGTGTTCAACGTCGGCGACCTGGCCACCGACACCGTCCGGGACTACGCGCACCGCATCCTGGCCGCGGCCGGGCACCAGGCGGACCTGGTCACGGTACCCGAACGGCATGTGCCCGATGACCTGGAGGCGACCAAGAGCATCCCGCAGCATTTCCTGGTGGACAGCCGCAAGGCGGTGACCGTGCTCGGCTGGCGCCCCACCGACCCGGCCGAGACCATCCCGCGGTCGGTGCGCTGGCACCTCGCTCACCCGCCGACCGATCCGGACCAGGACTTCTCCCCCGACGACCGCGCGCTAGCCGCCGCCGAGGCCTGATTTCAATAAATGCGACAGCCCGTCTATCGGGCAGACTGCCGCATTCATGTGTTCCCTGGTAGGGCTGGTGGGTCAGGCGTTGCGGTGGGGGAAGGCGCGGGCCACGGCCAGGAAGGCGTCGTTGGCCTCGGTGTCGCCGATGCTGACCCGGGCGCCTTCGCCGGCGAA
>Ga0208042_1000501_pt1 | contig 13298 bp, 16 predicted proteins | sample Sb_taG_10_FD_187708 | JGI IMG/M metagenome (GOLD analysis project Ga0208042, IMG submission 187708) | Peat soil microbial communities from Weissenstadt, Germany - Sb_50d_7_NC metaG (SPAdes) (version 2) | ecosystem: Environmental > Terrestrial > Soil > Wetlands > Peat | place: Germany... | reverse complement strand
GACGCCGCGGGCTGCTATCAGGCTCGTCCAACTGCCCATGCTCCGGGCGGCGCTGCTCAGAGGCGTCCCAGAAAGGCCCATGCTCTGGGCGGCGCTGCTCAGAGGCGTCCCTGAATGATGCTTCAGGGGCTCCCCGCGCATGCCCCAACCAATGCTCTTGTGAACCCCCGTCCCCTCGCTCCATCCGCACGGTTTACCTCCAACCAACACCTATACCTATGTGTACCCGGGACCGTCCTGCTCAACAAACTGGCATACAGAGACGGGCCGTCAGATGGGCTCGGAGCGCTTGATCGTGCCCGATACGTGCCCAGGTCAGCCCACCGCGTGGTGCCTTTCCTGCTCAGGGCAGGGTAGCTCGGTTCCCTGAAAAGCGGCAGGCCAGCAGCCGACTCCCAGGGGCCGGTGAGTCTCTAGGGGCTTCGAGGAAATAGGGTCCGTGGTCTCAGTTCTGGTCTCATTCGCGAGCGTTCAAGGACGTTCGCGGGGAGCCGGACCAGCCGCCATGCGCAGGTTACAGACTGTACCGACCTAGTACGAACGGGTACCCACAGACTTGGAAAGCGTGTTGGGGGCAACCCCTCAAGAGTTCGAATCTCTTATCCTCCGCCGCGCTGAGCTGGTGCGATGCCACCAGTTTCTACCTGCTGCCTGGCATGGGCATGGTATCTAGTCTCATCTGGGCTTCAAGGAGGAAGTCGATGTCGGCTCATCACCGCGACCGAGCGGCATCAAGCATTGGTGTTTTGCGGTCTTCGCGCTTTTTCGCGCGGATTCTTACTCGTACAGGTCGAGCAGCCGGAGGCGCGCGGCCTGCATGTGGTGGTGCATCACCGTCGCGACCCGCTTCAGCAGCTGATAACCCAGCTCCGTGTCCGCCTCGCACTTGCCGCGCAGGCAGGCGCCGTCCAGCGCGGTCGCGCTGACGGGCGTCACCGCCCGGGCGGCAGAGAAGTAGCGGTAGGGCGGGACGAGCCACGACCACCCGAATACCTCTCCCTCGTTCATGGTGTCGATGACCACAGGCCCCTTCGCACGCGAATGCACCACCAGCGCGACCCCTCCATCGCGGATCGCGTAAAAGAGGCTGGCAGGTTCTCCCTCGTCGAAGATGCGGTCGCCTTCAGCGAAGTGCACGCTGGACGCGCACCCCGCGATGAAGTCCAGCGCACTGGGGCTGAGCCCGGCGAAGAACGGGTGGCTGCCCAGCAGTTCCGTCATGGTCTCCATCGTTTCCTCCCTGCTATGAGCGCCGCGCCATGCTCCCCGCGCGAGCACAACGCCCTAGCCCGCCCACGCTAACGACCCACCATGGCCCGCGGCACGGACGGCTACCAGGGCAGAAGGTCCCTGGTACTCGGCCCTAATCGGCAAGGTCCGTAGTCTCATTCCCCACGGAACCGTTTCGCACCTGCACCATCCGTGTGAACTTCTGGCCTCACGAGGTGGAAACTGAAAGTAGCAGAGCGATCACGCAAAAGTCTTGAAGGCGGCCAAGGAAGCCGTGTTGACGGCTGGCGCGAGGCGAGGCCTCCGTTGGATGCTGGCGCTAAGCCGCGGCGCGGCGGCCGGGGAATCCAGCGCGGGACCAGCTGCCGGTACTCCAGGTAGCTGCGGCCGAAGCGGCGGCGCAGCGTCCGTTCTTCGTAGCCGGTGACGAACAGGTGGAAGAAGACCGCCATGGCCCCCGCGTACGCCAGCAGCCATAGCGACATGAACAGCCACGCCTCCCCCAGCACAACCAGGAGCGCGGCAACGTAGATCGGGTTGCGCACCCAACGGTAGGGCCCCGCCGCGACAAGGCGCGACGGCGCGTCCCACACACCAGGAGTGCCCCGTCCCACTGCGGCAAAGTTCCAGACACACCACCCGTACAGGACCGCCCCGGCCACGATGACGGGGGCCGCCTCCCACGCGGCCGGAGTGGCGGCGCGCCCTTGGCGCATCAGGATCCACCAGGGAACCCAGGCTCCTCCCAGCCCCGGCACCACGATGGTGAACAAGAGATTACGGATGATGAGGCTGAGCGTGCGGGGCATCTTCGCTCAGAGCTCCCGCCGCGGCGAGTGCGTACGGCGACTAATGGTCAGTGGTTCGGTCAAGGTGTTCACGCTGCTGCCCCGTTCTCAAGAGTAGGACCGTTATATGTAGCGTCGCTACCTATATGGGAAGGGTAGCAATACTACCCATGAGGACGGAAGCGCTAAAGGGCCCTGGACGGCATCCTGCTCGCGGTGCTCGAGCCGGGGCCGCGCCACGGTTACGCGGTCATGGAAGCGGCCAGCCGTTCGCCTGGACCCGATCGCCAGCCAATCCTGCGCGATTGGCTCTGGGCTCACCACCCGGCGCGACCGAACATGGCTGGGTAAGCACCCTGCCGTCCAGCTAAGGGCACGCCATGCGACAGTTCCTCGCCGCCAGGCTGCTATCGCGGGCGGATCAGCTGCTCAGATCGCGGGGCGCGCTGATGGCTGACGCCCGCGCGACGGTCGGGCACTGGGTCAGCGAGCAGGACGGGCGGCTGCAATGGCTGCGGCCCGAGGCGGGCGCGTTCTGCTGCGCGCGGCTCAACCCGGACACGTTCGGGCCACTTGGCGTTCGCGGGTTTTACGACCGGCTGGCTGAGCGGCGGACGGTTGTCACACCCGGTCCGTGGTTCGGTGACAGCGCCCACGTGATGAGGATCGGCCTGGCCTATGAGACGGGCGGCCAGCTGGAGAAGGGTCTCGAGGTCATCTCGGACGCGCTGCGGCCTTGACCTCCGCGGCCCTCGAGCCAGCGGCCTACGGCTTCTTGGGCACGGGAGGAGTATGCGGCGTGCGGGGTTTGGCGTCGTGCGCCTTGCGCGCGGCGGCGGCCTTGGCGGCCGCGGCTGCCCTGGCATCGGCATTGGCGGCGGTCTGGGCCAGTTGCGGCGTCATCCAGGTGAGCATCGGGCCGAGGGCCGCACGCCACACGCTGCCCTGGTGCCCGCCACCTTGAATGATCACGAACGGCACGTTCGCCACCCTGGTTTGCAGCAGTTGCTTGAAGTTCGCCGCGGCGACGACATCCTGCCTATCCTGGGCGCCGGCCGCGAGCCAGAAGGCCGGGAGCACATCGTTGATGGGCACCCGCGTGACATATGCCCTCGGCGTGTTCACGAGCTGCAGGCCAGGACGGCCGAGGAACACATTGACCAGGTGCGGCTTGGCCCCCGGCTTGTTGCCCACGGGCACCTGGCTCAGGATCGGGGCGAAGTACCCCGACATCACGCCCGCAGCACCGTAGCCTGCCGGGTCCTGCAGCGCGATGTTGGTCGCGCAGTAGCCGCCCTCCGAGTAACCGGCCAGTCCCCAGGCCCGGCCCGGCGGCTGGACGCGGGCAATCCGCGCTATCGCCTGCGGCACGTCCAGGGCAACGAAGGTCATGTCCTGGATGCCGCCCGGGTCGTTGAGGCACTGCAGCTCATATTGCTGGCCGCCGTCGGTATCAGGCATCACAAGCACCGCGGCGTCCGTGGGATGGGCCTCAAGCAGGTTAAGGAAGGTGGGAATCACGCCCATGACGTCGACCCACGCCTGCGGGTTGCCCGGCGAGCCGTGCAGCAGTTCGATGACGGGAAACTTGTAGTGCGCGTACGCCTTCTGGAAGTACTGCGGCGGGAGGTAGACGTATACGTCACGGGTGAGGTGACTCCGCACACCGGTGACTGAGGTCTGGAACAGGTATCCGACCTGGGCGTCTTCCGCGAGGCTGGTGACCCGGCCGATGTTCTTGTCGAATTGCTTGTTAGTGCCGGCACCCGCGGCTGCGTACTTGGGGATGCTGCTCACGCCCTGGCCGGTGAGATCATTGATCATCCCGCCCCAGGTCTGGTAGTAGTCGTAGAACTTATTGACGGCGGCAATTCCGAAGACCATGGCGGGAACGAACGCCAGGCACGCGGCGAGCACGCGGAACACGACCTGCTTGGCCAGGGACACCCAGACGAGCAGTCCCCCGAAGACCACCATGAGCAGCAGGAAGAAACCGGTACCTTGCGGTTCAAACACTCGGTTCTCCTCGCCGGAATCTGGTCTTACTAGTGGTCCCCTCACCGAGGTCAGGTCCCACAGCACAACCACGTGATCACAACAGCGAACGTCCGAGGCGTGACATTAAGTTCCCCCAGTGAGCACACCAAACGTGCACGTGGCTCCGATCAGCGGTGGAGGTGGGATTTGAACCCACGGAGGGGTTGCCCCCTCACACGCTTTCGAGGCGTGCGCCCTCGGCCACTAGGCGACTCCACCGCAGGCGAGCTTACCCGAATCCGCGCGTGCGCGGCGGCATGACCTACCTGGCGTGCGGCCTTCGCGCGGCGAAGAAGTCGCGGAGCAAGGCACCGCACTCGTCGGCGAGGACACCGCCGATGACTTCAGGACGGTGGTTCAGCCGAACGTCCCTCAGCACGTCCCAGAGAGACCCCACGGCCCCGGCCTTGGGGTCCTCGGCCCCGTAGACCACTCGCGCCAGCCTGGCGGCGGTCACCGCACCGGCGCACATCGTGCACGGCTCGAGGGTGACGACGAGCGTCAGGCCGGTCAGCCGCCAACTGCCGAGGGCGCGGGCCGCCTGCCGGATCGCGACGATCTCCGCGTGCGCGGTGGGATCGTGGTCAATTTCCCTGCGGTTGCGGGCTCGCGCGATGACCGTGCCCGCCTCATCGAGGATGACAGCCCCGACCGGGACATCCTCCTGTCCGGCCCCGGCCATCCCCGCCCCGGCCATCCCGGCCCGGGCCTCGGCCGCTTCCGCGAGCGCGAGCCGCATCGCAGGCTCGAAAGAATCGGTATACCCGGTCACGGACCGAGCGCGATATCGAGCGCGCGCTCCACCGCCTCGCCGAACCTGAGCCGTTCGGCGATGTGGGCCACGGCGTCTTCCGGGTAGAGGTCGAGGTCGGCCGCGACCGCGCCAAGTTCCATCTCGTCGAGCCCGAGGTCCGCGAAGATCGACAGGTCACCAGCCGGGAGTACCTGGTCGAGTTCGTCATCTGCGGGCACCGGGATGTCCAGGGCCTCGAGCATCTGGCGGGCCAGCGGATAGTCCACCGCCGCGGTGAGGTCGGAGAGGAACAACGACTCGTCTTCACCGATGACCCGGACCGCGACCCAGAAGTCGTCGCCCACGCCCGCGAAGCCGATGGTGCCGCCCATGCTCGGCTGCCGGCGCAGCGCCTGGACGAAGCCGTCCAGGTCGGCGGTCACCGCCGTCGGCAGGACGTCAGCCTCCCACTGGTCCTCTTCGCGGTAAACGATAACCGCGAAGTCAGTCTCACCCACGTCGTCCACCGTCATTTCACCAGCATGCTCTGCACGGAGGAATGCTGTCAGATGGCCGCCGGTCGCGGCGGCAAAATCGCCGATCAGGGTGGCCGCCGAGAGATTCTGGACACGAGGCCGGCGCGTCTGGCATGTCCGGTCACGCACTGCTTCCGCCGATCGGGCATACTGAGGGCGACATGGGGCATACTCATGCCGACACGGCAGCTTCACCCCGTTAGCATTGGCCGCGAAATCGGTACGAGCTAGCATAGGTTCTCTGGCAACTAGGGCAAGTCTGGGCGCCCACGGGAGGCGACGTGAATCTGAAATCCATCCTCGGATGGGCCGCTGTCGCGTTCGTCGTGTGGTTTATCATCGAGCAGCCGACAGCCGCCGCTCACATCGTGCACAACCTCGGCACCTTCCTGACCTCGGCTGCCCACGGGCTTTCCAACTTCTTCGCCTCGATCTAGGATCCGGTGCTGCCATGAGGCTGGTCCCGAACACTGACACGGTGCCTGCCTCGGTAAATAGGTACCTCCTGCCCCACGAACGCCAGGTCATCACCGTCCACCAGCACCCGGCCGTGCTGATCATGCCCATCTTGGAGACTCTCGTCGGGCTGGCGATTGCCGGCTGGCTGAGCAACTCCCTCGCGCATGGTAACGGCACGGCCATCCTCATCATCTGGGTCCTGTGGGGGCTGGTGTTGCTGCGGCTGGTGGTGAAGGTTTTCGAATGGTCAGTTAACTATTTTGTCGTCACGTCTCAGCGGATGCTGCTCTCGACCGGCATTGTCACCCACAAGGTGAACATGATGCCGCTCAGCAAGGTGACCGACATGAGCTTCCAGCGGAGCGCGACGGGCCGGATCCTCGGCTACGGCGAGTTCATCGTAGAGTCCGCCGGGCAGGACCAGGCGCTGCGCAATGTCAGGTTCCTCCCCTACCCAGAGCAGCTCTATCTCGAGGTCTGCGGCCTGATCTTCAAGGACAAGGACGAGAGCTCCGACTAGGGCTGTGCTTGCCGCTCGCCTCCGGGGGCGCCTTCAGCGTCGCCTTCCCTTGTCGCTCGTGCCTCGCTCCTCAGTCCAGGCAACGCCGCGCCCCTTCGGCTCGCTAGGCGGTCAGCAATACGACGCCGATCGCGGCCAGCAGCAGGCCGGCTCGTTGCAGCCAGCGCATCCGCTCGCCGAGCAGCCACCGGGCCAGCAGTACGGTCATACCGGGGTACAGCGACGTGATCACGACGGCCAGCCCGAAAAGCCCGGCCCGGGTGGCAAGCACGTAGCAGACGTTGGCGGCCGCATCGATCGCCCCGGAGGCCAGCGCGATTACACCGGTGCCACCCGCGTGCCGCCACGGGCGTGTCCGGGTCGCCAGCGCGATACCGAAGGCGATCAGGGTTCCCGCCGTCCGCGAGACCGCCACCGGCCAGAGCACACCGGACTGCCCGGCGTTCTTGAGGCACAGGAAGAACAGGCCGAATCCGGCGCCCGCGGCGACGCCATAGCCCAGGCCGCGCAGCCGGCTGGCGGCGTCGTGCCGGTCGTCCCCGGCCTGGTTCCCGCGCGGGCGGCCCTTACCGGGCCGCTCCCGGCGGCCTGGCGGCATGCTGACCATGACGATGGCGGCCAGGCAGATCAACCCGCCGGCGACCATGATGGCGGTGAGCCGCTCGCCGTCGGCGATGGCCACGCCGACCGGCAGCACCGTGGAGACGAGCGCGGCGACTGGGGCCACCACGGTGATCGGGGCGGCGGCGAAACCGGCGTAGAACGCGATCAGGCCGGACGAGCCGCAGACGCCGGACGCCACCGCCCAGCCGACCGCGCCCCACCCCCCGAACGAGGTGGGCGAGCCCAGGCCGTGCCCCAGAAGGCCACCCAGCCACGGGGCTTCGCCGAGCAAGGCGACCGCCACCACGACCACCGCGCCCGCCGGGACGGTCATCGCCAGCACGGCGAATACGCTCGCCCGCCGTGACGCCACCCCGCCGAGAAAATCGGCGGTGCCGTAGAGCATGGCGGCGGCCAGGGCCAGGATTGTCACCACGGTCAGCGTTCCTTTGTAGCAAGCGTCAGTAACGGGCGCCATCGGTCGGAATATTGATCTATATAGTTCATTATACCGACCGACCGGCGTCGCCGGATATCCGGTGTTACCGGATATCGCCGGTGCGTCCTGAGAGGGAGAGATATGCCGGATGTGCCCGACATAACGATCGCGGTCGCGCGGACCCTGCAGGCCCTGCGCGCCGACCGCGGCTGGTCACTGGACCAGCTCGCCGCGCGTTCCGGCGTGAGCAAGGGCGTGCTCGTCGCGCTCGAGCAGGGACGGTCGAACCCCAACCTGGCCACGCTGGCCCGCATCGGTGACGCCTTCGGGGTCCCGGTGACGCAGCTGGTCGACGTGGGCGGGGAGCCGGCCGTCCGGATCAGCAGCCCGGACGCCTCCCGCGTGCTCTGGCACGGTCCTTCCGGGGGGACCGGGACGATCGTCGGCGCCACCGACCCGCCGTGGGCGGTCGAGTTGTGGCGCTGGGAGGTGATGCCCGGTGAGTCGTTCGGCGGTGACGCGCACGCGCCGGCCACCCGGGAGATGGTCTGGGTCGAGTCAGGCACGCTGACGCTGACGGTGGCGGGCGAGCGCCATGCGGTCAGAGCCGGTCAGTGTGCGCGCTTCCCGGCCAGCCGCCCGCATCGGTACGACAACGAGGGCGATCAGCCCGCCCGCCTCACCATGGTGGTGGTCATCCCGCCGTCCCGCGGATAAAGACGCGCCTGGCGTGGCCACTTACCCCTGACCGACGAGCCAGTCGCGGGCGGCATAGGCCGACCCGCGGGCCCCGGCCATGTCGAGGTCGGGCACCAGGGAGATCTCGGCGGCCCTGGCCTGCTCCTCCCGCAGCACGGTGTGGGCGCGCACCTCAGCGAAGAACCAGTCACGGAAATGCGATGCGGCCTCTACCACGCCGCCGCCGAGGAAGTAGGCGTCGGGATCGAGGAAGTTCGCGGCTATGGTGAACAGCCTGCCGATCGCGATCGCCTGCTGCCTGAAGATCGCCAGCGCCATCTCGTCGCCGTCTTCGCCGTACTTGCGGACGAGCTTGGCAGCCTTGCCGATCGGCAGCCCGCTGAGCTCATGGCCCTGGTACCTGGTGAGCCAGTACGGCAGCAGGTTGTTCTGGATCCCGGTGAGCGAGGCCACGCTCTCCGCGTCGCCCGCCTGACCGCAGTTGCACGAGGGCATCGGCTGGCCGGCGTCGAGCAGGTCATCGAGGGGGATGGGGACGTGACCGAGTTCCCCGGCCATCCCCGCCGCGCCCTTGACGACATGTCCGGCCTGGACAATCCCGCCGCCGAGCCCGGTGCCGACGATCGCGGCCACCGAACTCCGCTGCCTGGACTCCGCGCCGAACCGCACGTGATGCGCGTACAGCGCGGCCGAGTTCCCGTCGTTGTTGTAGATCACCGGGAGGCCGAGCCGTTCGGCTAGCGCGCCGCGGATATCGAAGCCGCGCCAGCCGACGTGACCGAAGTTCGTGGCGCCCTTGGACGAGATGACACCGTCCCCGCTGGCCGGACCCGGCGTGTCCAGGCCCACCGCCTTGACCGCGGTGACCGGTACGCCGGTGAGCTTGAGCACCTGCTCCACGGAGACGACCAGGGACTCGATGGCCTTGTCCGGGCCCTCCCGGACGTCGCTGGGAACCTCCGCCAGCCGGTCGAGGAGGAACCGTCCGCCGGAGTCGAGGACAGTCCCGTTGTTCGTGGTCCCGCCGTTATCCAGGCCAACGACAACCCAGTCGACTGGCATGCGTCCTCCTAGTCCGGCCGCTGAGCGTCAAGTCTAGGGAAATGCACTAGCAAAGAGCAATATCGCCCGAAGCGGCGGCCGGACAGGACTAGCTTCGCAGCGGAGGATCGGGGATTTGAACCCCGGAGGGTCGTTAGACCCAACCGCATTAGCAGTCCCATGCCTCGCCTGCCAGTCCAGTCCCGTCATGACCGCGATGGCGCAAAACCGCAGGCCAAGGCGTCCGGAAAGGCCCGCATTACGCCGGGCTTGACCGGAAATGCCAGAAACGCGCTCCGCGTACGGACACGCAATGGCCACGCACGAACACGCAGTTTTCGTAATCCTGTTCGAGCTGGCCGGACTGTATCTTCGTGTCGTCTTCAGCCAGCTGCCGGCGTACCCGGCGAGGACCCTCGCCGGGTACGCCCTGGGCCGTGACCGTGGGTCGTGGTGGCCATCAGGTTCGCGTGGTTCTTCACCGTGCCCTGCCTGATCCGGGGCGGCCGACCGCCGACTGACCCGGCATCCCGGAGCCAGGCGACCGCTGGTGAGCGCCTGGAGCGGGATGCAGGGAACGGTCTCCCTGGCGGTGGCGCTCGCGCTGCCGTCCACCACCACCCGCGGCGGCAGCGCCTTCCCGCAGCGCACCCTGATCATGTCCCTCACCTTAGCCGTCATCTTCGTCACCTTCGCCGGGCAGGGACTGGCCCTGCCGGCCCTGATCCGCCGGCCGGACCTGGGTAACGGCGGCGCGGACGCAGGAGAAGAGACACGGGCCCGGCTCGCCGCCGCCAAGGCCGCACTTGCCAGATCGACTCGCTCGCACGCGGGGACGTAGCGGATGCGCCGCTGCCTGGGTGCGGGATGGCGCCGGCGCAGCGGCACCCCCACAGCCTCGGCGTGAAGCTCCCGGCCTCCGCGCCGATGGCCTGGATGCCGGTCTCGCCGGGGCGGCTGGAACACGTCCAGTGTGCCAGTGCGCAGGGCGGCCGCGCGGGAGGTGACCAGGACCGCGGCAGCGTAGTCTCGTGCCGCCCGGGGTCCCGCGCGCCGACATCCTCGGCGTGGGCGGCTGCGGGGCCGGCCCGCTGCCGGGCAGTGCCGGGCTGCATCTGGTGCCGCGGTGACGGCGCCGCTGCCAGCGCGGCTACTTCGGTCGGCCCGGGCGGATGTACCAGCCGCGACTCCGGCATCAGCGTCCTAGCCATCTCGGATGCGCGCCCAGCCTTACCTGCCGAGGACCCGCCGCTCGCAGGCAGGGACCCGGCCCCGCTGTGCCGCAGCCTGGCTGTCCCTGGCGCACCTGCTGCTGAGCGGCGGATGCCAGGTAGCGGTCGTCCGCAACGACGAGGTCTCCGCGCAGGACATCGCGGCGGCAGGCCCGTTCGGCATCGTCATCTCGCCCGGGCCGTGCGCACCCGCCGACGCCCGCATCAGCATCGCTACCGTCCGTGCCTGCGGGGCCGCCACGCCACTGCTCGGCGTCTGCCTCGGGTACCAGGTCATCGCCGCCGCCTACGGTGCCCGGATCACCATGGCGCCGCGGCCTGTCCACGGCCGGGCGTCACTGATCACCCATGACGGCCGCGGCCTGCTGGCCGGCCTGCCGCGGCGCACGGCCGCGTCCTGCTGGAGCACATGAGATTGGCGGGATGCAATCAACTGCATCGCCGGGATCCCGTATGACTAGATCCCAGAGCCGCGAGACAAGACGGTATACCACGAACTGAGACATCCGGGATCGCCGCAGGTCACGGAAGCGCCAGATGCCGCACAGTCTGAGAACCTACATTCTCGCCGGGCCGACACACCATCATCGAACCGGGCTGTTTCCATATCTGGAACGACATTAGACCAGTTCCATATATGGAAACTCAGTAGTAGAATTCCTTATGTGGAAACGCTAGCGGCCATGGTCCATGGCTGGCTTGAGTCCTCCGGGCTGAGTCCCGCAGCGGCGGCCCGGCGGGCTGGCGTGTCCGCATCCACGATGCACCGTATCCTTAATAACCTTGTTGACCCGTCTGTCGGGACACTCCAGGAGATCGCGCTTGCCTGCGGAGTCGAGATCGACCTGACGGCCCGCCCGCTCAGTGATCCGCGAGCCGCTGCTGCCGCTCGAGCGTTGCTCGAAGGCGGCTATGAGCCGCCTTCGGACCCTGGCGTCACCGCCTGGCAGGAGCGCCTTCCCCGGATGGCGACCAGCGGTGGCCCCGTGGAGATCGTCAAGGTCGCCGCCGTGGCGTCCGGGCCGCTGCGCCGACCAGGCGCGGTCCTGCTCAACGGCGAAGTCACACTGGCACGCGTCGCGTCTGCGGGAGACGCGTCGAAGGGACACTGGGCCATCTCCGGCGCCGCCGGACTCTACCTGCCTCCGCCAAGTGCCGCAGCGCCAGCGGTGACCATCCTCTGGTGCGAGCACGTCCGGACGGCGACGCACCTGCTCGCGGACACGGAACTGCGGCAGGCCCAACGCCCGGACCGGGCTGTGCTCGCCGTCATCGCGGCCGAGCCCGAGCTATTCACCGGCTCGTTCACCGAAGGCATCGTCCGTTACGCGGCCCCAGTCCAGATCATTCTTGACTGCATTGCCCAGGGTGGAGCACTGGCAGACAACGCGATCGAGGAGGCGATGTCCTGGTGAGCGATCAGCCGAACTGGGCACCTGAATCGGATAGGTACAGACGCCTGAAGGGACGGCGAGCGGAGGATCCCGCCCCGGACGGGGCGCTCCCGCCACCGCACGCGTTCCAGACCGACGAGGACCGGTGGAGATTCGAGGACACCGGGGTAACATGGGGTTTCTTTGACGTGGACAAGATCAGGCCAGGCAGCATCGAGCGTTCCCGCCACAGGTTCCGCGCCCACCTGCCGGAGCTGATCTGGAACACGGCGGCCCTTGAAGGCAACAACTTCACTCTCCCAGAAGTGAAGACCCTGCTCGAAGGCGTCACCGTCGGCGGGAAGAAGCTCGAAGACGAGCAGCAGATCATCGCGCTCAGCGAAGCGTACAACCGACTGGACGAGATGGTCGGAACCGGCCAGTTCTCGCTGAGCAAGGACGTCTCCGACCAACTGCATCGCCTAGTCGCCAGGCACGAGGCGATCGAGGCGGGCTCGTTCCGCGGCGAGGGCCGCGCCCAAGGCGGCGGAACAGTGCAGCTTGCCAGCGGCGGCGTGGTCCTCGGCACGGAGCACGGCGAAGGCGGCGTGCTGCTGCGGGAGCACTTCGCGAACCTGGTTGATTACCTGGGCACCCTAAGCGACGCCAGGTACCGTGCCCTCATCTACTTCGCGTCGGCCACACGTCGGCAGTTCTACTTCGACGGCAACAAGCGCACCGCGCGGCTGATGATGGCGGGCGAGCTCATGTCCAGTGGCTACGATCTCGTGAGCGTGCCGTACAGCAGGAAGCTGGAGTTCAACAACGCGCTCGACATCCTCTTCGACCGCGACGATGCAACGGAACTGCTCCGCTTCCTGAGCACCTGCACCCTGCCGGGGTGACGTCCCGGCGGTCCGCGGCCACCCGGCCCAGGTGCCCCTTCGCCTCCACCACCCAGGCTCTGGTACCTCCAATCACTACACTTTGCAGGGGCTGTATCTATTGGCATGCCAAGATCGTGGGACAGCGCGAGATGTCACGCTGTGGGAAATCTGGGATGAGTACGGACGGCGTGCGCGAGGTCGTCGCGGACCTTCGAGGGCGCCGAGCCGCGGCTATTCTGCGTCGATGTCGTCGAACATGCTACGGCCCGTGCTTGGCGGTGTAGCGAGCCTTGAGCCCGTGAGTGGGCTCGTGCCCCAACTCTCGTTGTACTCACGCTCGCTGTTCGGCAGTGAGGAGTATGCGTCGACCGCGTCATCGAACGCTTGGGCAGCTTCGAAATCCCCGGCGTGTTCAAAAGCCCTGCTGTAGCCGCGCAGGGCACTTTCGACCGGGTCGTCGTCGGAATCTCGTTCAGCATCACCCCAACCCTCGCCTGTCTCGAGCCGGGGAACGAGATCCGTGCGCACCCATTCGAAGAGACTCGCGCGCTCATCGGTGGTGAGCAGGATTTTCCATTCCCGGCCATTGATCCAGCCGTCATCAGGAGTGTAGCTATTCAGCAAGCGTCAGGGGCTTGCTGTTGCACGGGTCATGGCATGTGTTATCCGGCGGGTTCGAGTCCGGGCGGGATCCATGCGTGGCCGTTGAAGAGGTCGCTGA
>Ga0208042_1000496_pt1 | contig 13335 bp, 10 predicted proteins | sample Sb_taG_10_FD_187708 | JGI IMG/M metagenome (GOLD analysis project Ga0208042, IMG submission 187708) | Peat soil microbial communities from Weissenstadt, Germany - Sb_50d_7_NC metaG (SPAdes) (version 2) | ecosystem: Environmental > Terrestrial > Soil > Wetlands > Peat | place: Germany... | reverse complement strand
TTCAACGTCCGCCGAACTGGCGGCAAAAGGAACTGCGCTCTTGGCTTCGCTCACGATGGTTCTCCTTGCCGCCCTGCTCTGTAATTATCGCCGCGGTAAGTGTCTCACCGATATTGGCACGGAGGGATACTCACCGACGCGATGAACCATTTGCCCGACGCTGAGCCTAGTACGCCGTCGCGCACCGAGTTCTGTTGCCCTGAGAATTAGGTCGTGAAGCATGCGCTTCGGATTTGGGAGATCCTCGCATCGGCGCAGATCAGGTAGTCCCAAGTGTACTGTACCCGACGGATTACCAGCCGCTCGTCTAATGGCCGTTTCACCGAAGAGCAGCCACGCTTCTTGCATGCGAACTGGAACTACGCAGACCCACGCCAGCTGGCGGCCTTCTTCGAACGTCGTGTCCGCAACGGCCCTTTCTATTTCATCTCGACGAGTGTGGTAGGGCTCCCGCTCCGCGTCTCGGTGAATGAATAACAGTTCTGATGGGAACAACTCCACCGCTCGAGTGATGCGAGCAGTCAATCCAGTCGGTGGAGGCCGCAACCATCGGAAGTCCGCCCATTGTTCCTGCACTGCGCACCGGACTCCATTTACTCTGAGTAGCCAAGTTAGAATCGGCATCAGGCTCGCGTCGGAGCTGCCATCCGAGACCAGAGTATATGTGAGATCGCTCAAGCCGTTTCGCCGAACGGAAGGTATTGTTGGAGGTCGGGGCGGTCGATAACACGCTTGCGTCCTTTCGTATTCCGTTGGTCACCGCCGAGCGCCACCCCAGCGTCCAGGAGACTAGGGTTCAGATAGGCTAGCAGTCTGCCGCGAGAGGCGACCCTCGCTCCCTCAATGTCTGATCTCCACGTCCCGGAAAGACTTGCGAATGAAAGCGCTTTAAACCGTTCACCGTCCCGGACAATCTCTCGGAGTTCGGCAAGTAAGAGACTGTCGTCCGGCACCTGAGATACGACCGCTGGCGAATGTGTGTTAATTATGACCTGACGCAATGGATTGTCGTCCCCGACCGACGTATCAAGGTCCGTCACGATATCCTGCAAGAGGCGTAGCATCGCCGGGATCCTTTCAGGATGAATACCGTTCTCTGGTTCTTCCAGACATATGACACCTCTCGCTTCAGGGTCCTGTAGCAATACTGCCAGAGCAAGAAAGCGGAGCGTGCCGTCAGATAGTGCCCGCGCTGGATGTTTTGTTTGATCCAAGCCGGTCACCATCAATGTGAGCAGTTCGCGGCGCTCATCTCGATCAACGGTAATCTCGCGAACGTCAGTGATGAGCTCCGAGAGCCGGTTCGCAACTTGGCCGTATACGCGCTCCGCCGCCGCCTCATGGCCAAATCCTTGAGTTTGGGCCCCGTTTCCGCTCGACTGCTCACGTCGAAGGGCTGACCGCGCCAAGTGATACAGCGTGGCTGGGAGATGCGAACCATCCTCGGATAGCTTCGTCGGGGATGTGAACGTGTCAGGCTGCCTAAGAGCAGACGGTTCGAGTCGCAGGAGCTTCCAAGATTGCATCTCCCGGCGAGCCATAGTTGCCGTGGGACTCTCAGCTGCATTCGCAGCTGAAAGAGCCGTCCGTGGAAGGTTAGTAGCCAGAAGCGACTGAGGCTTTCCCCGACTGCCCCCATCTTGATGGATCTTGATTACTCGGTCGTTCCCGTCTTCCTCGGTTGAGATGAACTTGGATCTGCGATCGCCCGTAACAGCTGTGCGGCGCCAAGTTTTGGGATTATTCTTAAAGATGAGATGGCGTTGCGTCTCACCTCGCTTGATGTACGACAACTCTTCTTTTAGAATCTCCAGCCTTCCGAGAGTAGATGGCGTGTCTTCTCTTCTGTAACCCAGCGAAAGTTCATACCGCAGGAAAGTTGTGCTGGCTTTCGCCATCTGGCCGAGGTCGTCCACCCCACTCGCTGGCACGATCATTTCTAGTTCGAAATCCATTCTCTCGTCGTAGCGCTGACCGACGCGATGGAACAGACTTCGAACATCGCCTGTCCGACTCCCTTCGTCGCGAACCGACATCGCAGCGTCAAGTAGTTGATGATCCGCCAGCGCACTGAGGAATCTGATGGCATCAAACAAATTGGATTTGCCCACGCCGTTGGCGCCGGCGATGCACGTGAAGGGTCCAAAATGGACATTAACATCCACCAGATTCTTGAAGCCGGATACCCTTAGCCGCGTCAGCACGTTGATTCGTTCCCGTTTGCCGCTGTCAACATCGTAATAAATACTATCAGACTGCATCCTGTGCGATCGAGGTTGCTCAGTGGGCTCAAAACCTGGAAGACACAGAGCCGTTTCGATAAGCGGACTCCTCACTACGGTCGTCGGCTTGGCGCTGCACTGCGGCGACTGGCTTCGAGCGTACGCCCGCCCAGTTATTCAGTTTGGATCGTCACTAAGTGCTGGCCGCGGGGGAGGGAAATCGAGTAGGTGCCTTTGTCGGTGGTGAGGAAGGTTAGAGGTGAGGCGGCGGCGTCGATTTCGATCTTGGTGGGCTTGTGGTCCAGGAGGGCGAAGGCGCGAGAGGGACTTTCGTAGGACAGATCGATGGTGGATTTGCCGGAGCGGTCGGCGGATTGGAGGTCGCCGTTGAAGTCTAGGATGTGGGGAGCCCCGGCTCCATTGTCTGGCTCAACGGTGTGAGTGCCGGGAGTGAGCCAGAGAGTTGAGCCATCCGTGACGGGCCAGGAATTTCCGTCGACCTTGGCTTCGCCTTTCCAGGAAACACCGAGAACGTTGGGCGAGTCAATGGTCAGCTTGGATGTTGTGCGTTCGGCATGAGGAACGATAGCTCCAGCGGCGGGAAGCAGCGGGAGATCGGGAGCGAGGATGGAGTTTTCAAAATAGAGCGCGACGCGGGGGAAGGCGCTCGAGGCCAAATGCACAAGCTCGAACAGCTCGGTACCGGTTTGCTGCTTGGTGGGATAGACGTCCTGGTAACGGTCGACGATGTTGATGTCGATGGCGAGTTTGTTCGCGTGCGCCGTGAGCGGCTGGTAGCGCTTGGCGATTTCGGGGTAGCGCTGGGGGCCGAGGTTCCAGACGGTGGCGGGGTCTTCGATCAGGAAGGTGAAATCGTGGGAGTCGAGCAGCGGCAGAACGCGACCGGCATCGGCGCCGATGGCATCTTTCATGCCAGTGTCGAAGCGGTCATCGACGTGGGTGAGGACGAGATCGAGATCGGGATGCGCGCTGCGCACCTTTTCGACTTCAGCGATCCATTCATCCTGCATGCGGCGGGCAAGCGAGGCGCGGAAGTCGAGGAAGAGGCGGAGGGACTCGGCGTCCTTGCGAGTGTGGAAGAGCTCGATGGGATCGAAACCTTGCGCGGTCTTGAATTCGCGGCGGACATCGTCATTCATGGGCGTGAAGCGGGCGGGGTTGCCGGCACCCTCTAGAGACTCGAAGTACAGCTCCGCGAGATTCACGCCGTCCCAATCGAAGCGGTTAATCAGATCCTTGATTCCTGCTGAGGCCGCGCGGAAGCAATCGCGATTGGTCAGGTTCATGAGCTTGCGCCAATCGAGCTGCGCGTCCTGCAAGAGCGCTGTCTTTTCGCGCCATGCGGGATGCTCGGCCCAGAATTTACCGCTGACGTGGGGCAGCTCGATCCAGGCATAGACCAGGATGCCGTGACGATGGCAAGCTTCGATCAGCGATTTCATGTAGCGATCGCGCTCGGGGTCGGGATCGTAATAGTGCCAGGAGGCGACCTGGAGAGCGGCGATGCCGGAGGCGCGCCAGCGCGCGGCGAAATAGTCGAGATCGACACGCGCGCGATAGGCGGAATCGAAGAAGGCCCAGAGGCGCGCGGAACGGAAGGGGGCGCGCAGGCCGAGATCGGTGAGAGCTTGCAGGACGTAGGGGAACCGTTCGTAGCCGCGGTCGCCGGGACTGGCGGCGATCCAAAGAACGGCGCCGCGGCCGCTGGTATACCCGGCGATGAGTGGACCACTGGTCCAGCGTTCCTTCGCGAAGATCTGCGCGGATTTCGGGATTTCGAATTTGTGCAGCTCGACGGCCTTCTGCCAGATGATGGGGAGCTTGGGGCGGTGAACGTCCTCGACATTGACGACGGAGACTATGTCGCGGGCGGCGCGGAAGCCGAAGGACTCGGCGGGCGTGGTCTGGCCTTCGAGGACCAGAAATGCGCCTTGTTCGACGCGCTCGGTGATGTGAGCGGGAGCTGTGGCGCCGGGGCGGAGGACGAGGATATCGGCGGAATCGGCTGATTGAGGCTGGAAACCGACGGAAGAGAGAATCTGTTGCCAAGGTCCGGGATCAGCGGGAAGGACGGCGAAAGTGGTGGCGACGGAAGACGGGGTGGACGCCGGCGTGACGGTGGCGGCGGGGAGGGTGGGCGTGGTTAGAGCGACGAGAAAGGCGAGTATGAAGGCAAGCTGAGGGCAATTCGGGGACAGGCAACGCAGGGCAATTCGGGGACAGGCAACGAAATTCCGATTCGGGGAAGTGAGCGGTCGGCGGACATGACTGTCGCGGAATTTCGACGCCAGTCCCCGAATTGCAGTGTGTGTTTGCTGGCAAATGTAGTTCATGCGATTAGTGAGTGAAGGCATACCAGAATCCGACGCGGACATCGTTGAAGTTGGCCTTGCGGATACCGTCCTGGGAGATGGTGTACGCACCGTGCACGACGTTGACGGAGAACATGAGTGATGGGGGCATCCAGGGCCAGCGGAAGCGGATGCCGGGGCCGGCTTCAACAAAGTTGGCCCAGCCCTGGTGCTTGTCGTCCATGGTGAAATTGGCGTTGATGAAGACCTGTGTTTCGAGGCCGGCGATGTGGGGTGGGGTGAAGCCGGCGCGGTTCTGCGTATAGGTGAGAAAATCGTTGCCGAAGCGGCTGATGAAGACTCCATCGGCATTAGTCTCGAAAAACAGGCCAGGCTTTTCGGATCGGATGCTGTGACCCCAGCCGCGGGCAAACGACACGCCACCGCGGTAATCGGGCATGGCCAGTCCGACGCCAGGATGCGAGCCCAGGTAACTGACGGCCTCACCTGCTTCGGCCCATCCCATCATGCCGTGCCAATAGCGCGTGGCAACACCGACACCGAAGATGAAAGAACTCTCCGAGAGGTATTGCGGAAGCGCGCCGCCAATGGTTTGGCGTGTGTCGCCGACGAGCCGCGTGGAGAGATAAGGCCGAAAGGGAAGCTTGCCGATTTTGAATTCGGTTTTGATCTGGCCGTAGCCGAACATATCGTGCCAGCGGGTGGAGTAGAAGGGAAACAGCCACGTCGTGGTGCGCATGAAGGCGAGGCCGGGACGGAGATTATTGAAGGCGTGGGTGGCGTCAGCGACGATTTTGGCGTCGTCGCTATCGCGGGCGAGTGCAAACCAGCGGATGGCCTCTGCGTCGTCATGCAACATGTTGTAGGCGTAACCGAGCTGAAGCATGACGGCGAAATCGAGGGGATCGGAATCGTGTGCGATGGTCAGGTACTTGACGGCGTCCTTCAGATAGCCGGCTTTCATGCTGCGCTCGGCCATGACCTTGGCTTCAGCGGCGCCGGTGGCGGTCTCGCCGGGTTTCGCGATCATACGGTTGGCACTGTGCGGCTCGCCGGTGGGCGCTTGCGGCAGTTGCAGAGCGGCGCGGACGCGGTTGGCGAGATCGGGGTCGTTGCCTTTGAGCACGCGCTCGAGCAGGGGCATGGCGGCGGCGCGATCGTTGCGGGCGAGATAGAGAAAGCCGAGTTGGGCGGCGGAGAGCAGGTCGTCGGGCGCGCGGTCGGTGATGATTTTGAACTCGCGCTCGGCTTCTTCCTTCTTGTTCATGCCGAGCAGAAGATAGGCCAGCTCGCGGCGCAGTTCGATGTTGGCGGAATCGAGTTCCAGCGCTTTGCGGAACTCGTAGACATAGGGATAGCGGCGGGGCAGCAGTTCGCGAGCGGCTTCGGCGGCGCGGGTCTCGCCTCCACGGGATGCGGCTAGCAGAGCGGCGTTGGCCTCTTCGATTTTGTTCTGCGCTTTCAGGACGCGGCCGAGATCGAGGAGAACGGATTTGCGGTCGGGAAGCAAGCGCCATGCGGCCAGATAGTGCTGGGCGGCGAGCGGGAGTTCATCGCGTTGCTCGGCCAGCTCGGCCAGCTCATCGTGCGCGCTAAAGTTACCGGGGCTCATTTCGAGGGCTTTGGTCCAGCGCTCGATGCCGGTGCGCAGCGGAGTATCGATATTTTGAAAAGCCTGTTCGGCGGTCGCAGCGGAGGTGGGGTCGCCGGTCTTGCGGACCCGGTCGAAGATGCGGCGAGCCTCCGCCTGCTTTTTGGTTTCGTAGCAAAGAAACGCGTATTCGAGGGCTACGTGGGTGTCATTGTGATCCAGGCGCATGGCCTCCCCGAACTGATCGCGGGCGGCTTCGGAGTCACCGACTTTGAGCAGGGTGTAGGCAAGGTCCTTACGGATGGACGGTCGAGTGGGAGCGGCGGCGATCGCTTTTTCGAAGAAAGCGATGGCGTTATCGTAATCCTTGGCCCGGAGAAATTCGTAGGCTTTGGACAGCGGAGCGTAGGCCGGATCGGGGCTGGGTGCTGAAGTCTGCGCCTGTGCGAGCGCGCAGAGCAATAGGGCTAGGGTTACGAGCCGCATCGTTTAAAGCTGCTTTTGGAGAGATAGTGGGGGGAGGAGGGGAAGTTCGCAGGGAAAAGAAGGGAGAGGGCCGCGAATGGACGCGAATGTGGGGAGATGGGGGAACCCGAGACATCGGTCCAACTCTGGTTGACCGGCTGCGATGGTCGCGGCGTCAACCAAGATCGGTGACAAGATCGACGTTTTTTGCAAAACCCGAATTCAAAAGCCGCAGGTACCCGCAAAAGGCGCGTGTCCCTGCGCTACATGAACCGGTCGAGGGGGGTTTGTCGTCGAATCGGGTGACGAATTACAATGACTCACATGTTGATGTATCGAACTGCTCTATTGGCGCTCCTGGTAGTCAATTCTGCGGCGGTCGCGGCGGAGCGGGTGACGGCGGATATGGCGCGCGTGACGCCGGGGGGAGCGAAGTTCACGGTTCCTGCGGGGTGGTCGATCTCGACGGGGAAGGACTTGGTTGTGTTGGAGCCGCCGGAGAGTGACACGCACATCGCCATTGCCGATTGTCAGGCGGCCGATGCTAAAGCCGCGGTTGCGGCGGCGTGGGCGGCGTATAAGCCTGAGGCGAAGCGGCCGCTGAAGCTGGTGACGCCGCGTCCCGCGCGCGAGGGGTGGGATGAGCGGCAGGTCTTCGACTACGAGACCTCTCCTAACGAGCGTGCCGTTGTAGCGGCTATTGCGTTGCGGGCCGGCAGCACGTGGACGGTGCTCATCCTGGACGGAAGTGAACCAACCGTTGAGAAGCGCGGCGCACCGATTGGGCTGGTCGTCGAAAGCTTGCGTCCGAAGAGTTATCAGCGTGAGTCTTTTGCCGGGCGTAAGGCGCAAGCGCTGGATGATGCGCATATCGGTCAGCTCAAGGCGTTCGTGGAAGCCTCCATGAAGGAGCTAGGGATCCCGGGCGTTTCCATGGCGCTGATTGATGGCGGCAAGGTGGTGTATGCGGGTGGGTTTGGCGTGCGCGAACTGGGCAAACCGGAGCGGGTGGACGAGAATACGCTGTTCATGGCAGCGTCGAACACAAAGGGGATGACGACACTGCTTCTCTCGGAGCTGGTGGACGAGAAAAAGCTGAAGTGGGATCAACCGGTCATCGACATTTATCCTAGTTTCAAACTTGGCGACGCGGCGACGACGAAAAAGGTCCTGGTCAAGAACCTGATCTGCGCATGCACAGGGCTGCCGCGGCAGGATCTGGAATGGCTGTTCGAGTTCAAGAATGCAACACCGGAATCCGAACTCGCGTTGCTGGGGACGATGCAACCGACCAGCAAGTTCGGCGAGGTCTTCCAGTACAGCAATCTGATGGCAGCGGCGGCGGGATACATTGGCGCGCACCTGGTTTATCCAAGCCGGGAATTGGGGGCGGCCTACGACGAGGCCATGCAGCAAAGGATTTTTGGTCCGCTGGGAATGAAGTCGACGACCTTTGATTATGGGCGCGCGCTGGCGGGCAACCATGCGAGCCCGCATGGGGAAGATGTGGATGGGAAGACCGGCGTGGCCAGCATGGCGTTCAATTACTCTGTCATCCCGGCCCGTCCGGCAGGTGGAGTGTGGACGTCGGCGGGCGATCTGATCCGCTACGTACAACTCGAACTGGCGCAGGGAAAACTGCCCGATGGCAGGCAACTGGTTTCGGCGGAGAATCTGCTGATGCGCCGTGCGCCGCAGATTTCGCTCGGAGAAGACGCGACTTACGGCATGGGCTTGATTGTGGACCGCAAATATGGGGTCCCGGTTGTGAGTCACGGAGGCAGCATGGCGGGATTCAAGAGTGACCTTTACTTTTTGCCGGATTCCGGCATTGGCGCCGTGCTGCTCACCAATTCGGATACCGGGGGGATGCTGACCGGTCCGTTCGAGCGCCGGTTGCTGGAAGTGCTCTTCGATGGCAAACCCGAGGCGGCCGGTGATGTGGCGTCGCACGCGGCAACCTATAAGGCATCCATTGCCAAAGAACGGGAGCGGCTGGTAGTGCCTGCGGCACCACCGCTGGTGAACGGTTTGGCGAAACGGTATTCCAGCAAGGAGCTCGGCGAGCTGGCGGTGCTGAATCACGACGGAGTCACGACATTTGATTTCGGCGAATGGAAAAGCACGGTAGCGTCGCGGAAGAATGACGACGGTACGACCTCGTTCATTACCATCGATCCGACGAATAGCGGGTTTGAGTTTGTCGTGGGGGAACGCAGCGGCAAACGGGTCCTGATCATCCGTGATGGACAACACGAATACTTGTTTACAGAGACTGTCTGACTGCGCCAAGCAGCGCGTGAAACGATAGCAGGCTGGCCAGCACCATCCATTTGACGGCTTCGCCCGTACTAACGGATGGACTATATGTGGATCACACACTTGCTGGTGGGATTTGTAGTGCTATCGATGGGGCTGTCGATGGTGACGCAGCGGCCGCCGTCGCGGGGACGGTAAGGCGCCTAAGAATTTCTTCTGCACCTTTGACAAGAATTCCACATCAAAAACGCATATAAGTTTGAGGGACGAAGTTATGAATACGCTGGCAGCATTCTGGTGCGCCGTAGCGCACGACTCGCCGATGTGGCCGATCCATGGGCATTACGAATGCCGGGTTTGTGGCCGGGAGTATCCGGTGGCATGGTCGAACGTGAAAGCCCAAGAACGCCCGAAACGTGTCGAGGCGCGGGTGTACGAACACGCCTTGATGGAGGGCAGGTGATGGCCATGTGGATTGCGCACGCTCTATTTGCCTTTGTGGTGATGTCGATGGGGCTGTCGATGGTGTCGGAACGGCCGCCGTCGGAACGGAAGTAGCTACCTACCGTAAACGGTGCATCAACCGGTATCCGGCTGGTATTCTAAGGGCCTGGAAGAGATGGCGCTTCAGGCCGGCGACAAGGTCGGGGACTACGAGATTATCGGGGTTTTGGGCAGGGGCGGAATGGGCAAGGTATTCCGCGTGCGCAACCTGATATCCGACCGGGTCGAGGCGATGAAGATCGTCCTGCCGGACCAGCAGGCGGACGCGGAGCTGGCCGACCGGTTCCTGCGTGAGATCAAGCTACACGCAAGTCTCGACCATCCCAACATCGCACGGCTGAGCACGGCTTTCCGCTTCGGCGATCAGGTTTACATGATCCTGGAGTATGTGGAAGGCGTGGGGCTGGACGAGAAACTTCGCGGGACGCCGCTCTCGCCGTCAACAACCATACGATACCTGGATCAGATCCTCTCGGCGCTGAGTTACGCCCACGAACGCGGCATCGTGCATCGCGATTTGAAGCCGGCGAACATTCTGGTGACGCCATCAAAGGTGGTGAAGCTAACCGATTTCGGCATCGCGCAGGCGGCGAATTCCAAACGGATCACGCGCACGGGCATGGCGCTGGGGTCGCTCTATTACATGCCGCCGGAGCAGATTAAATCCGGGACGGTGGATGCGCGGTCGGACCTGTACGCGCTGGGTGTGACGTTTTTCGAGATGGTGACGGGGCGGCGGCCCATCACGGGCGACAGCGAGTATTCGATCATGCGCGCGCAGGTGGAGCAGATCCCGGTGCCGCCGATCGAGCTGAATCCCAGCGTGCCGGCGCGGATCTCGGCGATTATTCTGAAGGCACTGGAAAAAGATCCGGCGGCGCGATTTCAATCGGCTAAGGAGTTCCAGGCAGCGCTGTTTGATGCGGGGTATGCGGCGCAGACGGGGACCACCACGCAGCGGCCAGCGGCTCCCACGCCTCCGCTTCCAGTGGCGAGTCCAGGAACGACGACGGCTTCGCCAGCGCTGATTGAACCGGCCAAGCTGGCGCGGGTGGAGGCATTGTTGTTGCCGGTGCTTGGTCCGATCGCCAAGCATCTAGTGGCGCGGGCGGCGAGGCAGCATGCCACGATTCGCGCGCTGTGCCGGAACCTGGCCGAGCAGATTCCGGGCGAGCGCGAGAGGGACACGTTCCTGCGCGCGTGCGACAAGGAACTGGGCGGGGTGATTACGGCGCCGGTGGACACGACGACGGTGGCGGAGCTGGCGCCTGCGCAACCGATGCCGGGGAGCGCCACGACAGTGACGCCGCTCGACCCGGCGCTGCTGCAAACGGCGAAACGGCAGTTGGCGCTTTACCTGGGGCCAATCGCGAGCGTCATGGTGGAGCGGGCGGCGAAAAAGGCGCACAGCCGGCAAGAGCTGGTAGAGATGCTGGCGGCGGAGATTCAATCACCGAAGGATCGGGAAAAGTTTTTGGGGGCGGTGGGGAAGTAAAAAATGAGGCGGAACTAGAATCGCTGCTGGTAGCGAGCGCTGATGCGCGATAGCGCAGCCGCGTAATCCAACCGCGTGTCTTTGTAGTCGCCCACTCGAAGGGATATGGCGGCGCATTCGTCGCCTTGAATCGGAGCACCAGAAATTCATCGAATTCCGGCGCGGCTTCTGCCTTCAGCCGATGCTCGGCTTCCGGAGCTTCCTGGTACGGGTGGAGGAAGCCGTGCCTGCCGGTGGTAGGGAAGGGCCGATCCCCTTCGTAACCTATGGTGCTTTCCGCGTGATTGATGCCGATTACGGCAACGCAAATCGGATTGCCGCCACCGCGTTTGAATTGGACCACCTGGTTCCGGAGATCGTTTATTACGCGGTCTATTTGCTTGATCATCGCCTTGGCCAACACCTTCATTTCGATGCCAATTTCTACCGTCGCGATGGTGCCTCGGGAGACGAGGTAGCCGTCGTCTGTGATGGGTGATTCGCCTGGGATGAGCTCGCCAAAAGTCCCGTCGCCGCGCCGGGCCGACACACCACGACGCTTGTTCTGAACATTCAAAACACGGTCCTTGCGGTTTATCGCGGCTTCCGTGAGTTTTGGGGATCGATTGACGGCGATGAGGTCTTCGTAGAGGTGCATGGCGACAAAGTCGCCCTGACTCGAATCCCGATGCTTATAGATCTTGCCTTCAAAGAGCCGCCGGAACTCGCTGAGCAACCGGTATTCGGGTGTCGCGGGCGTCTTCGTCAAGAATGATCTCGGTTTCTATAGCGCCGGCGAGACGAGGTGTGCGAGCCGCCCTAGTAATACGTTGGCGAGCGATGTCGAGATACGCACGCTCAATCTCATTGGCGATCGAGTTTCTGCCCGACATGATAGCAGCCTGCGACGTAGAGCCGGTGCCTGCGAAGGGATCCAGGACTGTGTCGCCCGCAAACGAGAACATTCTGATGAGACGCTCGGCTAATTCAACCGGATAGGGCGCGGGATGGCCGTCGCGCGCAGATGCTCCCCGCAGGTCGCACCAAATCGACCGGAACCAGGTCTTCATTTCATCCTTCGTGAGCATCGAGAGCGCCTTCTGGAGCGTGGGCGTGGCCCGGTACTCACCGCCTTTTCGGAGAAAGAGAATATACTCGACGTCATTTTTGATAATTCCACCGGGCTGGTAGGGCTTGCCATAGAAACCCGCACCGTTTCCTTCGACCTCGGTAACGCCGTTGGCAATCTTGTTCCAGAGAATGGGCTGAAGGCAATCGAGACCCAGTTTACGGGCTCGGACTTGTATATCCGAGTGGAGCGGTACAAGATAGTGGCGTCCGCCGCGCTTCCTAGCGATACAAACATCGCCGACAACACAACAGATTCGACCGCCGCCAACAAGGACGCGTGCGCACTCCCGCCAAACGCGATCCAGCTCAGTGAGAAAGTGGTCGTAGTCCTCGAAATGCCCCATCTGATCGCCGTTGCCGGGCGCGTATTCCTTGAGCGTCCAATAAGGTGGTGAGGTTACCACCAGATGAACCGAGGCATCCTGGATCCAGGAGAGGTCGCGTGCATCTCCCAGGTGAAGGCGATGTGTCGTGTGATGATATGGTTCCGGCCAGGGACCCTGTCGGTAGTGGACATTCGCGGCAAGTAGCGCGCGAAGACCCTCAGACGTGTTGTCTTCCGTGGGAAGAGACGGGTTGCGCAGTTTCCGCCTCTTTTCCGAGCCGTCCGGAAAGAGATCGTCTTGCAGAGGGTGGCTGGTTGCTTTCAATTTCCTCAATCGTTTGCTATCCGGCAAAGCCGCTCCGAATACAGGCTTGGGTCTGCTGCTTGCAATTGTACCTTCGTCCACAACGGCTCGGTAACGCTCTTTTGTCTTATCGACGGAAAGCAGGAAAGCTTTTGCCGCGAGCGGCCAAATCGGTTGCTAATGTCCCTCCAACATCTTCAGCGCACTGACTAAGCTTCTGCGCATGCGGTTGAACGAGCCCGCGAGCACGGAGATTTCGTCTTTGCCCTTGACGGGGAGTTCGGGGACGTCCAGGTTGCCGAGGCTGGCCTGGTCGGCCATGGCGGAGAGGCGCGCGACCGGGCGAACGATGGTGAAGAGCAGCAGCAGGTCGAGCACCACCAGACTGACCAGGGCGATGATGCCCAGAGACGTCATGAGATTGGTAAAGGCACGGTCAGCCATTTGCACCGGAACGGAGAACGGCACCGACACTATCTGCGCGCCTACGGTCTCGTTGAGCTTCCAACCAAACCCGTTGGCGGCGCCGTAACGGCGGACCATGGCCTCGGGCGCGGCTTGGGCGGTATCGTGACATTCCAGGCAGGGCTGCGCGGCGCGAAGAGGCTGGGCGAGGAACAAGTATCTTCCGGTGGGCGTGTTGCGCTCGCCGATGAGCTCGCGCTGGTCGGCGCGGTTGCGGAAGTTGTTGATGACGTCGGCTTCCCAGTCCGTCGCGCGATCGCGC
>Ga0208042_1000486_pt1 | contig 13426 bp, 12 predicted proteins | sample Sb_taG_10_FD_187708 | JGI IMG/M metagenome (GOLD analysis project Ga0208042, IMG submission 187708) | Peat soil microbial communities from Weissenstadt, Germany - Sb_50d_7_NC metaG (SPAdes) (version 2) | ecosystem: Environmental > Terrestrial > Soil > Wetlands > Peat | place: Germany... | reverse complement strand
ATGATGATGTATTCCGACTCCGGCTCGATCCAGAAGTTTGGCGGGTAATCTGCCAAATCCGTTATTAGAGTGACAAAAGGCGTTTTTGTGCCAGGCGTTCTTGTGCTAACCGGGCGAAGGCTGTCGGCGATGGCGCGATTGAAGTGCGGAATTACGGAGACCACCAAGTCCGCCGGATGCTGCGCCCAGTAAGCTCGGAGCGCTTTAACGATTGGAGAATGGTAGGCGCGGATCGTCCCCTGCAGAACGACCAGGAGTTGCGGCGTGAAGCGCGTCCAGCCTTTGCGCAGGATCAGGTTGTAGGTGTCCTGAATGCGCAGGCCCGTGGCCCGACGAAGCAGGTCGAGAGGATCGAGCAATTCCTGAAAGTCGAGGAGAGTGACGTCCCAAGGATGTTCTTGCCCGGAGAGAGTGGCTTTGAGAGCGTCAGCCGCGCTGCGATGTCCGCCGCCGGCGTGGTGGAAAACGATGGTCAGTTTGCGCAAGAGTCACCTGACTTGCGTCCGGCTAAATGGGTCTTTCGGAAGAGCGTGCCTTCGATGGAGTTGGCGTCAGCGACCAACACCCTCGTACTCGCCATCTTCGAGTGGTCCTGCCGCGCCAGCGAATTCAGCAGGTTCGGAATCAGCCGGGCTTCGTTCTTCGCCGGGATGGAGATCGTCGGTTCGCTCAACGTATTCATGGATCTGAACTCCCTCTTCGCCGACGGTGATATAGGCAGGATGCGCGTCAATCCAGCTTCCGCAATTGAAATAATCGGTTCCGTGCTCGTGCTTGTGCATGGCGGCATGGGTGTGGCCGCAGAAAATGCGCGCCGCCCTGTGGTGGCGGGCATGGGCCAGGGCGCCATCGGCGACCTTTGGCGATAAGCGCAGCCAGCGCGTGTTGAGCCGATCGAGGAAACGGGTCAGGGTTTTGTTTTTCGAATCCCACTTCTGCAGTTGCAGGTAGAGCAGCGTCCCGATGTAATAGCTGACGTGAACGTTGCTCACGACGAAGCCGTCGAACTGGTGGCCATGGACAGCGATGTGGCGCAGGCCCTGATATTCCCATTGATATTCCTGGTACACGCGGACCCCCACCAAATGGGACATGATTTCGGCCAGGCCGTGGTCGTGATTGCCTTCGACCCAGACCACTTCGACGTTGCGCTTGGGATTGGAGAGCTTGCGGATGAAGCCGAGAAATTTCCAGTGCTCTTTTTTCAAGCGTCCGAAATTGAGGTCGGCAAAAATATCGCCCAGCAGAATGAGGCGGCGATATTGATTTTCCTGGAGAACGCGCAACGCCTCGCGCGCGCGGCTCATGTCCGCGCCGAGGTGCAGATCCGAAACGATCAGCGTGTCATATACCTGCGGCGCCACGGCTTCGATTGTCGCCGAGGAGTGTTACGAGGTGATGAATTGGGTATTGACTGAGGGGCCAGAGGTAACCTGTCAGTAACCAGCCTGCAGCATGCTTGCAGAACCGGCGGACGGCCGCAGAGGGCTTGCCCCGCGCCGTTTTTTGGCTCAGTGTGCTCAGTGCGTTGGAGGAACGTATTCGGCTGGACGTGCGGATCCCTCACCGAAGAAAAACTGCTCCATATGTTGCACGATGACTTCCTGATCCTGCTTGCGCGCCGGGTTCAGGCGATATTCGTTCAGCAACATTTTGCAGTGTTCCACCCACTGGCCCCACGCCTGTTGCGAGATCTGCTCGTAGATCTTTTTCCCCAAATCGCTGTCGAACGGAGGCTCGGGCAGCCCAGGCAATTCCTGTTTCAGTTTTGCGCAGAAGACTTTGTGCTCTGACATAAATTTCTTCTGAAATTATCGCACAGGCAGCGCACCTTCACGGACGGCTGACGGGAAAGTTCTGCCGGATGGTGAAATGTTCGTGAGTGCCCCCGGGCAAACCAAGCACGCGTTTCACCAAAATCGCTCAGGGAAGTGAAATTTATGTTGACAAATTACATACGAATGGCAATATCTTGTGGTAGGACAGTTGCTCATACCACAAGTTGAGCAGCCCGGGCATCAAGGTGCCCTGTCGAGAACCTTGGGAGAACAAATCGTTCAAACGGAGGAAAAAACTTCATGGCAACCAAAAAGAAAGCCGCCAAGAAAAAGAAACACTAAGCGGACGGATGCTCGTTCAGAAATTCCGCCAGCCTCTCAGGAGAAGCACCTCTTGAGAGGCTTTTCCATCGGCGGCTGCGGCGGCCCATCCGTACTTTTGGGGGTTGTCCCGCGGCGCGGCTCGTGCTAGAAACGCGTATACGGGAGTGGGGAAACGGTCTCCATGAGCCTCCGCAAGAAAGTGTCGAAGAAAGCGGGTCGCAACGCCGAAATCATTATTCCGGACAAGCTTTATTTCCGGATCGGCGAAGTCGCCAGCTTGTGCCGTCTGCCCGCCTACGTACTGCGGTTCTGGGAAACTGAATTTCCGCAGCTCAAGCCCGTAAAAAGCAGCACCGGCCAGCGCATGTACCGCAAACGCGATGTGGAGTCGGTGGTGCGGATCAAGAAACTGCTTTATGAAGACGGCTTCACGATCGCGGGTGCGCGTGTGCAATTGCGCGGGGAAACCAAGTCCGATCGGAGTCAGACCGCGCTTCCGTTTCCGATGAATCCTTCCGTGAGTGTGGCGCACCTGCGGCATGAACTGCAGCAAATCCTGCACATTCTTGCCGCACGCCACTAGCTCACCGTGTTTCCGGAGCGATGCCACGAGCCAAACCTTTCATAAATGGTCATCCCGAGCGAAGCGAGGGATCTGAATATTACGGCGAACTGCAGATCCCTCGCTTCGCTCGGGATGACAAAAGTCTGGTGAATTCTTATCTTAGGCCGATTCCCGCAGCGGCTCGGCTTCGACCAGCGGCGAATTGACCAGGTGTTCGCTCAGGAACCAGACCTGCAGTTCGCTGGGGCGAAGCACATCGCTCACCACCAGATCGTTGGTGCCGGCGTCTCCCAGTTTGGTAGCCAGCTCCGCCAGTTCACGGCAGTGGGTGATGACGACCTCGTGCGCGTCCAACAGGCGAGACAGTTGGACGGGAACCTCTTCGCGGCCCTTGGGCGGGCGTGGAATACGCGTCGTTTCTGCTACGTCCGGCGCCATGGCGATACTGATTCCGCCCAGAAGCTGGATTCGTTCCGCGATCGTATCGACGATCTCGTTCTGTTCTTCGTAGTGCTTATCGAACAGAAGATGAAGTTGATAGAAAGTGGCTCCGGACACCTGCCAATGGGACTTCTTGTAGAGATCCCGAAGAGTCATGGTGTCGGCCAACAGTTGGTTGAGTTGCTCGGTCATTTCCAGCCGGACTGGCTCTTCCAATTGCAACGGCATCACGCTGGTCACCGTGCCAAATGGCTGGAGTTCGCGGGCCGTCTGGTGGTAGCGGGGCTGGGCTGAAGCTTTGTGCGAATTGCTGGAGATTGGTTTCTTGGGCATGAAATTCTCCTGACACTGCGAATTTGGGGGCAAGCCAGAACGAGGAGGAAATTGCCAGAACGGAGGTATCCGCGGTCCTGGTTGCCGGATCAACCCTTTTGGATGCGAATCGCCGGGAATGGATTCCGAGCCTCCCTGAATGTGCGCTGCACGCTCAGTCGGCAGCGCTGCGCCGGAGGCTGTGCACTTCAGTCAGGAAATCGACTCGAGGCGGGCCTTTGACGCCTGCACTCGCCATTCTGGCCTTGAGTTCGTCGGAAGCTGTGAATGCGCGCGCCTTTTCCAGGCTCTCCCATTCGAAGAAAAGCGTGAGGTCGTTGACGTTTCCAGCGCTGCGGAAAATACGGCAGTTGCGCTCGCCGTTCTTGTGCCGCCAGTCGAAGGCGGAATCGAACGCCGCTTTCCAGGCCGCATAGTCGGCGACTTCGTGGTGGATGAGAACGATGATCATGATTTCGGACGCACTCCTTTCAACGTGCAACGTTGCCCCAAACGCCGGAAAAATGCAAGGGCTCGGATCACAGAGCACTGGACTTGCGGGTCGGGGTGGTATAGCTCTTAGCAATTGGGAGCGGGCGGCGCCACCGGATACCCGGAGAGAAGTAAATGGTCGGCCCTAGCAGACGATTTTCGGACTTTCCTGCTAGTCGAAAGGCCGGAAAGCTACCTCTGGACGGCCTGATTGTTGGTGTAACGGCGATCTTACGACAGTGATCCCGCCGACGAGCTACTGTAGAAAAGGAAACTGACCCACTACCCGGCATCTGACCTATGTGGCTTATCCTTGTTCCGGCCTGTTATCCTTTAGTCACCAAGCGTCCGCTAAACGTTTCGGCCGAGCGTATTCGCCTGTTTGGGGCGCTCGTCCTGAGGTCGCTGTCAGGCACGCTTCGGGAAATCCTGTTTGCAGCGACCATATCCAGCATCAAAGGTTGACGGCAATTCCGCGGAACCTGGGGTTCTGCGAAGAAAGTCTCGGAGAATTCTTCTATGACAAGAATAGTGACGAAGTTAGGCTGGTGGAGCGCCGTGCTCGGAATTGCGCTCGCCACGATCGTTCTACCCCCACAAGCATCAGCTCAAGATCAACAGGATGATCCTCCCGGCCGTGTCGCTCGCCTCGGCTACCTGCAGGGTTCGGTTTCCTTCCAGCCGGCCGGTGAAACGGATTGGGTGCAAGCTGTTCCCAACCGTCCCATGAGCACGGGCGACCAGCTCTGGACCGATCGGGATTCGCGCGCCGAAGTGCAGCTGGGATCGGCTGTGATTCGATTGTCGGCCAATACCGGATTCTCTTTCCTGAACCTCGATGATCATACGGTTCAGATCCAACTTACTTCCGGCGCGATCAACATTACCGTGCGCCGGCTGGGTGACGGCGATGACTTCGAAGTCGATACTCCCAACCAGGCGTTTACGGTTTTCCAACCCGGGCATTATCGCGTGGAGGCGAGTGCGGACGGAAGCTACACGGTGATAGGCGTCCGGGCAGGCGAAGGCGAGGCCACCGGCAACGGTGAGACCTACACGCTGCGCGGCGGGCAGAGAGGCACCTTCAGCGGAACGGACTCGCTGTACGTCGATGTGGTTGACATCGGCGCCCCGGACGATTTCGACACGTGGTCCTACAACCGCGATCACCGTTACGACTACTCGCGTTCGGCCGAGTATCTGTCGCACGATGTGGTCGGCTATGAGGATCTCGATGACTACGGCGACTGGCGCGACGATTCGAACTACGGCCATGTCTGGTTCCCCAACCAGGTCGCCTTCGGTTGGGCGCCCTATCATGAAGGCCATTGGGATTGGATTTCTCCCTGGGGATGGACGTGGGTCGATGACTCCTCGTGGGGCTACGCACCCTTCCACTACGGACGCTGGGTGAGTGTTGGCGGACGTTGGGGCTGGGTGGCCGGGCCGGTGGCAGTACAGGCAGTGTATGCACCCGCGCTGGTGGTCTTCATCGGCGGGGGACCCGGGGGCTTCGGCGGCAATGTCGGATGGTTCCCGTTGGGTCCGCGGGAGGTTTATGTGCCCTCGTACCACGTCAGCCAGGCATACGTGAATCGCGTCAACATGAGCAATACTACGGTGAACATCACCACTGTCACCAACGTTTACAACACGACCATCATCAGCAACACAACGAATATCACGAACATTACGTACGCAAACCGGAATGTCCAGGGCGCGGTGATGGTGGTTCCGCAGCACGCGTTCGTGAGCGCGCAACCGGTGGCGAAAGTGGCGGTTGCAGTGAGCGCGCGCGATATCGCCTCGGCGCCGATGAGTTCTCGGGTTGCGGTGGCTCCGACAAGAGAAAGCGTTCTCGGCGCGAAGGCTGCAACCGCGAATCACGTGGCTGCGCCGCCCGCGGCCGTAGCGAACCGGCAGGTAGTCGCCAAGAAGACGCCGCCTCCGCCGCCTGTGCCTTTTGCGAAACAGCAGCAGGCTCTGGCAGCTCATCCCGGACAACCGTTAGCCAGGAGCGAGGTGCAGACCCTGCGTCCGGCCAATACCGCGGCAGCGCGGCCAATGGTGAAGCAGGCGCCTCCAGGGAAACCGGCCACGCCGGGCGTGGGCCGATCCGGCAACCCGCCAAACGCCGCGCGTCCGGGGCAACCCGCACCGCCCGCGAATCAGCCGATGAATCGGCCGGGCAATCAACCTGCTCCGAACGAGCGGCCTGCTGCGGCGAATCCGGCGCAACCGAATCGTCCATCCCCACCGCCGAATCAGCCCGCGCCGGCACAACCGAACAATCGTCCAGCAATGAATCAGCCAAATAATCGTCCGGAAACAACAGAGCCGAGCAATCGGCCGGAAACAAACCGTCCGCCTGCGGCCCAGCCGAGCAATCGTCCCGAACCTACTCGTCCGGAAAACAATCAGCCCCAGCCGAACCGGAACCAACCGGCTCCGCATCCGCAAACTCCTCCGCCGGACGAGCGTCCGCAGCAGCGCACGCCTCCTCCGGCAGCGGAGAAACCGGCGGCTCCGCCGCAGAAGCAGCAACCGAAGCCGCAAACGCCGGAGGAGAAAAAGCAGGAAGAGGAACGGCAAAAGCGGGAACAGCAGAAGCCTCCGGGCGAGTAGAGGCTCAGCTTCTAAATCGTCGGACGTGAATAGTACCGGGCATCCTGAGTCTTCTCAGGGTGCCCTTTCTTTACAACGCTGAGGTAATCTGCTAGCCGCAATAATACCTTTTGCCGATCCCGCACGGGCACGGGTCGTTGCGTCCACGCTTCGGTTGGTAGCGCATAGACATTTCATTAATAGTTGACGCAACCAGGCCATTACACCAACTTAACGAACCGCGGTAATTTCACTTCGCCAGCTCTGCCTCTCCGCCCTCGGTTTCTTCCGTCACTTCCACTCGCCCCTCCGTCGTCATATGCTGGTAGAAGCATCCCCCGGCAACGGAGAACCCCGTGATTTCCGCGCGCGCGCAGAATATCCCGCAACCCGCAGCTCCGTCCCGCTTTCCGCGGCTGGGACTTTCGCAGGTCTGGGTGCGATTCCTGCTGGCCATCGTGGGCCTGATGCTGGCTTTCGCTGCGGCGCTGTTTTCCACGGTAGCGCGCGAGGCGGGCAACATCTGGGGAATGATCATTCTGGCGTCGGCGGCACTGTTGCTGGCCACCTTCGTCGGCCTGACCACGGTGCCCTACCTGGCCCGGAGGGTCGTCGCGACCCGCGTGCGCGAAGCCATGGACTACGACGTCACGCGCGCCGGCTTGATCTACATCCTGATCAGCGTCGTGATCGGAATCGCCGCCATCAACACCGGGAACAACCTGCTTTACGTCATCGTCGCCGCGCTGCTCTCTGCCATTCTGGTTTCCGGCATCGCCTCGGCGCTGGTGCTTCGCAGCCTCACGCTCGATGTCCATTTGCCCGAACACGTTTTTGCCTCGCGGCCGATGCTGGCGCGCCTGCTCCTGGGCAACGCCAGTTCGTGGCTGCCATCTTTTTCCGTGCGCGTGGTTCCGGCCAAGCGTAAAAACAAAGACGGCTGGCGTTGGGAAGCCGCGACCTTCGCCTGGCCCCGCAACCGCGCACCTCAGGACCAGTGGCTCCGGCTGCCCGACCGCCGCTTGCGCCGCGTGCGCGAGGAAGCAGAAAAGCCGATACTGCAAGAATCCGTTTATTTTCCTTTCCTCGCTCCCCAGCAGGAACTCCGCGCCGACCTGGAAATAAACTTCCCAGCTCGCGGCCGCTATTGCGAAAAAAACTTCGGCCTGGCCACACGCTTTCCCTTTGCCTTCCTGATGAAAACCCGGCGGATTAGCCTGTCCCGCGAAGTGATCGTCTATCCCGTCGTCGAGCCCACCGAACAGTTCCGCGAAGTTCTTCCCATGGTCACCGGCGAGTTCGAAACCTTTGTGCGCGGCCGCGGCAACGATCTTTACCTCATCCGTGAGTATATGCCCGACGATTCAGCCCGCCATGTGGACTGGAAAGCCACGGCCCGCACGGGCGCGCTCAAAGTGCGCGAGTTCAGCCGCGAAGATGAGCGGAAGCTCCGCATCGTGTTTGACAACCCCGCACCCGGAGTCCTGCAGCCCGTGGTGTATGAGCGAGCGGTGCGCCTGGCAGCCTCGCTGGGATGGCACTTCCACCACGAAGATGTCGAAGTCTCCTTCGTCGCGCCGGGATTGGAGCCTACTGAAGACGTCTTCACCTTCCTGCGATATCTGGCGCTGGTCGAGCCGCAGGAGGCGACCCCGGTGTTCAGTCGTCTTCGGGCCAGTGAAGATTACAACCTGATCGTCACCGCCCGCGACGCCGCCGAAATGCCCGCCGCTTTGGCCGCCAGATCCTACGTCATTTCGTTGGGCGTGTATGGACGGGGCTCTGCCCCGCCGCCACATGGTTCCGTCACAAAGCAAGCTTAGGCAACCGACAGGTCTTCATTTTTTTCTTCCCCCCAGGCGATTTTCGACATATACTCCGCCGGGATCCAGACATAAAACGGTTTTGCGTCCTTCGTTCAAGATTGTATTTGACGCCGTTCGCCGGGCGCATCGCTTTCCGGCACAAGTCCACGGGAGGTGCAAATGTTGATCTGTGATCTGCTCAGAAATCAAGTCCCTATATCCGCCGAGGCCCACCAGACCGTGCTCGAAGTCGCCACCATGATGGTGCAGCACAACATCGGCGCAGTACCGGTTCTGCAAGAAGGACAACTGACCGGCATTTTCTCCGAACGCGACCTGATGAGCCGTGTGGTGGTCGCAGGCAAGGATCCCGCCCGCACCCTGGTCAGCCAGGTCATGACCGAAGATCCTCTGACCGTTGCTCCGAACGAACCCCTTGAGACCTGCATGACCCTAATGAAGCGGCATGGCTTCCGGCACCTGCCGGTCTGCGCGGGACGTGAACTGATGGGCGTTGTTTCCTTGCGCGACATTCTTCTCCACGACCTCGACGAAAAGGACGATGAAGTGCGCATGATGCGCGCCTACCTGCACTCCACGCCCGACGTCGGATAGGCTTGCCAGCCCTTGCCCGGTGGTTGACCGCAAGGTGGCCGGCCAAGGGGTAACGGTTACTAAGGTTACCTAAGTGGGTTGACCCCACAAGGCACACTGCCTGAGGATGTGGGAGAGGGCGAGGCGCGGCGGTTGCGGTTGGTCGCGTTCTTCCCGCTGCATCTCCCATGACGTGGCACAGCCATACCGTCGTCCTTTGTTTGTGGTGCGCGCAGCCGACCCTGCAATCGGTGGTTGCGGTGATCCTATGGCACCGTAAGCTGCACAAGCAGTTTCCCGTATTCTTCTTGTTTCTCCTGGCGCAGGTTGCGAATTTTGCCATCATGTTTCCGCTTTGGCTCACCGGCGTTGGCACGACGTATTTCTGGCTTTTCTGGCTGGGCGAGGCAATCAACGCGGTTCTCGGCTTCAAGGTCATTCATGAGATTTTCCTCGACGTGTTCCGCCCTTATCACACTCTGAAGGACCTGGGCACTCTAATGTTTAAGTGGGCGGGCGTGGTGATGCTGCTGGTTTCGGTGGTGGTCGCCTTTTCGGGTTCTTCCGACCAGAATCCGATGATGAACGCCATTACCACCCTGCAGCTCTCGGTCCGCATCGTGCAGGTTGGTCTCATCCTCTTTTTGCTACTGTTTTCGAGCTTTCTGGGAGTGTCGCGGAAGCAAGTCAGTTTTGGGATCTCTCTTGGCTTTGGGCTCTTCGGCGGTATGGAATTGATGCTGCTGGCGCTAAATTCGGGAGGATTTGTCAGGCACGATGATTTCGACCTGATCAACATGTTGACCTACAATTTTGCAGTTGTTGTTTGGCTTGGCTACTCGTTCTCGCCCAAAGCCGGGCGCGAGGCCGCCGTTAACCGCCTGCAGACCCAGCGGTGGGAGCAGGGTTTGGCGGATCTTCAACACCCAGTTCCTTCCGATTCGCTGATCCCGATGTTCGAAGGCATGGTGGAGCGCGCGTTCTCGCGAAGCTCGAATTTGGAGCAAACGGCAGATCATTTGCCGCTCAACCGCCCCGGTAAGCCGGCCAGAGCCAACTCCGCGGCAGCCGGTTCCAAGACGCGAGCATAGCGCTCGCGGTCCCCAAGAAGGCCTCTTGCAAAAACCTTGTCAAGAGGATTTTTTGGCCCAACCGCAATCCCTCTTGCCGAGCCGGAACCGAAGCGATTCTATTCAAACCATTACCTTAAGAAACCAGCATAAACGCCGTTTATATTGCCTGCCGGACGGCCCAGTCAATTCTCGGCATGCCCGTCAGCTTGCCACATCGTTCAGTGCGCTTGAAGTAACCCCCAATGAATCACAAAGTTGCAGGGCTGTGTATAATTCTCGAACGCCGAAAAGCTGGCAGTCTGACACTAGCCTTCGGCAGACCCTAAGGAGAAAGATCATGAAACGTTCGCTCAGAGCGATAATTCTGTTGGTAGGTTTGGTAGGGACGTTTGCATATGCTGCAGCTCCGGGAGTCCCCACTCCCTCGGGGCCGTACCCTTGGTGCCCAAAGTACTGCAGCAGGTAGTCGCATCATTTACATAACGACTTAAGCAACAATCAATCCGGGCTGGCCTTCCGTGGCCAGCCTTTTTTACTGCTCGTCTTTTTTACCCGTGGTTTCGGATTCCGCCTTCGCGCCTGCGGCTGACGGTTTCCCCTCTCCCGATTCTTTCGCATCCTTCCCCGGAGATTCCGCTTCGTCGGTGTTGTTGTTGAAGTATTGCACGATGATCGAAACGCGCCGGTTCGACGGGTCCAGCGGATCCTTGACGGTGCGCAGGCGTTGGTCCGCAAAGCCCCGCACCTGCGAGACCTGATCGCCGCGCAACCCCGACTGCTGCATCAATCGCCGCGCCGCGTTCGCCCGGTCGGCCGAGAGTTCCCAGTTGCTGTAGCTGCTCTTGCCGGTATAGGGTTTGGCGTCGGTGTGTCCCTCGACCGAAACATGATTGGGAATTTTTCCCAATTCCGCCGCCAGCAGCGTCACCAGCTCTCGCCCACTCTGGTTGAGCGTGGCACTCCCGCTGTCGAAGAATGTTCCTCCTGCCGATTCCAGCAACTCGATGCGCAGACCTTCCGAAGTCACCGTCATCTCGATATTTTTTTTCAGCTTATCCAGGTCGGTGATGCTCCGGATACTCTTTTGCAACTGGTCTTTGAGCTTCCCCATGTTCTGCTTGGTCAGTTGAAAATTCTCGCCCGATCCGGCCAGGCTGCTTCCGCTCTGCTTCGATCCGGCCAGGCTGCTTCCGGTCTGCTTCCCGGTTCCGCTGGGATCCTTGAAGTAACCGCTAATGGCCACCTGAATCGGCTGGCTGGTGTTCGTCAGCCACAACACGATGAACAGTGCCATCATGGCCGTGACGAAGTCGGCATAGGCGACCTTCCATGCGCCGCCGTGATGGCCGCCATGGCCGCCCTTTTTCTTGACGATGATGATGGGTGGTATCGGCATGAGGGTGGTTATCCCGCGGCGGCGGCCTCTGCCTCTGGCGCCGGCGCCGGGGCCTCTCTCGCGCCCCGGCAAGCCTCTTCCACCTCCTGGAACGAAGGCCGCACATGCCCAGGCACTGTCCGCCGTCCCATCTCAACCGCCATGATCGGGGCGACGCCTTTCAGAAACGCAATCATGGTCACCCGCAACACCATCAGAAACGCGTGTTCCTCTTCCGCCATCTTGTCCATGCGCGACGCCAGCGGTCCGACCAGCCCGTAGCACAGTAGAATGCCCAGAAAAGTTCCCACCAACGCCGCCGCTACCTTGCGTCCGATTTCTTCCGGAGGTCCGCCCAGCGCGCCCATCGTGATTACTACCCCAAGCACCGCCGCCACAATGCCCAGCCCGGGCAGCGAGTCCGCCATCGTCGTCAACGCTGACACCGGCTCGCTCGCCTCGTGATGATGGACTTCCATGTCCGCCTCCAGCATCTGATCCAGATCGAATACCTCCACGCCGCCGCTCACCGCCATGCGCATCGTATCGCAAACAAAAGCAACGGCATGGTGATCCTTCGCGAAAGCTTCGTATTTCGAGAATAGCTGGCTCTTGTCCGGTTCCTCGATGTCGTTCTCCAATGCCACCAGCCCTTCCTTGCGCGCCTTTTGCAACAGTTCATAGATCATTTTCAAGGAATCGATGTAGCGCTGTGTGCCGTACTTCGAGGACCCAAATGCCCCTATGACTCCGCTTATCATCTGCTTCAGAGTGTGCACTGGGTTGGAGATCAGCAACGTGCCCAACGCCGCCCCGCCGATGATGATCAGCTCCGCCGGCTGGAGCAGCACCTTGATGTTGCCGTGCTCCATCAGGTAGCCCGCCACGATGCAGCCGAAAACAACCACGATCCCAATGATCGAAAACATGGAACATCATCCTCGCATCGGTCCAGAATTGTTGGCAGCGCCCACCGCTGCCGCCTTCGCCGTCCTACTCGAGTGCGAAGGTTTCATTTCTCGCAGAAGCGATTCCAGGTCCTTGCCCACGGTGGCCACCGTGTAGGCCACCTCTGCCTCAACCAGGAAACGGTCGCCCCACCATAAAACTTCCGAATGGCTCAGCAGGTTCGATAAGATATCCGCCGTCATTGCAACCATCATTGGACTCGCCGAGGTCAGCACGGCCAGAAACTCGTTCTCTTCCCAGCATCCCAGAAAGTTTTCCGCATCCAGGCTGTTTCGCAAGGTCAGCGCCGCGGTGCGCAGAAAAGGCTCGACCGACTGCGGACCGTGTTTGGCGCGAAACTGCTCCAGCCCCAGCACCCGTATCCGGAGCAGCCCGAAGCCGCTATGCGATTCCTCCATGCCCGCCATGCATTCGTTCAGCACCGCTCGCGTCAGCCGGCGCGAAGGAATTCCCGTCGCCGCGTCCAGACATCCGCACATCGGCGGCCCGGACGGTTCCTCGCGGCACACATACGCTTCTTCGAATAGAACCGTCACACCCCCAATCGCGTCACCGTATTCCAGGATCGGCCGCGTGCGGATCCTCACCGCGACCCGGTGTCCATTTTTGTGCAGGTAGAAAGCGGTGCATTGCTGCGGCGTCCGCTGGCTGAGGGTCATCGTCACCGGACGTTGCTCGCCACTCAAGCGGTTGCCCCGCCGGTCGCAGGCCTGCACCACATCTTCCGGAAGATGTCCCACCACGTCGTACGACAGATGACCGGTGATGGATTCCGCGCCACGGTTCCAAAAACGGATCCGTCGTTCCCGGTCCACAATGTAGATCCCCACCGGCAAGTCTTCCACCAAATGCCGGAACAGCTTCGGGTTATCGAGAAGGTTAGAAGACACGTTTGGCTGCGCCTCCTCCTAGTTTCATCGGCAGTCAAGGTAGGAACTTAAGGGGCCAGAAAGGCAGCACGGCAGGGCGCTATGTATTGCCCAATGTCTGTCGCGCAACGTGCTGTCGCGTGCCCGCAATTCCATTGTGGATATCGGCGTGGGTGAGCGGACCTTCACACCTTGTTCCACTGCGTTAGAATTGTGCGACAACTC